>ENA-UPXM01007174-UPXM01007174.1-activated-sludge-metagenome-genome-assembly--contig:-NODE-7174-length-10100-cov-5.198905_pt1 | contig 10100 bp, 10 predicted proteins | sample MGYA00238178_ERZ772708 | MGnify/ENA primary metagenome ERZ772708 (study PRJEB29002, sample SAMN05720212) | activated sludge metagenome | isolation source: anaerobic digester from wastewater... | reverse complement strand
GAAAGGTCACGAAAAACCACGAAAGCTCAACGTTGACCACGAAAGCACCACGAAAGGTCTAGGCTATCGTGTAAACAAAAAATACATATATGAATTGTAGCTAAACAGTAGATTTATTTGCCCTAAAGTGCTATAATGTGAATGAATCTGAATGAATGGAGTTTATTATGAAAATAGATTATCCTAAGACCATTTTAAATTTAAGGTTAAAATTAAATATATCTCAAGAAGAACTAGCCAGAATTTTAGGTGTTTCTTTTTCATCTGTTAACAGATGGGAAACAGGAAAATATGAACCTACAAAATTAGCAAAAGTAAAGCTTGAACATTTATTTGCTAAGTATGAAGTGATGATAGAGGTGAAAGAGAATGCTTAAAATTGCTACTGTTTTTAGTGGTATCGGTGCTCCTGAACAAGCTTTAAAGCGTTTAGGAATTGATTATAAGATTGTTTTTGCGTGCGACAATGGTGAGCGAGCAATTGATATAGATTATGATTTGGAAATGAAAAAGGTACAGTCATTGAAAAGTACCAAAGAAAAAAGAGAATATGTCGATAAATTGTATTTAGAAAAAACAAGACGACATAATTTTGTCAAAGATTCATATTTAGCTAATTATACCATCGAAGATAATAATTATTTTGAAGATGTAAAATTATTAGATGGTACTGATTTTAAAGGCAAAATTGACTTATTTGTAGGCGGTAGTCCATGCCAAAGTTTTTCTATAGCTGGAGCAAGAGGAGGGTTTGAAGATACTAGAGGCACCCTTTTTTATGAATTTGCACGACTTGTTAAAGAAACTCAGCCTAAAGTATTTGTTTATGAAAATGTTTATGGCGTTTTGAATCATGATAAAGGCAAAACATGGGAGACTATGAAAAATGTCTTTGAAGAACTTGGATACAACTACAAATGGTCAATTCTTGATGCAAAAGAATATGGAATTCCTCAAAGTAGAAGACGTTTGTTTGTCGTAGGAATAAAAGACAAAAAAGCTTTTAACAAATTTGAATTTCCAAAGCCAAAAGCATTAACTACAAATATGCAATTCTATCTTGAAGAAAACGCTGCAATTGGTTCAATTCAAAATGTCGACACGGAACTTAAAAAAATAAACAACGAAAAGGGAAATCCAGACGAAAAGTATTATTTGTCTCCAAAACTTTTAAAGTATTGTTTATCACCAGGAACAAAAAATTTCTATCATGAAGATGCTGAAATTGATTTACCAATAGCACGTGCTATTTTATCAACAATAGGTAATTCTCATAGATCTAGTGTAAACAATTATGTCACTACTAACGGAAGAGTTAGAGCTTTGACAATTCGTGAGGCTCATAGGTTGATGGGATTTCCAGATTCTTACAACATAGTTGTATCCAAGGCTCAAGCATATAAACAAGCAGGAAATTCAATTGTTGTAGATGTTTTGATTGCCTTATTTAGAGAGATTTTGACTAAGGAGGCCATATAATGGAACGTATAAAGAAAAAAAGCAAATATACTGTTGTTAGTTTGTTTTCTGGAATTGGTGGGCTTGACCTTGGATTTGAATTTGCGGGCTTTAAGGTTATTTGGGCTAATGATTTTGATAAATACGCGGTAATGACTTATAAAAAAAATGTTAATGATAATATTCATCTTGGAGATATTAGGGAATTAAAAGATAGCATTCCAAATCATGATGTTTTAATTGGTGGCTTTCCTTGTCAACCTTTTAGCACGTTAGGAAAACTTGCTGGTTTTAAAGATGAGAATAGAGGTAACTTATTTTTTGAAATTGCAGATATTATTAGCAAGAGAAAGCCTAAGATTGTTGTTTTGGAAAATGTTAAAAACCTCTTAAATCATGACAAAGGGAAAACTTTTAATACGATTAAGACTGTTCTTGAGGATTTGAATTATACTGTGTATTACTCAATCCTTAACAGTAAAGATTTTGGTGTTCCTCAGCAAAGAAACAGAATTTTTATTGTTGCTATCAATAAAGAAATGTTTAAAAGCGCAGACTTTAAGTTTCCAAAACCAACTAAATTGTCCATAACAACGCAAGATTTGTTGGATTCGTCGGTGAACAAAAAATACTTTTTAACTAGGAAAATATCCAAAACTATTTTGGGAGAAGGAACAAAAGGTTATATTGTTAAACCCACAATTGATAAGCAAATATCGAAGACATTATGTGCAACAATGCATAAAATGCATAGAGCCAGTCAGGATAATTATGTTACTGACCAAAGTAGCTTTTCACTATTCAAAGATGATAATCGTATAAACATAAGAAAGTTAACACCTAATGAATGCAGAAAGTTACAAGGATTTCCTAGCGAGTGGGAACAAGTAGTATCAGATTGCCAAGCGTATAAACAGTTTGGAAACGCAGTAACAGTAAATGTTGCATATGAAGTAGCTAAGGTAGTTTATCGCTATTTGGAGGAAAACTTATTATGAGTAAGTACTTAATTAAAGATAATGTTATTTTTAAAGAAAATAGCGGTGAAACAATTGTATTATCCGCGGTGGATATATATGATTCAAAAGAGCATTTAGAAGATTTAGGCCTATCTTTTTCAAAATTGTCGTTAGAAGGTAAAATTGTTTTTTCTTTTAAAGATGCACATATTGTTGTGTCTTTAGTTGCAAGAAAAAATAATGATGAATATGGCGTCAAAACAGCCAATAGAAAATTTTTGGATTACATCATAATTAATAATACATGGTATTATTTAACGTTTGATAATGAGTCCTTTAATAAAATAATTGACAAACTAAGAATCAATATTGATGGAAAATTAGACTTCAATCAATATTTGAATTGCAAATCGGAATTAAAAAAATCGAACATTGATTATGTTGATGATGTTAGTGAAAAGATTTCTGAAATTAAAGCTTACTCACCAAGCGATATAATTGATGAAGAGATTAACGGAAGTTTATTTACCTATCAAAACATTGGATTTAATTGGCTATCTTTTATGTATAGAAATAATTGTGGCGCAGTTTTAGCAGATGAAATGGGGCTTGGCAAAACGTTACAAATTATAGCTCTATTTGCTTACTTAAGAAAGATAAAAAACAACTCACATTTCTTAGTTGCTTGCCCATTATCATTATTAGAAAACTGGAAAAGAGAAATAAATAAATTTGCACCAAATATAAAAGTTCTAGTTCATCATGGAGCTAATCGTACTGGGCTTTATAAAAAATTATTAGATTATGATGTGATTGTGACAAGTTATAGCAACATCCAAAGCGATTTGGGAATGATAAATATGATTGATTGGGATTTGTTAGTAGTTGATGAGGCTCAAAATATCAAGAATCCTTATGCTAATAGAACTAAATTTTTAAAAGAAGTAAATTCCAAATGTCGCATCGCCGTAACTGGAACACCTTTTGAAAATCATATTGAGGATATTTGGTCCATAATTGATTTTGTTTTGCCAGATTATTTAGGAACGCTTGGTTCCTTTAAGAAAGAATATATTGATGATATTTATTCGGCTGAAAAAATAGAGCCTTTAATTACTCCTTTAATGTTAAGAAGAAGGGTTGCGGAAGTGGCTGATGATTTGCCTCCAAGAGTTGATATTCCTCAACCAATTATTATGACTGATGATGAAGCAGTTTTGTATGAAGGAAATAGGAAAAATGCATTTCAATCTTTAAAGGAATTAAAAATAGATAAAATTCAAAAATTACGCCTTTTCTGCACTCATCCTTATGTGTATAGTGGCAAAAACCTTCAAAGCGACCCATCGTTAGTTAGTTCAAAGTATCAACGTTTATGTGAGATTGTTGAGGAGATAGTGAACAACGAGGAAAAAGTTCTAATATTTACCTCTTTTAACAAAATGAATGAGTTATTAGTGAGTGATTTAAAGAAGAGGTTCAGCATTCCTGTTTTGTCAATAACTGGTGAAACAGATGTTAAGGATAGGCAAAGCATAATTGATGACTATTCAAATATTGAAGGTGCGGCTGCCTTAATTCTTAATCCTAAAGCTGCTGGTGCTGGGTTAAATATTACAGCTGCAAATCATGTAATTCATTATAATTTAGAATGGAATCCAGCAATAGAGGATCAAGCCTCTGCACGAGCTTATAGGAGAGGTCAAAGTAAAACAGTATTCATATATAGATTATTCTATGTTGGAACAATAGAAGAAATAATTAATGAAAAAATATTAAGAAAAAGGGACATATCCAATGTAGCCATAATTGGAAATCAAGGTGATATAGATAAAGAAGACTTAGAAAGAGCTTTAAATATTTCACCAATAGGAGGAATGGGAAATGCTTAAGTCAAAACTTAGTAAAATATTGTCGAAGAATGATACTGGTGAAACACATTCGCATCAGTCAGGAATATCAATCCCCAAGTTTATTGCAAATGAAGGGATATTTCCACATCTCGGGACCGAAGCTTTAAACCCTAGAGTAACCGTAACTTTCGTTGATGAAGACGACCAAATTTGGTCCTTTCAATACATTTATTATAATGATGTATTTTTTGGAAAAGAAAGAGCAAAGGCACATAATGAGTTTAGGTTAACTTGCGTTAAGGATTATATAAGGCACAATTCAATATGTTCAGGCGATGAAATCTGGTTTGGAATTGATGAGAGTGGAGTAAGAAGGATAGGATTTGTTAAGAGTCCAACAAAAGATAAATATGAAAAAGACGATGAAGGAAATGTAGTGATTAGCATTAAAGGAGGATGGCATTATGTCAAATATTAATAATCAAAACAAGAACCTAACTGATGAAGAAATAAATGAAATAATTCTTGAACCAGATCCTGCAAGAGTTATGGAAGGGTTGAGAGATACTGGATATGACTTTAACACTGCTATGGCAGATTTGATTGATAATTCAATTGCTGCAAATGCAACAACTGTTAAGGTCCATATCAATCTTGATCCAAGAAATAATGTTCAAGTTTATATTGCTGACAATGGAATAGGCATGGATTCAAATGGTCTACTTAATGCGATGAGATATGGTTCGCAAAGAAGAAGTGATCCTAGTAGTTTAGGTAAGTTCGGATTAGGTTTAAAAACAGCTTCTACAGCTTTTTGCCGTAGCTTGTCTTTATTATCAAAAACCAGTACAAGTAGTTATAAAAAAGTGCAGTGGGATTTAGATGAAATTGCAAGAATTAATAAATGGAAATTATTGGAGCCTAAAATTGATTCTTCTGAAGTTGAATTGCTAGAAGATGTAACAAAAGGAAATTCTGGAACTTTGGTTATTTGGGATAAAGTGGACCGTTTAATGAAAAATTACACTAATCAAGGTTCAAGAAATAATGCTTTTAAACGAATTGTTGATAAGCTTAAAATTCATCTTTCTATGGTGTATCAAAGATTTTTGGATTTTAGCTTCAAAGATGTTAAACATTTTGAGCTATATGTAAATGAAGAAAAAATTAAGCCATGGGATCCGTTCTGTTTAAATGAGCCAAAGCATCAATTATTAGCACAACAAAATGTAAAAGTACAGAACGGAGATAAGGAGTCTAGCTTTAAATTGGAAGCCTACCTTTTACCAAGAGTTGATGAGTTTTCTTCACCAATAGCAAAAAAAGAAGCAAGAGTAAGCAATGATATGGAAGGCTTTTATGTTTATAGAGAGAATAGATTGATTTATTTCGGAAGTTGGCTTGATATGTTTGTTAATGATCCACATATCTCTCTATTAAGAGTTAATTTCTCATTTGATCATACCCTTGATGAGTTATTCAATGTTGATATAAAAAAATCAAGAATAATTTTGAATGAAGATATCTATGAATATATTAAGGAAACATTTATGCCTGCACCACGTAGGGAGGCAGAAAATTTATACAGAAAAGGACAAACTGCACAAATAAAGAAGAATTCTGCAGGTGCACATGATGCCTCAAATAATAATATAGATAGTAAAGCTTCATCAGTAGAGCAGTCTAAAGTGGAAGTTATTGATCCGACTACAGACAAAGTGAAAATTTCCAATTCACAGGGAAGTTTTACTGGAACAATCAAAATATTGCCTATAACACAACCTGGCCAATGTAGAGTTATTCCTGTTAATTCAATTGAAAGCAATATGCTTTGGGAACCAACTATAGTTGATGGGAAACATGCTGTCTCTATTAATCAAGCTCACGAGTATTATTCAAAAGTTTATGCTCCAGTATTAGATAACCATGTTTTAGTTACTGGCATGGATGCTTTATTGTGGGCCTTATCAGAAGCTGAATTATCTACCTATAACGAGGAAACTAAAGAGCAGTATTATGATATGAGAGTACAAGTTTCTAGAATACTTAAAAAATTAGTAAATGATCTTCCTGATCCAGATACTGACAACGATAACAATTAATGTACGAGGTGACGTATTGTGAATGCCACTAGGATAAAAAAATTATTAGAAGATTTTTTTCATTTAAAATTTCAAATTGATAATCAAAACAGCGACTTAATTATTTCATTTGCTGAATCAAATGATAGTTTTTTCTATGTTAAAGTTAATGTTAAAGATGATATTAGATTAACCATTTTTGCCGAACCTCAAAAGTATGGAAAACAATTTGTAGAAACAATCAATTCTTCAAATGAGGATAAAAGGAAAGTGTTTGTCGAATACTGGGAAAAATTGGGTGAATCACGCATTAAAATCAAAATTAATGATGTACCAATTTCAAGTGAAGATTTTATACAAGATAAGAAAACTTGGAATTCATTTTCTTTAAGATATAGTGTTTCTCCTTATTATGAAAAAGAAAATGAAAAGGAAAAAAATATCTTTGATGGTCTTTCTTCAGTAATTGCAATGCTTCTTTCTATTTGCGAGTACTCAATTGTCGGATATGAAGAGGGTGAAACAAAAGTAACAATAGATAAGAAATATGAGCGTAATCCTATTAATAGAAAATTATGTTTGCTTGCAAAAGGTTATAAATGCTCAGTTTGTGGTTTTGATTTTGAGAAGGCTTATGGAGAAATTGGAAAAGGTTTTATTGAGGTGCATCATTCATTGCCTGTTTCTCAAATGGGAATTGGACATATTGTTGACCCTATCAAAGAATTATTTCCGTTATGTCCGAATTGTCATGCGATGATACATAGGAAAAATCCTCCTTATACAATCGATGAATTAAAAAAAATAATGGAGGAAGCAAATGAAAATAAGTGATATTAGGTTATTTATAAAAAAATTAGAGGATGTTTTACATTTGTTGGGGTTCAATGTAGAAAACAAGGGAGATTGTTATTTGGTGTCTTTTGGCGAAGAAAAGATATTAGTTATACCTCATCTCGAAAATGTTGAATTTGAAATTCCTAAAGAGCAAGCAAACATAAATAGAGTGATAATATCAAATTATAAATTTGACAGTACTGAATTCAAAGTTTTTTCTCTACAAGAACTCGAGCATTTAGCAGAAAATAGATTTAAATTAGGTGAAGCATACATTCAAATGATTAATGTGTTATTTTTTGGAAAAAGTTTTACTCCTTTAATAGACTATATGGTCAACAAGAAAATGCTAAATGCTAAAGAGGAAGTTAATAGTGCAAAGGATATAAATGAAAACAAGGCAGAAATAACAATAGGCGAAACTAAAGTCGATATTGCCATTGTAGAAAGGGCATTATCGATAAAGTTAGAAAAGAAAAAGAAATATTATGCAAATGCTGATTATGGAGTAGTTGGCATTATTTCAAAATTATATCCAACTGGCAACTATTGGTATGGATACCATGACTATCAGATTAAAATACTTAAAACATTCAATAATGCATTTATGGCTTTTTATTTTAAAGATAAAAAGGCAGTTCTTTTATTACCTTTATCTTTAATGGAAGAATATAGACCGAAACTTAATTCTACAACTAATAAGAATGGTATTTACTGGCATATTTACTTTAGATTTAGAAACGAAAAATGTCTCTGGCAGATACCTAATAATGGTTTTTTAGATGTAATAGAATACTTAATTAATGAGAATATTGATGATAACTTAAATGCGAAGGATATAGATAGTAAAGATAACATCAAAGATGAAGTTGTAATCAAAATAAAAAACAATTGTTTTCATGAATCAAAGCATAAGAACAAGTAGTTGAAATAATAGGAGGTACCGATGTCACAAAAGAACGATAATTTTTTTAACGAAAAGAAAGAGTGGTCCGAGGTTAAGGACGAATTATTAGGCTGTTATTTTAAACCTTACTTTGCGAAAATTATTCATGCTCGATATCCAATATTGTATGTTGATTGTTTTGCTGGAAAAGGAAAGTTTGATGATGGTAAAGACGGATCACCACTTATTGCTTTAGAAATAATTGATAATGCAATTGAAAGCAGTAATGCGGAAATACCTCCAATAGCTACTTATTTTATTGATTTAAACTATGCTGAAGACTTAAGAAATAATTTACCAAAGCCCAATTATAGAAGAAATATTCAAATAATTGATGGCAAATTCGAAGATAATATAGAGTTAATATTATCCAAAGCAGGTAAAGCAAATGTCTTTTTATATATAGACCCATATGGGATTAAGGCATTAAATGTTAAACAATTATGCTCGTTTATAAATAAGTACTCTTTAAAGGGCGTAGAAGTTCTTATTAACTTTAATTCCTTTGGCTTTTATAGACAAGCATGTAATGTTTTAAACGTCAAAATAGATAAGACCGTTCAAGGTATGTCAGAATTTTTGATTGAATATGATACTTCAAATGTAGAAAGTGAAGAAGATTTGAATACTATATTTGGTAGCAATTCATGGAAAGATATTGTGACACGTTGTAGAAACGGAAAAATAACAGCATTTCAAGCTGAAATAGAGTTGTCGAATGAATTTTGTAGAAATCTAACGAAAGGCTTTAAATATGTTTTAAATATGCCTATTAGAAGAAGTACTGAAATTAATCCAAAATATAGAATGGTACATGCTACAAATCATGCTGATGGTTGTTTATTGATGGCAGATAACATGTATAGTAGAAGCGAAAAATCAAGAATTAAACGAATGAATGGTCAAATGTCTATGTTTGAACTTGATGTAAATGACCGCGATATTATGTTCGGTGAAAAAGAAAATAATCTATTAGAAATGTTGACTCATGAATGGATTGAATGTAGAGATTTATTTTGCAACTATTATCTAAACTATGGTGTGACAACAAATACTAGTGGATTATTTCAAATACTAAAGGACAATGAAAATAAAATTGAAATAAGGAGAGATCCAGCTATTTCTGAAAAAACAGGAAAACCAACGAGATTTTGGAGCTTTGGTAAAGGTAATAAAATATATGTGAGGATGAAGTGAAATGGAAAAGATAACGAGAAAATCACTACTTTATAAAACTGAAGTAGAATATGGTGACTATACAGCCAACCATGTTTTAGGCTGTCAACACGGCTGCCTATATCCTTGTTATGCTTTCAATATGGCAAAAAGGTTTGGAAATGTAAAAACCTATAAAGATTGGATAACACCAAAATTGGTATCTAATGCTCTTGAACTTTTAGATGTAGAAATACCTAAACTAAAGAATAAGATTAAATCAGTCCAATTATGTTTTACAACAGATCCATTTATGCATGATTATCCTGAAGTTGGTGAGATGACGCTTAAAATTATTAATAGACTAAACCAGGATAACATAAAAGCTGTAATACTTACAAAAAGTGCTCTACCTGAAGATTTGCTAAAAACATCAAAAATTAATGAATACGGAATCACTTTGGTTTCTCTTGATGAGAAATTTAGAAAGAAATATGAGCCGTTTACTTCAAACTATGATGATAGAGTGAATGCACTAAAAAAGCTTCATGATAATGGATATAAAACTTGGGTAAGCATTGAGCCATACCCAACTCCAAATATATGTAAGCAAGATTTAAACGAGATTCTTAATAAGATATCTTTTGTAGATTATATAGTTTTTGGCCGCTTGCACTACAACAAGGAGGCAACGGCATATAAAGAACATAAAAAGTTTTATAATGAATGTTCAGCATTAGTCGAAGATTTTTGCAAAGCTAATAATATAAGAGTTCATATAAAAAATGGAACTAAAACCGATTAAGTAAAG
>ENA-UPXM01007163-UPXM01007163.1-activated-sludge-metagenome-genome-assembly--contig:-NODE-7163-length-10113-cov-10.480016_pt1 | contig 10113 bp, 6 predicted proteins | sample MGYA00238178_ERZ772708 | MGnify/ENA primary metagenome ERZ772708 (study PRJEB29002, sample SAMN05720212) | activated sludge metagenome | isolation source: anaerobic digester from wastewater... | reverse complement strand
AAACTATAATTTTTTGAAAAAATAATTATGAAATAAATCTTACTAAAAAAATCTGTTTTATCCAACATTTGATAATGATAAACCTTGAATTTTGAATTGTTCTATTATGTAATATAATAATTTATTTTCTGGCTTTTCTAAAAGTGGGTCATTTTTGATTATTTCTTTTGCAAATTTATTTGTGTATTCTATTAAGTTTTGGTCATTTATGGGATCTACGATGTTAAAAAATCTTTCACCACTTTGTCTGACACCTTCTATTTCTCCAGGACCTCTCAAACGATAATCTTCTTCAGCTATTTTAAAGCCATCAGTAGTTTCTACCATAACCCTTAATCTATGTACTGCATTTTCACTAATATTTTCTCCTCCTATAAGTATACAATACGCTTGTTCAGAAGATCTTCCTACTCTACCGCGTAATTGATGTAGCTGTGCTAAGCCGAATCTCTCTGCATTTTCTATAATCATTATACTAGCATTAGGTACATCTACGCCCACCTCTATTACAGTGGTGGCAACTAAAATATCGATTTTCCCTTTTGAGAAATTATACATAATCTCATCACGCTCTTGAGAATTCATTCTACCATGTATCATAGCAACACTATATTTAGGTGGAGGAAATTCAGTAATTATAGCTTCGTATCCTTCAGATAAAGCTATTAAATTTATTTTTTCATTTTCATCAATAAGTGGATAAACCACGTAAGCTTGATGTCCTTTTTTTATTTCCTTCCTCATCAAATCCCAAGCTTGATATCTAAGAGCTGATGGTATGTAAGTAGTTTTTACTGGTTTACGATTAGGTGGTAATTCATCAATGATTGAAACCCTAAGATCACCATAAACAGTAAGTGTGAGGGTGCGTGGTATTGGTGTGGCTGTCATCACTATCACATGTGGAGGGTAATCACTTTTCAGATGCAGTTTTGCTCTCTGTATCACACCAAAACGATGTTGCTCATCTATAATCACTAATCCTAAATTTTTGAATTGTACTACTTCCTCTATGAGAGCATGTGTGCCTATCAAAATATTTATTTTACCATCTAATAAATCATTTAATAAATACTTTCTTTTTTTCGCAGTTGTACTACCTATTAATAAATCTACTTCTATTGGTAAGCCTTTCAAAAGTGAAGTAATAGTTTTGAAATGTTGCTGTGCGAGAAGTTCTGTGGGTGCCATGAGGCATGCTTGATAGCCATTATCTATAGCTAATAACATTGACATTAAAGCTACAATAGTTTTGCCACTGCCCACATCTCCTTGTAATAATCTATTCATTTGTCTACCACTGCGTAGGTCATCCCATATTTCTCTTATTACTTTTTTTTGTGCTTTTGTGAGCTCAAAAGGCAGATTTTTTTTGTAAAACTCATTAAAAAAATTACCAACTTTAGTAAATTTATATGGGGTTTCTTGTTTATCTTTTACAGCATTCTGATAAGCATAGAATAGTTGCAAGTCAAAAGCTTCAGAAAATTTCATTCTGTATATTGCTTTTTCTTGATCTTTTTCTGTTTTAGGAAAGTGAATATTTTGTAATGCTTCTTGAATAGTTATTAAATTAGCACGTTTAAGTAAATTTTCTGGATAGGGTTCTTTAATGGTTTCAATAGCTTTGGGTAAAACTATTTTAATAAAATTCATTATTCCATCAGAATTTAGCCCAGCTTTAGCTAAACGTTCTGTAGTACTATATATAGGATGTAGATTTTTATATTCTTCAGATTCTAAGAATTTTTCTAAAGTTTTAATTTCAGGATGTGCAATATAGTAATTTTTATAATAGCTAACTCTACCAAATAATACATATTGAATGTCTGTTTGTATCTTATCTTTTACCCAATCGTAATGATTGAACCAAGTGATTTCTATCGAGCCTGTTGCATCTGCGAAAACACCTTTAAGGACTTTTTTTTTACCTAAATTTTCTTCATAAAATTTCTTAAATACCCCTGTTAATAGTATAAATTGATTAAAAAACCTACTAACCTCGTTAATTTTTTTGAATTCTCTTTTATCATAAAATCTATATGGGAAATGGTAAATTAAGTCTTTTACATTTCTAATATTCAATTCTTTCGTCAATAGTTTACATTTATTTATAGTAATTTTTTTAGCTTTAATTTCTGATGGAGGTAAGATGGCAATAGCTTCTTCTAAAGATAAATCTAAAAAATTAATTTCGTTCATTGTTATATTTAGCTTGACAAGTAATTAATTGCTAAATTACTCAAAATTAATGAAAATATATTCAAAGAATATGTTTAATAAATATTTTTGCTAATAGTATAATTAAAATAGAATACTCTAATAAAGTTTTATTATTTAATAGAAATTAAATCATTTTTTAATCATTACAGGCAAGCTGATGACTTTATCTTGTAATTTAATTATTAAATTGTAAACTCCATTAGTTACGTTTTCTAAATTTAATTGATGTTCGTTTGTACTAGTTATTAATCTACCAAGATTATCATAGAGTAAAGCTTCTACAAAAGTATTATTTGTTTGAATATATAAAATATCTTGAGCTGGATTAGGATAGATAGTGATCTCACTAGAATTATAATCATTAATGCTTAAAGTATTTATTAAGATAGAATTTGATGAAGCTGAAGTGCAACCATTAGAAGTTAATTTGACAAAATAAGTTCCATTAGCTACTACTTGATATGTTTGATTAGTAGCACCAGGAATAATATTATTATCTTTGTACCATTGATTACCACTAGTAGCACTTGATTGTAATATAATAGGATTATTACTTATTATAGAAATGGTAGGAGCTTGTGGAGAAGCAAAAACATTAATAAATGAAGTGGCAGTAGCAGAGCAACCATTAGTAGTACCAGTTACAGTATAAGTAGTGCTAGATGAAGGATAAACAGTAACTGTGCTATTAGTTCCTAAACTATGACTCCATTGATAATTAGTTGCACCAGAAGCAGTTAATATTGAGCTACTGCCAGAACAAATATTGGTCGGAGTAGCTGTAATACTTATATTAGGTAATGGATTTATTGTTATAGAATGTGTATAGGTATTGGACAAAGTACCATTGTAAGCTGTTAATGTGATAGTATATGTCCCTGCAGTGTTGAATGTAACTGTAGGATTAGTTTGAGTACTAGTAGATGGATTACCTCCTGGGAAAGACCAGCTGTATGAGGTAGCATTTTGGGACGTATTAGTAAATTGTACTTGTGAACCTTGACAAATATTTGATGGAGTATAAGTGAATGATGCAGTAGGAGCAGAGGCAGTGCCAGCGTTCAATTCTATATCATCGATTAAAAACATAAATTTATCTGTTGCTCTATGTCTTATTGCTACATAAATTTGTTGATTATTATAAGCTGATAAAGAATATGTTTTTTGAGTCCAAGAGGTTGGAGCTATTTCAGCAGTAGCTATAGCTGTAAAGCTAGAAGGTTGATTATTAGTAGTAGATACCAATACATCATAAGTTTCAGTACCCCATGTGCCCGGTTTTGGTGAATAAACCCAAAAACTAATAGAACCATTATTATTCATTTGTATTTGAGGAGAAATAATCCAGTCATTAGATTCAGATGCGTCAGAAGGACAAATGGACACACCACATCTCTGGCCACCATGAGTAGAGAAGCATCCAGCTATAGAAGGATTGAAAGCCATAAAGCCAAATGCTGTTCCCTCGTCAGTAAAATTACAATCACTAGAACTATAAGTAGCTTTACCATCTCCATCATAGGATGTCCATGGAGTGAAATCTGTACTCCAATCTGTGCAAGCTTCGAAATCTAAACTAAAACCTGAACTAGGATCTGGTAAAGTGGTAGCCTGAGCAGTAACGCCAGTGGAATATGTATTGCTAGTCATAGTAGAGAATATTTTATAATAATAAGTTGTATTAGAGTTTAATCCAGTATGTGAAAAAGTTGTATTAGAACCATTGTAAATAACGGTACCGCCACCATTTATAGTTTGACCAATATTGTAAGTTGTACCACTTGTAGGAGTACCAAAAGTGTTTGTAGTATTATAAACTAATAAAACAGGATTATTGCTAGTGTTTAAACTCCATGATAAATTTATTTGAGTTTGAGAGATTGCTGTAGCAGTGAAGTTTAATGGATTAGTAGATGTACCAGCAACTAAAATATCACCAATATAAGGGATATAGTTATATGCAGTAACACAAACTTTCAATGTTTCGCCACTGTTACTAGGTGCTGGACTCAGAGTAATATTAGCTGTATTGTTAGATACGTAACCAGTACCTAATATTTGATTATTTAATGTGATGCTAACATATGCGCCATTGACACTACATGTAACAGTAACATTAGAAGTGCCAGTATTAATAGATGATGGATGAGAAACTGTCATAGTCATAGGATCTTTTGTACGCAAAACTATACTTGGGTCACCGAATATTGTCCATGTGTCTGTCATATCATAATCTTGATAAGTGTCATTCATCTTGAAGCAACCATTTATGCCAATACCAGCAAAGGTTCTTTTAATATTACTTGTGTAGCTTTCAACTAATATGTCTGCCATTTCATCTTGAGCTTCTTGTGGTGGTGCCCATGATTGATTTATTGTAGAACCGAAAATACCAATAGCACCAATAGGTCCATTAGTTTTGTTTGCTCTCATCCAAGCTTCACAAAAACAAGTTCCTGCATTAAAATGTCCTACTACGCAAGCTACCGAATAAATAAAAGGTAATTTATTATAATTTGTTAAATTATTTATATTAGAAGTAGAAAAACTAGATGTTACCCAATATGTATCTGCACCATGGCCACAATAAAAGATATTACCTACACCATTATTGACAACCGTTGATACGTTAGTTGCAGTAGGATCGCCTGATGCGTCTGCTCCACCTTGATTACCATCAAATAGTTCATATTTAGTAGTGTAGTTATAGTTTAGCATATCTGTTAAAATATTGCGAATATGAGTATAATCATACTCATTATCATCACCAGGACCTTCACTAGAAGCTATGCCTAATGTGTTTTGTAGCCAAGTGCCAGTTGTAGGATTTTTTTCATAATTTATACTACGAGTTACCTGTGTTTGTAAATCTGTAACAGATTCTGCTGAGAAACGCCCAACGAAAAATTCCTGATAGTGATCATTACCAGTGATATAAGCGTAACTATTATCTTTAGCTCCAACTACTCCATCATAAGTACTAGTAGGTGATGTTACTTGTGCGAAATCACCCACTAAAAGCAAATATGTTAGCCCATTTGTATTGTAATAATTTGTAACATAACTTTTAATAGAAGTAGCATTATTACCAATAGTAGACACATCTACTATTTCGCAAGGAATACCTTTCATTATTTTCCATTCTATAAAAGGCTGCATGGTAGCAATGAAACTAGAATAGGAGATTATAAGCATTCTCCCCGGATTGTCATTAAGAGGAGTATATTTCAGTGAAGAATTATAATTTAGAAATTGTCTTTTATAAATTTCCTTAAACTCGCTATCTATAGATTGTAAAGCTTTATTTCTATGAAATTCATTAATGCCGCTACCTTGAGTAGCTCTGACTGTGAAGTCAATATTTGTGTATATGCGCAAAGTTTTAGTTACTGGATTATACTGAAATGGTTGAACTACTATAGCCTGACCTCTGAAATCTCTTAAGATATATGGATCTCGCAAATAAACAATATCTGTTGGGAAGAAACTATTTTGTTGATATTCTGAACCAAAAAAGTATGGAACACTATCTGGATTTACTGTACGCAATAGATTACCTTTAGATGGAGCAATATCTATATTTTGTATCTCTATATAGTCAGTTTTATTAATGACTACCTCCATTGCACCGTTATCTGGTATAATGACAGATTTAGCATAAAGTGGTAAGTCTGGTGCTCCAGCTTTCAATATTTTAGCAGCATCTGGTGCTTCTACAATATAGGAAGTATGATTGTTTATATTTACTTCTTTTAGTCTATAAGCATTTATTGTAAATTGTATGCTTATATTAGTTTTAGAGGTTTTAGCTTCATTTAAATTAAATTCAGCTTTTGCTTTGTTGTCATTTTTAAGGTAAATCCAACTCTGTGAGAAAATGACATTACATAATAAAACGACTGAAAATGCTAATAATAAAATTTTTTTCATAATATTTTATTTAAATATTTAATACAACAAATATATAAATTATTATAATAACAAAATATTTTTAAAATAAATATTTATTTAGATAATAAAGATAATTTATATTGATACGTATAATAATTATTATAATTCATCTAAATTTTATAATATTTTAAGATAAACTAAAAATTTAATTGCTTTATGATTATCTCCCTATATTTATATGGTTTACCACCAAAACCTTCATAAAAAAAGGCCATTTTATCATCATTGCCACCATCGAAATCTATAAGATTAATATTATTATTTTTAGCTTGTTTGATTATCTGATAAATTAAAAAATGCATAGCACCTTGCTTTTTACCGATTTCATTTGAAGCAAAAGCATGCAAAACTAATGTATCTTGGTACTCTGAAGTTAAAGCTATCGATAAGATATCGTCATTTTGCTTAATAGCCCACCACCCACCGATATGTTTATTTTCGAAGCATTTGCCTAATGCAATAATAATTTTTCTGATGTTTTGAAGTTTAATTAAATATTTAGAATTACACAAATAATTATCTAAAAAATATTCTGAAATATTGCTCAAATGAATGAATTGATAATTTAATTTTTCAATTTTTTTAATTTTTCGCAAATGGTGAGAGCTCAAAACATCATGTAAATCCTTTATATCCTTTAAATCTAGAATATAATTATATCTAACTTGTTTTATTAAATCATTTGTGAATTCTATATTTTCTAAATAAAAATCCGCATACAATACATTTTTTTTAATAGTTTCTAATAGTGAAATATAGATATCTGCATTAATACTGATAAGTGAGTATAGCCTTAAATGTGTAATCATCGGAGGTTGCATAAAATATGGAATGCAATATTTCTTTTTTTTCGAAAAAGGAAACACTATCTCATAATCATTCCAAACCAGGCCATACCAGTTAGGCGACACGACATCCAGATACCAGCTAAGTCCAGAAATATGATGATTAGCAGAATTATCAACTGTATAATTCCATTTATCACTATCGATATTATTCCTTTTTATTAGCTGCCAGGTCATCGCATATCTTTTAAAAAAGTGACAAAGAAATTACTCCAATTTTCCCATCTATTTTTATTTGTAAAACTTTCATTATGTAGCAAGATTACTAATTCACCACCGAGAATCATAGATGATTGAATATTATCAAAACTTTGTGAGAAATCATCTGGATTAGATTTTTTATAATCTACAAAACTGCTATCCATTATAGCTGTTTGATGTAATACTAATTCAGTTTGTTTATCATTAATTATATCATAGAAAAATACTGGATGAGCTGTTCCTAATGGAAATCCAGGTATAGAAGCGTAGCCAATAGAAAAATCATCTTTAAAGCCAGCATTAGCGATGAGATTCATTTGAGGTATATCTAATCTAAGGTAATGTGCTCTACCTTTATTAATAGGTTTATTAATTAAATGTTCTAAAAAATTTTTATCTTTTTCTATCAAGTCAAAATAATTTTTAGAATAATAGCTATAGTGCAGCCCTACTGCATGTGAAGAAGAAATATTTTTTATAAGATTTTGAAATTTTGAGCAATTTATTGAATTATTTTTATCAAATTTTGTTGTTTTTTCTGAAACTAAAAAGAAAAAAATTAATTGATTTTGTAAAAATTTTTCTAATTCTAATAATAAATCAAAAGTGTCAAAAACATCTTTTTTTAAGTGTAACAGTGTAAATAATCTATCAAAAACGTGTTGAAACTTAAAATTTATAAAATCTCTCACAGCACCGCCAAAATTTCTGTATAAACCTTTACACAAATATGAATAAGCCATGTCTACATCAATAGTAACCTGTAATTTATATATTTTCTCGAATTGTATAGGTAAATCATTAAATCTAATTTTTAACTCTTTAGCTAGTAAAAAAATCCATTTATCAACCCAAGGGAAAATAAAATTATAATTATCATGAAAAATAGCAGAGTTTATTGGTAGAAATCTACCATGTATATCACTATTTTTAGAAAAATACCTTTCCCACCCCGAAATGCAATAAAATACTGCAGAAAAAATATCTTGACCAAAAAAATTTTCATTATTTACAGGAAATATGGATAAATTATTTAGTGATTTTTCTTTTTCTGGTGTTAAATCAGAGAAATATCCATCATTTAAAATAGGTGATGTTTTTAAAATATTTATGCTGTTATCTTTGGACAGAATACTATAATTAATATGAGCGAAAGTATTAGCATTAGATATCAAAACATAAGGAAGCTCTAGGACTTGATTAAAAATAAAATCAAGAGTATATTGTAATCTATGAGAAATAAAATCTGAGTAAATTACTATAGAGTTACTCATCTAAATTTTTATTTTTTTGTTTAAAGAAATAAACTGTTAGTTGAAATATTACAGTCCATCCAAAAGGAAAAAGTAATTGAGGCAGATAAGGTACAAAATCTTTAAGATGCATTCTAGATATTAGCCAGCAGTAAATAAACATATCTATATGCAGCATTAGATATGCAAAGATGCCATGAGATATTTTAGTTTTAAAAGACCAATTTGCTGGTTGAATAAAAGGCATGATAGTACCATAAATACTTAAAGCTATAAGAACAGCCCACCATTCTTTGCCTACAATTCCCCACCATCTATTGAACAAAAAGAAAATCAATGTAACTAATGATATTCTAGCTCCCCATCGATAGACCTTAAAACTTCCTAGTAAAAAATCTGCATTTTCTGGATCTTGTATTTTCATAAATCAACTTTTATGATTTTAAATTGTTAAAAAATAATAATTTTTCACAAATATATTGAGCTGTATGTCCATTGCCGAAATATGCTGGGAAAATAGTAGGAGGATGATTAATAAATTTATTAACCAAAGAAATAAATTCATCTATATTCTGTGGCTCTAAAGCACCAGCACCTGCTTGCAATATTTCTATCCATTCTGTTTCTTGACGCATAATAATGCAAGGTTTATGATAAAAATATGCTTCTTTTTGCACACCACCCGAGTCAGTTAAAATTAATGAAGCATAATTTTCCATTACTATCATATCAAAAAAAGATAAAGGCTCTATTACTATAATATTTTGTAACAAAGCAGCTAAATCAAACTCTTTAATAAGTTTTTTTGTTCTAGGATGAATAGGAAAAACGACACTATAATTAGTTTGTGTGGCTATGGCATTTAATTTCTCTAATATATCTTTTAATCTCTTAGGCTCGTCAGTATTAGTATTGCGATGAATAGTAGCTAAAACAAATTTCTTATCATTTAGTTTCAATTTTTCAATGATATTTGATAATCTAAAAGCTTTATCTCTATAAAATAGACTATTATCATACATAATGTCTCCAGACAAAAAAACGGCAGGATTATCTGATGAATAGGGTGGGGTAGAGTCTAGATGAAATCCTTCATTTTGTAGATTTTTAAGTCCAGTGATAGTAGGTGAAAAAAGTAAAGTAGAAGAGTGATCGCATACAATTCGGTTAATTTCTTCAGGCATTTTTTTATTAAAAGATCTCAATCCAGCCTCTATGTGAGCAACAGGTATGTTCATTTTAATAGCAGATATAGAAGCTGCTAGAGTGCTATTAGTATCACCATATAGAACAACTATGTCTGGATTATATTTAATGAAAACTTGTTCAATTTTTTCTAACATTTTTGCAGTTTGAATAGAATGACTAGCAGAGCCAATGCCAAGATTTTCAGTAGGTAAGGGGATTTCCATTTCATTAAAAAAAACCTCTGACATATTCAAATCATAATGTTGCCCTGTATGAATGATGATATCTTCAATTTCATTGTTAAAAGACTCCTTAATCACTCTACTAAGAGCAGCAGCTTTAATAATTTGTGGTCTAGCCCCTACGACGTTACAAATTTTCATAAAATAAATTTATAGCAAAGTTACAATTTTAAAATTAAATAAAAGGATTAAAAGAGAAAAGAGAGGAGG
>ENA-UPXM01007161-UPXM01007161.1-activated-sludge-metagenome-genome-assembly--contig:-NODE-7161-length-10115-cov-7.108449_pt1 | contig 10115 bp, 10 predicted proteins | sample MGYA00238178_ERZ772708 | MGnify/ENA primary metagenome ERZ772708 (study PRJEB29002, sample SAMN05720212) | activated sludge metagenome | isolation source: anaerobic digester from wastewater... | reverse complement strand
ACTCAAATCAAATATGCTTATATTATGATAATAATAGTTGGTCATTTACTAAACTGGGTCATATTAATTTAAGTAAACCAGAGTTAAGAGAATTATTAGCTGAAGAAGATACTGTAACTATTACAATAGGCTTGAAATAAAAAAATAGAAAGGAAGGCAATGCATATGGCTAATTCACATTATGTTCCAATGTTAACATTAAGAAAATTCGCAGATAAGCTTTGCCTTTTTAATGTTCAAACTGGTGAATACAAAGAAAATATTAAAATAGATAAGACGTTTTCTGAACAGGGCTTTTACTCTGATGAAGTAGAAGAAGAACTTAACAAAAGAATTGAATCTCAGTTTGGTAATTTGTTTTCAAATAAACTCTTAAATGCAGAAGGTACTATTGAACTAAAGAGAGATGAACTTTATTTAATAAAAAAGTTTTTATTAATATCAGTAATTAGAAGCATGGGAAATGAAGAATTCATGCAAGTGGAAAGAAGATTCTATGACAATCTAAAAGAACATTGGGTTAAGTTTGGTAAAGAAAAGGGACTAACGGATGAAGAGATAAAATCAAGACCAATTGAACCACCATTCAAAGAAAAAATAATAGATGGCGAAACTTCTTTTGATTACTGGATGCGTACTCTAAATGTTATTTTGGATACAGATGGAACTCCACAGGCGATACTTGAACATCCTGATAAAACATATCCGGCACACAGATGGGCTGAAGTTATCAATAATGGTTATATTGCATTTTGGGATTCTGAATTTGTGCATGATGAATATGTTATAACTGATATTGGAATGACATCGGAAAATGAAAAAGGATGGAACGGAATTACTGTTCATAATCTTAAAAAGACAAACTTTTTACTAGATATCTTTGAAAAAGAAAAAGATATACGATATAAAATGGAAATAGCTAGAAATATGCATATGCACTATAACTTCAGTGAGAACTTTATGATGTTTCCAATTTCTGCTAAAAGAATGATTGTTGAAATTGATCCATTTTATAAATTTAGAATTTTTGCTAAAGATTATTATAATATGCCAAAATTGGATTATTTGACTAAATTAACAAATGAAAAGCTGTTTTATCCAAATTCAAATAAGTACATTTTGCCCCAAGATGGTTTAAGTCCTAAATATCATCCAGATGATTTATATATTTATGAAATTAAGAAATTAACAAGTAAAGAAACTAGATATTGTAATGAACTTTTCTTAGATAGAATTAATACATGGGTTGGATTTACTTCATTGAATAAGGCAGTTGGTAGCATTTTTGCCTATAAGAAAGCAAACTCATATCCGTTTGTTCCAAGAGTTGATTACACTGAGTTATATAAAATTATTAATGAGAGATATGGCGCAACAATCGATATAGACACTATAGGAGGTTTTAGAAGATGAAATTGTTTAATGATTCACTTACAACAAGATTTAATACATTAGAAAGAAATATCAAATCTAAAAGTAATTCCTTTTATGATTCTTATTTAGATCTTTTAGAAGCAACAATTAAATACATTCTTGATGAGAATAATATTGCTTATGATGATTCAAGAACTTGTGGCTATTTAGTAAAAGAAGAATCTATTAAGAATTTTTTACTTGTTGTATTAAAACTAGATGATTATACATATAATAAGCTTCCGGATTATATTAAGAAATGTAATGACCATAAACACAAAAATGAGAAGACTCTTGGTGTTGAAAGTATCATTAATTATTTGAAAGTATATTTCAGTTTAGTTAATTACTACTTAATATTTATAAAAGCAATCAACGTTGAATTTGATGCTGATTATTTCTCTTCAATTTATGGTGAAACTGAAAGATTAAATAATGAATATAGAGAAGAAGTATTAAAACTTAAAGATGAACTTAAGGAATCTTACGACAACAACAAATTATCTGAACAAGACTTAGAACAATATAAATCATTATTATCTATTAAAGATATTGAACTTTTAAATCTTGATGAACAAAATCAAAGGCTACAAGCTCAAATCAGCATTTTAAAAGATATTAAGTTAAATTCTATGGAAGAAAAACTAAATAAGACTATTGATATGCTTAATAATATGCAGGATTATTTAGTAGAAAATAGAATCATTGCTAGAAGAACATCAAAATTGATTGATGGTAGAGAGATAACTGATGAAGAACTAGCAGTTGAAAGATTAAAGTTGGAGGCGATTAAAAATGGAAAATAAGCCTCAAAATGTATTTGAAAAGCTTGATAAGCAAGGCGAACAAATAGAAGACATATCTCAAAGACTTGAAGGTATTAGCATAAACGATTTGTATGCTTTAGCAAAAAGAACTTGGGACTATGGTGATTTTCAAACTGCTCAAAAATACTATAATCATATCAGCTTACTAAAACCTCTAGATTGGGAAGCTCCTTTATATGCTTCATTATGTAATTTTAAAGGATACCATGATATGTTTTTCTGGGCTAAAACTCCTGAACAAACTAAAAAAATCATCATTTCAACGATAAAATATATTAATAGTCTTGAATTAGATTACGATAAAAAAGAGTCTGAAATGTCTAGGTGTGTTGAAATAATAGAAGATAATATGCTTAAGACTAAGGATCATTATTTTAAATATAAAAAAGAATATGACGATACTGATTCTGATTATATTTATGTTCTTGAAGAGTATTTTTTAAATATCTGCAATGAGATAAAACATATTGAATTAAAAGCAATTAAAGATTTCAATATAATGCTTGCTGATAATTGTTTAAGTTTGATTGAATCAACAAAGAAGATATCTTTAAAAATTACTAAAGAAGTATTTGAAGAGCTAACATGCCTTGCATCAAAAGATTATGATATTAACTATGACAAAGTGGTTGAAGATAATAAAGCTGCTGCAAAGCCAAAAAATGATTTATCTTTTGAAGAAATAAAAAATATTAAACTTAATGGACAGATGTATTTTGAATATAATGATAAAGTTATTTCAAAAAGAATTAATAAATCTAATTTGATTTTAGGAGTACTTATAGCAATAGTTTCAGTTGCAGGACTAGTAGTTTCAGTACTTGGAAAATGGTATTGGTTATTTCCTTTTATATTCCCATTAATATTTGGAGTGTTATTGGTTGTAAAAGCATTTATACAAAAAGATAAGATTAAGTGTTCTTCACTTTTAAATGCTCATAGAGAAAAGAATAGATTAACCTCTGATGGAAATGTTGTATCAGAAAAAAGATTTAGCATTATGGGATTATTTGCATTTCTTATGAATCAATTAACTATATGGGTTGGAATAATGTTAGCAATATTTGCTTTATCTGCAAATGATGGTAACGTATATGCATTACCATTATTAATAGTTGTTATTGCTGACTGTATATTATCTTATGTGGGTTATATAAAAATAAGTAATGAATACCGTTCAAGATTAGATGGGAATTATTCTTATTACTATAACGGAAAATATTATAAATTTGATAGATAAACAAAATTGAAAATAGTGTTATACAGATAGGGCCGAATTCATGGAAATTCGGCTCTTTTTTTGATATAATATAAGCGTGTCAGAAGAATACTCTGGAGCATTGGTACAAACATACCTTCGCAAAGGAGGTATTGCATATGACACAAGTAGATGAAAGACTAGCTAAGGTTGGTCAAAATCTAAAAAAATTTATTTCTGAATCTAAGTATAAAACACAAGTTTCTTTCGCAATGGATGGAATGAGTCAAGACCCTTCTGTAATCCGTAGATGGATTAAACATGGTGTTAATAGTTTATCAACTATTATGTATATTGCTGAAGTTTTAGAAATAGATTTTATGGAGCTTCTTAAATAAGGAGCTTCTTTTTTTTATGCTCAAATTTGGCTCAGGCACCTTGATATATATATATATATTACAATTAAATAAAGGCGCTTTAAGCGTAATTATAGTGCAAATAGCGTCCTATGAAGGACTCCAATTTCAAACTAAAATGGAGGTGTAAAAGTTAATAATTCGTCGATTTGATGGGAAGAAAGAGGTAGTGCAAACGGCGTCCTATCGAGAAGAATTATTGCTTGATAAACTATAAGTGAAATTGGAGGACAAGACAATGAAAAATGAATTCGAAAAGTATTTTATGGTAATCGCTAAATGTGGACATGTAGGTAGAAAAAACTATATTCCAGTAAAATTTGCAGTAGTAGCTGAATCAGGTAAAGAAGCGGCTAAAAAGGTAAGACAATTTCCAAGAGTTAAACACGACAATAAGGATGCAATTCTAGATGTAAGATGCATTACATTAGAAGAGTTCTTAGAAATAAAAGAGATCAATGATAATGATCCTTATTTAAAATGTCATTCAAGACAAGAACAAAATCTAATAGTTAATCTAGCAGAAAGAATGGTAGCTGATCTACATAATGTAAAACAAGCATTTGATAAGCAAGCTAGAAAAGATAGAGTTGCTTATAAATTAAGAAAATTCAAAATCTTAGAAGAATCTTCAAAAAAGGAGGATTATTGCTATGCGTATTAATTCTATTAAATATAATAATTCACATGTTGATGGTCCTGGAATTAGAACAGTACTCTTCATGCAAGGATGTAATATTCATTGCAAAGGATGTCAAAATAAATCCACATGGGACATCAATAAAGGCAAAGAAGTAAGCATTGATGACTTAGTAAATGAATTAAAACAAAAAGTATTTAATAAGAAAATAACTATTTCTGGAGGTGAACCATTGGTTCAAAAAGATGAATTAGTAAAACTTATTGATAGACTTGCTGAAGAAGGATTTGATATAGCTTTATATACAGGACACACAAAAGATGAGGTTCCTTCTGAAATAATTCCAAAGCTTAAATATTTAAAGACTGGTAGTTTTATTCAAGAATTAAAAACAACAATTAAACCTTTTGTAGGTTCAGAAAATCAAATCTTTGAGGAGGTATCTAAGGATGAAACAACTAAATAATGATAATGCTGCTAATAGAACTAGTTATGTTGGATACGTATATAACGTAGGTGAAAAAGAATATAAAAACAAGATATTAAATAGTCTTCCAAAAGAGTGGGCAGATTTACATAGAACTGGTGCAATTCATATTCATGATTTGGATGCTTATGATTTAACTTATAATTGCTTAACATTTGATATCATCAATAAGTTCCCATATGATGAATTCAAGATATTTAGTGGACAAGGAAAAATCATTCATCTGTTTGAATTTGTCAAAGATTTATTTACTAAACTAGGTAATGAACAATCTGGTGGTATGGCATTTGCTAATTTCGATAATGAAATAGCTGAAATCTTATCTACACTTGCAATTGATTATTCAAAGTATAAAGATTTAATTAGTGATTCAATTGCTGAATTAATATTATGGTGTAATGGGAATCACTCAAGAATGGGTCAAACTAGTTATTATGTGACTTTAAATATTGGCTTAGCAAGAAATGAATGTGCTAGATTCATCGCTCATGAAGTAATTGATAGATTCTTAAAATTAGGTGATATGGTATTTAAACCAAATATCGTATTTAAAGTAGTTGATGGAATAAATAATAAACCAAATGATCCTAATTATGATCTACTTAAATTAGCTCTAAATTGCTCGTCTAAAAAGATGATTCCTACTTATCTACTTTGTGATTGTAAAGGTGATAAAGAAACAAATCCTGAAAGATTATCAGTAATGGGATGTAGGACTAGAGTTGTATCCGACCTTTATGGTGAAGATGGTGCAATGGGTAGAGGTAATATCACAAATATTTCTATTAATCTTCCTAGACTTGCTTTAGAGATTGATAAGAATAATAAAGAATTATCAATTGATGAAAAATTTGATCTTCTTAAATCAAAATGGGATGAAGTGGCGAGAGTTACAAAAGATATCTTACTTGATAGATATCATAAGGTTTGTAAAAGAACTCCTGATGATTTTCCAACTAATAGTAGCTATCATCTATGGTGCGAAGATTTCAAAGGAGATTTAGAAGAAGTATTCAAGCATGGAACATTATCACTAGGATTCATTGGATTAAGTGAAGCTATAGAAGTTATTACTGGTTCAAAGTATTATTCAAGCATGGATAATTATATTATGACTTTGGGCTTCGTAAAGCATATGAGAGATTATTGCGATTTCTTAAAAAATGAATACAAGCTTAATTTCTCATTACTTGCAACATCAGGCGAATTAATTAGTGGTAGATTCATTGATTTTGATAAAGATCTATATAAACCAGATGTTGATATTTTTACAAAAGGTTATTATACAAATTCATTCCATATAGATGTTGATTCAAGGCTACCTGGATATAAGAAGATTCAACTTGAAGGATTATTCCATGAAATATGTAATGGTGGATGTATTACATATATCGAACTTGGTGAAGCTCCACTAGGTAATGAAGAATCGCTAGAAGAATATATCAATATAGCAGTTGAAGCAGGTGTACATTATCTAGGCTTCAATTTCCCTAAAGATGTATGTAATGATTGTGGAACAACTGGTGTATTTGATTTCTGTCCTAAATGTAAATCAAAGAATATAACTAGAATTAGAAGAGTGTCTGGCTATCTAGAAATATTAGATGGTTTTACTAAAGGTAAAAAAGCTGAAGAGAAAAATAGGAGGAAGAATTAACGGATGATATATTACATTTCCGATACCCATTTTAATGACCAAAAGATATTTGATAAATGTAAGAGACCATTTGAATCACTTGATGAAATGAAAGAAATAATTATCAAAAAATGGAATAATAAAGTTAAAGATACAGACATTGTCTATGTTCTTGGTGATATTGGCAAAGATGATGATCCATCTACTATAGATATCTTTAAAAAATTAAAAGGTCATAAGCACCTTATTGTAGGAAATCATGACCATGATATGATAGATGCTATTAAGAAATCTAATGTATTTGAATCCATCAAGTTTATTGATCTAATTATTGATGGTGATTATAAAGTTTGTGTTTGTCATTATCCACTTATGGATTGGATGGAGTTCAATAGAGATGGACTATTAGTGTATGGACATATCCATAATAAAACCGAAAATAATGGCTATGCTTATAAGTTAATGAAAGACTATTACAAAAACTTAAAAGCATATAATGCTGGAGTCGATGTAATAGACTTTGAGCCAAGAACATTAAAAGAATTAATGAAACTTAAGGAGGTAAACAAGGATGAACCATATATCAATTGAGGGTATGGATGGAGTTGGTAAATCAACTACATGTAAATTGCTTGCTGAGAAACTAGGATATATATTTGTTGAAAAGCCATTGCATTATTTATTAGATGATAGTGATGATGAGGTTAAACAATATCAGAAAGTTGCTAAGAGAGTAAATGCCAATCCTAATAGAAACTTTACTGCTTGGTATTATGGATTAAATAATATCTATCTTTATGAGAAATTCAAAGATCAAAATATTGTTACTGATCGACACATTGTTTCAAATTACTGCTGGAGTGGTACAACATATAATAAAGATATATATAATCTAATCTTAAAGAAAATAGGTAAACCTAAACTTACCGTTATTCTATATGCCACATCAGAAGCAATACTAGCTCGCCTTAAGAAAAGGGATATTAATGATTCTGATATTGCTAAAGTTAGTAAAAGTGAAAAGGCATATGAGAGAATGATATATTTTTGTGAAACCAAGAAACTTGAATATATTGTTATAGATACAACAAATAAAGATGTTGAAACAGTAGTTGATGAGATTTTAAAAAGAATCGAGGTACTTAAATAGGATGAATGTTGATAATCTAAGAATTGCAAAAGATATGAAGTATGAAGCCTTTTATTGGGCTTTAGGCTTCGAAGAACTAAATAAAGGTATATTTACTAAAGTCTATAACAAGAGCCTTACAGTCAAAATAAATGTCGATAAGCAGTTAGTTGATTTCAACAATAAGATTTCAATTGTTAATGGTGAAACTTTACTTTTAACAACACATAAAAGTTTTGTTATCTTAGAATGTATCGATAAATTATTGACTATGGGATATAAGCCTAGTGAGATAATTATAGATCTTGATAACGAGTATGACATTTACTGCAAAGATTTATACATTAAATGCTATGAATGGAATCATCTTGAAGAAGATAAGGTAGGATTCAAGAAAGATACATTCAAATCTATTTCTTACGAGTCTAGATTAATCAGTGGAGTAATTGAAAGAAGAACATCAATTAAAACTGCTGATGGATCTATCTATAATCATGGCATCTTTGAATGTGAATCAAGATTAGATAATTATAATTTGTATAATTATAGTGATATTATCTCAGATGATTTCATTGTTAAGGCTGGAGTAGCAACTAAATATACTGGTAATAAAAGTATAGTTGTAGTTCCTGAAGGTGTTACTGAACTAGCACCATGTTTATTCTGGGATAATCAAGTAATTGAAGAAGTAATTCTTCCAGATACATTAGTTAATATTTCAGGTGACACATTCTATAATTCATCTAACCTTAGGAAGGTTAATATCCCAAAAAATGTAAAGTTTATGGGTAATAATCCTTTTGCTGGATGTCCTAATATAGAAGTAATTAATGAATCACCATATTTCAATTTAGTTGATGGTATTTTATATAATAGAGATTTTACAAGACTTATTTATTATCCTATTTCTAAAAAAGATGATAGATATGAAATAAAAGAAGGATGTAGAATTTTAGGAAAGCATTCATTTTATCTATGTGATAATCTTAAAGAAGTAGTTATTCCATCATCAATCATTAAATTAGAAAACAATCCATTCTCTGGATGTACAAAAATTAATCTAGTTAATAAATCTGATTATTATCACATCGATGATTCTGTTATTTATGATAAAGATTATTCATCAGTAATTGGTTGTCTTAATTCAATTAATACCGATTGCCTAGTTCTAAAAGATGTTAAGAGAATTTGCAGAAATTCATTTTGGAATTGTAAAGGAATTAGAAAGATAGTTCTTCCTGAAACACTAGAATCTATCGGATATAATCCATTTGTAAGCTGCTCCAATATTGAATTTGAATCTAATAGTAAAAGCTATGTAGTTTACAATAATGCGTTATATACAGCTGATAAATCGAAATTAGTATGTTATCCAGCTAAATATGCTATTGGCGATATTCATCTTCCTGATGAAGTTATAACGCTTGAACGTGGAGCTTTCTCAGGTTGCAATAAGATGACAAATATCCATTTACATAATGTATCAATTATTTCTAAAACTTGCTTTACCAATTGCAATTCATTAGAAATGGTATATTGCTCAGATTTGGTTACCTATATTGGTGAATGGGCGTTTGCACATTGCACTAATTTAAAAGAATTATCAGTATATAAAGAGTGCTTTATTGATAATAATGCTACGTTAAATAGCAACGTTGATCTTGTTATTAGAGAAGAATTATCTAATTATGTCATTGAATCTGATAACTTATATACTCTAAAATCAATGACTAAATTTTATAAAGGCAAGATTAAATCAATCCTTATTGATCCTCCATATAATTCTCACATCGATTATATCGGTTATAAGGATGCATTTGATGGTGGATATGAAAATTTCATGGTGGATAGAATTAAGCTAGCTAGTGAACTTTTAACGAATGATGGATTCTTAGTAATAAATATTGATGAAGGTGAAGTAGATCATTTATCAGGATTATCAATTCTTAAAGATTTGTTCTTTAGAATCAAAATATATAAGTGGGAAAAGCTTCACCCATATTTTGATAAGAATAGAAACGTTAATCCAAATAAAAAGGTTGTTAAATATGAATTTATTATAGTTTGTCATAAGTCTAAAGAATCTAAATTGAACTTAATAAAACAGCCTTATTTAGATGGTGAAGCACTGAAAGAAAAGGAATCTAAAGTTCCATCAACATTTAGATGCTTTGGTACTAATTCATCAGCAAAAGATGAAATTGCAGAACTATTCGGTGATAGAGCTTATTTCCAAACCCCTAAGCCTTTAAAACTTATGAAGGAACTTGTAAGAGCAACTTCAAATAAAGATTCAATTATTCTTGATTTCTTTGCTGGATCAGGCACAGTAGGCCACGCTGTAGTTGGTTTAAATAAAGAAGATAATG
>ENA-UPXM01007159-UPXM01007159.1-activated-sludge-metagenome-genome-assembly--contig:-NODE-7159-length-10118-cov-3.581039_pt1 | contig 10118 bp, 7 predicted proteins | sample MGYA00238178_ERZ772708 | MGnify/ENA primary metagenome ERZ772708 (study PRJEB29002, sample SAMN05720212) | activated sludge metagenome | isolation source: anaerobic digester from wastewater... | reverse complement strand
TCAGATACACGATGGCCTCTTTGTAGAGAGACGACACATAGCTTGCTCCCAAAATCTCACACACACCAAGGAGCAGACCACCTGCGAAGGCGCCGAATATGTCGCCGAACGAACCTACAACACAGGCTCCGAAGCCCTTGAATCCCATGGCTGCAAGCCCCGTATCCACCACGAACAGAGGGGCAATCAGCATCCCGGCAATGCCACCGAGAATCGAGCTGTAGGCAAATGTGAGGGAGATGGCGAGGTCGGACTCGATCCCCATAAGCGAAGCCGTTGCCTTGTCCTGGGCAACCGCTCTGAGGACCTTTCCCAAAGTGGTTCGCTTGAACAGAACCGTCTGGACCGCCAGAAGGACCAGTGCTACCACGATGATGAACAGATTCTGATACGGAACGCTTACGCTTCCCACCGTAAGAAGTTTTTGCCCGAACGGCCCTTGGGTGGCCTGAGGATACGGCCCCCAGATGATCAGCGACAGGTTCCCGAGCAGCATGCCCAGTGCTACCAGGCTGACCAGCACGGTTCGTATGTGCGCATTCTTGAGGGGCCGATAGAACAAACGCTCGCATGCGATGCCAAAGAGTGCCATGATCATGACCAGAAGCACAAAAGACACGATGAACGGGAATTTGAGCATGTTAGTCAATGTGACTCCAAAGACGAACGCTCCTACCATCACGAAACTGCCCTGTGCGAGGTTGACCAACTCCACTGCGTTCCATATGAAACTGTATCCGAGGGCGATCAACCCATACACGCAGCCTAATGCAAGCCCATTGACCACCTGCTGTACCACAATAGCCATTTGCTGCACGTTCTCCTTTTCAACCAGTAGGTATGAGCGGCGCGGGAGGGGCCGTTTGAGAACAGTGCCTCTCCCGCGCCGTTTCACATAGCCTCAGAAGATCCGGATTTCCGCTATCCGCGAACCTTCTGGATTACCTGGTGTTTTCCGTCCTTTATCATGACAAGCAGCAATTCGTGTACTGTTTCACCATCAGGGGTAACATCATAGCTGAGTCCTGTGGCGCCCGGGAATCCCTTGATCGTCATGAAGGCATCGCGGACCTTCTTGTGGTCGGTGCTGCCGGCCTTCTTGACCGCCTCGGCTAGCATGTAGACCGAGTCGTATGCCAGAGGATCGAAGAAGTCATATGGAGGCACTCCATACTTGGCAATATGCTTCTTCACGAAGCTCTGAACTCTAGGGTCCGGATTGTCCTCGGTGAATGTGACAACCGCAAATGTTCCGTCGGCCGCCGGACCGGCAACATCCATGAACGGCTTGGTCGCGCCCACGCTGCTCATGAATATCTCGACCTCGGGGCAGAGCTGCCTGGCCTGCTTCACGAGGATACCCAAGTCGGGCAGGCCCGAGAAGATTACCATAGCCTTGGCGCCGGACTTCTTGATGTTCAGAAGCTGGCTGGAGTAGTCTTTGTCTTTGGGGTTGTGAGCGACGCTGATCACAGGCGCGATCCCCTTGGCCTTGAGAGCCGCGGTCATGTTGTCTTTGCCGCCCACGCCATATTGCTCGCTCATATAGAATATCGCGATCTTGTCGTATTTCTTGACATCCACGATGTAGTTGGCCAGAACAGATGCAGTGAGTTCGTCGGGCTCGCGTACTCGCACTATCCAGGGGTTACCCAGAGCGGTGACTGCAGTTGCGCTGCCCATCGCTACCTCGAGCACGTTGGCGCTCTTGACGAGGCTTTCGATCGCAAGCACTACGGTGCTCGCATGACAGCCCAGGATCGCGTCGACCTTGCTTCCGTAGATGAGTTTCTGCGCCGCCGTGCGGCCTATTGAGGCGTTGGCCTCAGTATCCTGCCAGTCTATCTCGAACTTGATCCCATTGACTCCGCCCGCTGCGTTGATCTCCTCAATTGCCAGGGCAGCTCCGCTTACCATGGACTGACCATAGCCGGACTGCAGTGACGCGAGGCCGCCTATCTTGAATACGGGCGCGGCCGCCGCGCCGGGCGCCATGGAGATCATGGCCGCCAACAGAGCAAGGATGACGATGCTAGTGACTCTCTTCATCTGAACCATCCCTCCGGTTAAAGTTCTTGGCATGATTGGTCTGTCGACGCTGAATTCGGAATTACAATAGTGCTGCGGCTTCGAAAGTCCTGCTCGCTGTCGTCTCCCTCCTTCACTCACATTAGCATTTCTGCAATGCAGCTCTAACACCTGCAGATTACCAACTTACCAATGGCTGGTGAGTGGTTTTCAATATCCAATTCTACTGGAAGCGGCGGCGTGCCTTCGTGCCGTTCCATGATAAACACAGTGCTATTCTGTGTATTGGCACAGTACGAGTGACAACCGAGGAACGGTGTGTAGAACTCCCTAAACTACAGAGCATATATTTGTGCGAAAGGAGAAAGGTTGCGTTCCAGGCCACGTAGAAGTGACGAATTGCCTCATAGGGAGGGACGAACCTAATGGAGAAGTTGTTGGGACTTGTTCATACCACCAGATTAGTGGTGGAGCGCTCGCATGCGGCAATCACCAAGGAACTCCCGGATTGCAAGCCGGTGCACCTTCTCGACGAGACTCTGCTGATGGACTTTGCCGAGACCGGAGGGGTCAATGCTCGGGCACGTCGCAAGCTTCTGGCGATGGTCAGGTCGGCAGAAGAAGCGGGAGCCGCCATGGTGCTGGTAACATGCTCTAGCTTAGGCGATGCGGTATACGAGGTCCAGGAATTCGCCGACATCCCTGTACTCAAGATCGATGAGCCCATGGCGGAGGAGGTGGTCAGGAGTGCCCACACCGTCGGAATACTCGCAACGGCGCCTTCGGCTGTGGCGGGCACGCGCGACCTCGTAGATCGCGTGGCGAAACGAACAGGTAAGGAGATTCAGCTTAGGCCTTTCATCTGCGCGGACGCAGGCGCCCACTTGGCCAGAGGTATGGAGGACTTCAGTCGATACCTTGCCGAAGAGGCCGGCAAGGCCTGCCGGAACGTAGATGCCCTGATCGTGGCGCAGCTTTCCATGTGCGGGCTTGAAGACTTCATCGACCAAGATGTCGCGGGCAACATATACACTTCATTGCCGTATGCGGTACGCAAGATCAAAGCAATGCTGGACTAACTGTGCCGACAGTGTCCTGGTTACGTAGGAGGCGACTCAGGGTATGTACTGCGAATCCCACCAAGTGAGGGATCACGTGCTGCAGAATGCAAAAGATGAGATCAGTGCGACCATGCGTGAGGTGGCGAATACCATCTACGGATTGTCGGAGATAGCTTTTGAGGAGCGCCAATCGGCTGCTTACCTTGCCGACTTGTTGGAGTCGGCCGGTTTTTCGGTGACGAGAGGCTACTGCGAAATGCCCACCAGCTTTCGAGCGGAGATGTGCGGGTCAAGACCGGCGCCGACCGTGGCCCTGATCGCCGAATACGATGCTCTGCCCAAAATCGGTCATGCGTGTGGCCACAGTCTCATCTCATCGTGCACTATCGGGGCGGCCCTCGCCCTGAAGTCTGTAATGAAAGACTTGCCGGGCAGGATTGTAGTGATAGGCGCCCCAGCCGAGGAGTCGGGTGGGGGGAAGGCTTTCCTTGTGGAACGTGGAGCGTTCAAGGACGTTGACACGGCCATTATCGCACATCCTTCGAATCGCACGTTCATTGCCGCCAGGGCGCTGGCCTGGGAGCCTCTGCGGATGAAGTTCTACGGGAAACCGGCACACGCCGGCTCTTCGCCCCATGAAGGCGTGAATGCCCTCAATGCGATAATCGAGACGTTCAACTCCATAAACGCGCTCAGGCAACACGTCACAAGCGATGTGAGGGTGCATGGCATCATTACACATGGCGGCGATGCAGTTAACGTAGTTCCAGCCTTCACCCAGGGCGATTTCCTGGTACGAGCAGGCACAGTGGATCACCTGAAGGAGACGGTGAAAAGGGTCAAGGCGTGCGCGACTGGAGCCGCCCTCTCTGCCGGCGCTACAGTAGAATTCGAGCAGACAGGGCCGATATATGAGCCCGTAAAGGGTAACCGACCTTTGGAAGAGGCTATGGCTCGGAATCTCGAGGCTGTCGGTGTGCCATACGCCATGGGAGGCTCCGAGGTGAACATGGGGTCCACAGATGTTGGAAACGTGAGCCAGGCTATACCTGCCCTGCATCCGCTGTACGCGATCTCAGGACCCGAAGTAATCAGTCACACCCTGGAATTTGCCCGTGCTTCAGACAGCGAGTTCGCTCTCGAGCGCACGCGCGATGTGGCTATCGCGATGGCCCTTACCTGCGTTGACGTGCTGTGCGATGCAGGGCTCCTGGGGCGCGTCAAGGATGCGTTTGCGGCAGAGGTTCAGTGATCACTGAGCTCGAGATGCATCGCCATATGCAGCTTGAGAGCTGTCCATAGATTGAGCGCGGTTTCTCCGGACGACAGCTGTTTGCCGATTATCTCTTCGACCTTGTTGAGCCGGTATCTGAGTGTGTTCTCATGTATGAACAAGGCCTTGGCGCTGTCAAGGGCGTTCATGTTGCACTGGAAGTATGTTCTTAGGGTGTGGACGAGTTCTGTTTTGCGCTGTCGATCGTACTCGATGATGGGCAGTATCCACTCGTCGTGAAACATCCTTTGCTCGTCGGTGCCCGGGCCGTCACATATGACGCGGAACACTCCCAGGTCGTCGAAGTTGGTGGAGGTGTTGGGTCCGAACACCCTGCGACCCAGAGCCATGGCCTGTGTTGCTTGTCTGTATGCGTCAGGGATGTCGAGCAGGGTCATGGCTATGCGGCTTATGCCCACCGACACCGTGAGCGGCGCGAGGCGGCGTTCGACTTCGCTACGAATGCACTCGGCTACGCGCATGGCGTTTGCCCGGGCCTCCGCAGGCTCGATGTTCTTATCGTAAGGGAGCAGTACTATCATGCTGTCGCTCTTGTCGGCGCCTAGGAATTTGCGGTTGCTTGCTGTGGGTACGGACTCGACTATCTGAAGGAAGCGGTCTTTGATGGCTCGGATTGCAATATCGTCATAGTCAGACTGCTCGATGTAGTACCTCTCGAACCCGTCGAAGTCGATGTTGAGAAGCACCTGTGGATGAGCTAGATCCCAGCCGAGACTCTCGGCGCGTCTGATCATGACCTGATGGGACCCGAAGTTTCCCGAAACTAGATCCTCGATGAAGCTGTTCCGGAACCGCCGTTCCATCTCCCGATTGGCTCTGAAGCGCATTATCTCCAGTGCGCATACGGTGCAGGCATTTTCGATTATCGTGAGACTCAAGGCGCTGAGCGGATCGTGGTTCTGGGATACTACAAGGTAGGCATAGACCTTTTCGCCTACCGAGACAGGCGCCATGAACAGGCCAAGCCCTGCTCGTGAGTTGGGTAATACGGCATGGTCCACAATCTCTCCCGTCTGCCAGGCCTGCTGGAGGTCCTCGGAAGTCAGCGAGGCGAGGGAGCGGCCATGCTCACGGTAAGGGCCTGAAGGGCTTACGTGCATGCAGTTCCAGCTGCGATCGGCGATCGCGACGGGACGCTCTATGAGAGCTGAGACCTCGGTGACGATGTCGCCGAGTCCGCCTCCGGCTAAGACTAGCCTAAGGAGGCGCTCATGGCTTTCCTTGGACTTTCGTAGTATGGTAGCCTGAGAGTTCAGGATGTCGCTCATAACGGGGTTGATGATGTCGATCCAGGCCACCGAGTATGGAAGTTCGATCAGCGGAAGACTGTACTCGTTTGCATGGTCGATCATCACCTGGGGCATGGCATCAAGGAAACGTCGCAGCTTAAGGCCGATGGCGGCAATTCCGAGACGAGATAGCTCAGGGATCAGCCGCGACTGGATGTCCGGGTCTTTCTTGAGGAAGTAAGCGGATGAGAGGAGCAACTCGTCTCCACGGATCCAGTCGTAGCCGCCAGGCGCGTCCATAACAGTGACATGCCGGACTACCCGGTCAAGGCCGGCTTCACCGGCCACGACAATGGCGCCAGCCAGGCATGGAAGACTGAGGGCATCGCGCACGCGGAATCCATCGCGAGTGTTGAAGGACATCTTGATATCACCCACTTACGTTATCCAGCCATGATGCGAGCCATGGTATTCGTGTATCATATAAGGTGACAACCGGTGGTCTTTCAGTATTTCGAGCTGTCATCGCGAATTCCTGTGAGGCGATTTGTTCCACAGATGAAGGAGGGATACCATTATGTATGGGTACTGCGGCAGAATCCTTCATGTAGACCTGACCCGCCGGAAGTGTCACGTGGAGGAACCGAGCGAGGACTTCTACCGCAAGTACATCGGGGGTAGTTCTCTCGGTGTGTACTATGCCTTGACCCAAATGCCGCCCCGAATCGACGCGTTTGACCCTCGCAATGTGCTTGTATTTGCAACTTCTGCGACTACGGGGGCACCGATAAGCGGAGCCTCACGGTTCAATGTCACTGCCAAATCGCCTCTCACCGGCGCTATAGGCGATAGTCAAGCAGGAGGGTTCTGGGGAACCGAACTGAAGTATGCCGGCTTTGACGCTATAGTCGTTACCGGCCGATCTTCGAAGCCGACATACTTGTGGATTTGCGATGGGCAATACGAGCTTCGTGACGCCACAGCCATATGGGGCACGGAAACAGGCGAGGCGCAAAAGGCCATCAGGGAGGAGCTCAAGGACCCCAAGATCAGAATCGCGCTCATCGGTCAAGCCGGCGAGAATCTTGTCAGGTATGCCTGCATCACGAATGAGCTTAAGCATTTCAACGGGCGGACCGGCATGGGTGCAGTTATGGGATCTAAGAATCTTAAGGCGATAGCTGTGCGAGGTACATGCCCGCCCCAGTTCGCCGATAAGGATACAATCACTGCATTGGCTCGGTCGGGGGCACGGCGATCGGCGACTCATCCGGTAGCTATGAGCCTGCGCGACTACGGCACCGCGGTCGTTGTCAGCGGAAATCAGGCGGCGTCGGGGCTTCCGACGCGGAACTGGACATCAGGAGTATTCGAGCACGCCGACGCCATTTCCGGAGCCGCGATGAAGAAGACGATTCTGGTCAAGAACGAAGCCTGCTGGGCCTGTGCCATCAGGTGCAAGAGAGTCGTCCGGGCGGACGAGCCTTACTCGGTTGACCCGGCCTATGGAGGGCCTGAATATGAGTCTATCGGTGCTCTCGGTTCGTATCTGGAGATTGGCGACCTCGTCGCCGTGTCCAAGGCAACTGAGCTGTGCAACAGATACGGGCTTGACACCATATCGACAGGAGGCACTCTGGCTTTTGCCATGGAGTGCTACGAAAACGGCATAATCACCTCGGACGATACGGGGGGATTGGAGCTCAAGTTCGGAAACGCAGATGTAGCGCTCAAGATGATAGAATCAATAGCCCAGCGCAAGGGCATCGGCGACGTGCTTGCTGAAGGTTCCGCAAGGGCAGCCGCGCGGCTGGGCAAAGGCGCCGAGCGATTTGCCATCTGCGTGAAGGGGCAGGAGTTTCCGGCGCACATGCCTCGGGTCAAGGCTTCGCTGGCGCTGGCGTACGCGTGCAATCCATTCGGAGCAGATCACCAATCTTCAGAACATGACCCGTGCCTGGCATCAGAACCGTTTGACGAGGATGTCACGAGCCTTGGCTTCCGGAGCGTAGTCTCGCCCAGTACACTCAACTTCGAAAAGGTCAAGCTGTGGGCATACTCTCAGCGGCTCTACAGCGCTCTTGATACCCTGGATTTATGCCAGTTCTGTTTCGGCCTGGGCCTATTGTACGGGCCTTCGGACATGGTGGACCTAGTCAACGCAGCCACGGGCTGGAGCACGACTCTGTGGGAGCTCATGCAGGCCGGCGAGCGGAGGGTGAACATGATGCGCATGTTCAACGCGCGCGAAGGATTCAGCTCCGAAGATGACGTCCTGCCGGAACGAGTGTTTGAGCCCCTTCGGGGCGGGGGCAGTGATGGCAACAGAATAGACCGCGATGAGTTCAGCGAGGTGCGCCGTCAGTACTACGAGATGGTTGGGTGGTGCCCAAGTACCGGGAACCCCACTGAGACCAAACTAAAGGAGCTTGGGCTCGAATGGGCCCTTTGATCGGGGAGGAATTGCTATGAAGAAAGTAGGCTTCATCGGACTAGGCGTTATGGGACTGCCCATGTGCCGGAACCTCATGAAGGCCGGGTATCCGGTAGTCGCATTCGACCTGAAACGTGAGGCAGTTGATGAAGTGGTTGGCGAAGGCGCCGAGCGAGGCTCGTCCCCTCAAGATGTGGCGAGCCGTGTCGAAGTCATCATCACCATGCTGCCCGATTCGCCGCAGGTGAGAGAGGTTGTCCTTGGCCCCGCCGGTGTATTGGAAGGCGCCAAACCCGGCTCCATCATCGTGGACATGAGTTCGATAGCGCCCGGCACGTCGCAGGAGGTGGCCGAGGAGGCGCGCAAGCGCGGCGTGCGAATGCTTGACGCGCCTGTGAGCGGCGGGCAGCCCGGCGCCGTGGCCGCCACTCTGTCCATCATGGTAGGGGGCGATGAGAGCGATTTCAACGAGTGCTATGACGTGCTGAAGGTCATGGGCTCGTCAGTTGTGAGGGTTGGCGACATAGGCGCCGGAAACACAGTGAAGCTGTGCAACCAAATCGTCGTCGCCCTGAATATCGCCGCAGTAGGAGAGGCTTTTGTTCTTGGAGCTAAGGCCGGAGTAGATCCGAACGTGATCTTCGCGGCCATACGCGGCGGCCTTGCCGGAAGCACCGTCATGAACGCCAAGGTCCCCTTGGTAGTCGAGCGCAAGTTCGACCCGGGCTTTCGCATTGATCTTCACATCAAGGACCTGGCCAATGCGCTGCAAACAGGAAAGGCGCTGGATGTGCCCTTGCCATTCACCGGCCTTGTGGCCCAGGTCATGCAGGCTCTACGGGTTCAGGGCAAGGGCGGTCTGGACCATGGCGCAATAATGACCTTCTTTGAGGGCTTGGCCGGCGTCGAAATACGAAGCAAGAACTGAGGTGTGTGGATGAAACCGAGAATATACGTTACAAGGACCCTGCCCCAGGCGGGGCTGGATCTTCTCGCGGCAGAGTACGATGTTGAGGTCAATCCCCATGACAGGGTGGCCACACGCGAGGAACTTCTCGCCGGGATCAAAGGCAAGGATGCGCTGCTATCTCTGCTTACAGAAACAATAGACGCGGAGGTCATGGATACTGAGCCGCGCCTCAAGGTCATAGCCAACTACGCTGTGGGTTTCAACAATATCGACGTAGCCGCCGCCACCGAACGTGGCATACTGGTTACCAACACTCCGGGCGTTCTCACAGAGACCACTGCGGATCTGGCGTTCGCGCTGCTAATGGCGTGTGCCCGCAGGGTTGTGGAAGCTGACGGGTTCATGCGTGCAGGCAAGTATGAGGGCTGGGCCCCCATGCTCTTTTTGGGCAGGGATGTCCATGGCAAAACTCTGGGCCTTGTCGGCTTCGGACGCATCGGTCAGGCGATGGCCCAGCGCGGGCTCGGGTTCAACATGAAGATCCTGTACAACGACGCGATACGCGCTCCCGAGGAACTTGAGAAGGCGTACAATGCGGAGTACAGAGAGCTGCCCGATCTGCTCCGAGAATCCGACTTCGTCAGCTTGCATGTGCCGCTGATGGAGTCGACCCACCACCTGATCAGCGATGCGCAACTCGAGCTAATGAAGAATGCTGCGATCCTGATCAACACGTCGCGAGGGCCCGTGGTCGATGAGAAGGCTCTGATCAGGGCGTTGGAGAAGGGCGTCATATCCGGTGCCGGGCTGGACGTGTTTGAGCGTGAACCCGAGTTCGAACCTGGGCTTGAGAGGCTGGCCAACGTCGTCATGGTTCCGCATATCGCGAGCGCTTCAGTGGAAACCAGGACCAAGATGGCTACAATGGCTGCAGAGAATGCATGCGCCGCCCTAAAGGGCGAAATGCCGCCTAACATCGTTAACCCCGAGGTATGGGACAAGCGGCGGAAGTAAGGAGCAGGAGGAGGTCGGCACGGGCAACCAGCCCGGCTGACCTCCCGTATTCTGAGCGACATATCAGCTGCGCAGGACTCCTCCTCGCCTTGGCGAATTCTTATAGCGATAAGCCACCATGAATCCTCCCGGGGAGGTGACGCCGAGC
>ENA-UPXM01007153-UPXM01007153.1-activated-sludge-metagenome-genome-assembly--contig:-NODE-7153-length-10125-cov-3.521648_pt1 | contig 10125 bp, 7 predicted proteins | sample MGYA00238178_ERZ772708 | MGnify/ENA primary metagenome ERZ772708 (study PRJEB29002, sample SAMN05720212) | activated sludge metagenome | isolation source: anaerobic digester from wastewater... | reverse complement strand
GAAACAGTGATGTCCGCAGTGGAAGCGGTCAAGTCGTTTGCCAAGTCATTTGATATTTCCGACTACAAGGAAATTGGCGGCGCTTGGAATCATCTCGATATTCGTCGCATCCTCAGAAACAAAGAAGTCGACCTATTCAAAAAACTTTCGTCGAAAGAAATGAAGGCACGCGTCCTTTCATTGTACGGCAATCTCAAAGAGGTCTATGATTCTTACATTGCGGCGCTCAAACCTGAACAACTCGATTCGTTAGTCGGCGATCGCGATATTGGGCGTGTTGTGAAATGGATGAAGCGTATTCACGAACGCATGGAAACAACTGCGCAGCATCAGGCATTTAAGTCTGACAAGAATTTGCGTGGAAAAGTTGCCTACAAAGAGATGTCACCGTCGCAAGTACGAGAAGCAGGATCGTCGATGGCAGCTGAAGACATTCGAACACTCGCGGCAGATGCTAGATACACCGATAGACAGGTTGGCGAGTTGGCGAACTCAATGCTATCAGCATTCGGCAAGCAGCAGGTTCCTGACCTTCACCGCAAAGGCAAACCTGCCCAACAAGAAGCATTTGATGACATCCTTGATGGCTTCTTTAAGACAATGAATGTGACGCACCCATCCGATCGAGAAGAGGCAGTGAAGGCATTGCGAACGGCATTCCTTGCCACAGAACGAAATGCCCGTCTTCTTGATGTCCTTCACGGATACTACGAAGATCTCACAGACGCGCTCAAAAATACAGAAGACGCTTCGAAGACTGATAAATAATTATCTCCTGACACAGAAAGTTTAGTTTTTATGGGTGATCATATCAACACCAAGAAAGATCCGCACAAGCGCCAAAAGCGCCGCTTCTCAGAGGGTCAAGACCCAATGTCACAGCGAAAGCAGCGTGTATCATTCAAGTCTTACATTCAGCACCTTGAAGAAGATCTGCTTGAAGAAGAATTTCAAGACGCAGCTGATGACCTAAGCGAAGAGTAATAAGTTCTGTCTGCGCTGTCGCGCATAAATAGAATGTTAAGAACTTATTACCATGCTGCTTGTACCAATTAAGAACGACATTGTTAAATCTTCGAACGGGTTGCCTTCGAAGGTTTTGTCGTTTACAAATTACAAGAAAGATGGTCCGGCAGTTATAGTGAATGGCGGCGACGTCATCTACTTCTCCGACATTACAGAGATCAATGACCGCAAAGTCAAGTTGATCAAAACAGCAGACGGATACAACGTGTTTGAGACTTCTGGGTTTGTCGAACGAAAGTTCCAACTCCCACAGGTTGGCGAAACAATATCAGTCGATCAAGAAATTTCCACTTTGCCATTCAAAGTCAAGCGTCTGAAACTTCATGTTCAAGATGAGCTTGCCTCTGGACTTATCGTTGAATGCGAGAAATCTGATAGCAAGGTGGTAGTCCCAATTCTCCTGTCTCAAATCGCCGATGTTGACGGGTACATATTCTCACGCAAAAAGTTCCTCGCTTACTACGAAGACTACAGCAACAAAGGTCACAAATGAATTCGCTCTTAAACAATTTAGATAAGCGACCTTTTCAGGTGTATACAATTGAACACGGGATTGAACGGTTCAAAGTTGCTGTGCCATTGGCAGAAGTTCGTGCCTTTGAAAAGGCATTTGCCGAGGCAATTGATGATGGCAACGATTCAAAAACAGACTTGCTGGAAGTCCTAAAACTATTCGGCGGCAAACTAAAAACGGTTGAGGCATAATGGCATACGATCTTCAACTTTTTACCAACAACGCCGTAAGTCTTTTAGCGGCGCCTATTTCGGCATCAGCAACATCGCTGACAGTGATGGCAGGATATGGATCGTTGTTTCCAAATCCAGGCCCGAATCAATTCTTCCTTGTAACTCTTGAAAACGAAACTGGGACAGCACGAGAAATTATTCGTGTCACCGGACGCACTGGCGATGTTCTTACATTCTCATTAGCGAATCGTGGTCAAGAAGGTACAACACCTCAGGCATGGGGCGCATCATCAGGCAATGACACACTTGTAGATCATCGTGTTACTGCCGAGACAATGCGACTTGCGATGTTGCTCCCAGAGAGTTCATCGACACCAGGAGCAACCGCTCTAACAATTCAAGACGAAGGTGTTTCCCTCGTAACGGCAGCAGACACACTTAACTTTGTCGGCCCTAATGTCGTTGTCACAGGCTCTGGAACAACCAAGACAATCTCGATTACTCCAACTGCTCCGGCAGCAGAAGAAGTTCACGGCGCAACGACTATTGTCCCTGTGCCAATTGATCCAACTTGGACACAACCGCTGAGTTCGGTCACATACAGTCAGTTTCAGCGTGGATTCAAATTCTTCGTCACGATTCTGATGCCATCGAATTTCTTGTCGTGTACCTTTGAAGTCCTTGGAAATATTGGCGGCGACATTGCTGCTAACAATGAAACTGTGGTTTGGAACAGAACGGCTCGTGTTGGATACAACTTTGCCGGAACTGTCAACATCACTCTGAACAAAACAACGAAAGAGTTGGACTTGGTCTGGACAAATCTCGAAGCGAACCCAGTTGAAGTACTGTGTACTCGAATCCAGCACCTTCCATAAGACTTTCGCATAAATATACCGAACGTATTACATTCACGCTCGATTTGAGCATCTTAAAATAGGAGACATAAATGTCATTAGATTTCTTCCGTATCGAGCGTGGTCTTGAACTTGACGACCTCGTACAATACCTTCAAGGCGTAGGCAACCCAGGCGTTGCTGGCGACTCCGCTGATGCTCTCGTTGGATCGGTTTACACTGACAACGTTACTGGCGCAATCTGGACTAAGATCTCTGCCGGTACTGGTACAGACAAGTGGCAGAAACTTGCTTCAGAGACTTACGTCAACAACGCTGTTGGCGCAACGATCTCTTGGCGTGAACCAGCAAAGGTTCGTGACAATGTAGCAACTGTCCTCCCAACTGGTACTCCAACTTCCCCAATCACTGTTGACGGTGTTTCAATCACCAACGGTCAACGTGTTTTGTTCTCCGCACTCTCTGGCGGCGCTGGCAAGAACGTTTACGTTTACGACCAAGCAGCTGGTGTGTTCGTTGAAGACACAAACAATGAATCTTCTGGCGATGCTGTTTACGTTGATGCTGGAACTTCAGCCGGTGTAACATACGTATTCAACGGTTCTGCTTGGGTTCAAACTGATCAGACATCCCTCGACGAACTCGGTTTCATCCGTTCGTTCATTGGCAAGTCTGCTGCTGGTTCAGAAGTTCCAGTTTACGCAACAAACAACTTTGCCCTGATTGGCACAAGTCTTGAAACAGCGATCGGCGCTCTCGATACTGAAATCGGTGCTAATGTTTCTAACGGCAACTTCATCTTTGCCGCAAACAAGATCAATGCTAACATTCAAGCGCTTGACACTGAAATCGGTGCCAACGTTACGAATGGCGGTTTCATCACTGCCGCAAACAAGATCAATGCTAACATTCAAGCGCTTGACACACACCTCGGTGTTAACTTCGCCGCTGGCAACTACATCACTCTGAACCAAACAGTTTCTGGTGCCGTTACTGCTCTCGATGTGAAGATTGGTCCTGACGTTGTAACTGGTGGTTCAGTTGTTGCTGGTAACTCGGTATCTTCTAACCTCCAAGCCCTCGACACACAGATCGGTCCAGACGTTACAAACGGCGGATATGTTCTTGCTGCTAACAGCGCTAATGCTAACATTCAAGCGCTCGACACAGCATTGACAAATGCTACGCTTCAGACAACAGTCAACAACGTAACTTCAGTTCAGACAATCGACACAGCACCAGTTGGCACAGACGCTGCTAAGTGGTTCGTTCGTGCTGAACTCGTTTCTGACCCAACACGTGTTTACGCCACTGAAGTTTATGCTCTCAGCGACGGCACAGCAACTGGTTCAGACTTCACACGTTACGCAACTCTGAAACTCGGCACTGCTATTCCAGGTCTGGTAGTTTCTGTTGACGCAGTTGGTGGTTTGCTCCGTCTCCGCGTTGTAGCAGGTTCTGCTGTTAACGTTACAGCACGTCGTGCTTCAGTATTGATCTAATCGGTCTTTACGATTTCTATCTTGACGGGATCCAAATGGATCCCGTCTTGCTTGCTGGCGATAAATAGATCATCTCATAAGGCGACCAAACGTGGCAAATATTACTGACGCATTCCTGCCGGAAAACGGCATCAACCTCGACGATCTAGTTGGTATCTTCGCAGGCACCACAGACCCTACAGTTGTTCCAGAGGCAGCACCAATTGGTTCTTTGTTCATTCGATCAAATGGACAACTATACCAAAAGATTGGCGCGAATGACACACAGTGGATGGTCTTCTCGCAAGGTCTTGGCGAAGCAGTCAAGATCAGTGCGGTCGATACAAACGCCGGATATTTGAATAACAAACTGCTCGTCTCGTCTAATCTTACATCCACGATTGGCAACGTTGGCGCAAATGAAACGCTGACGCTTGATCTCGCGAACATCGGAGTCGCCGGCACATATTCACTGCTTACTGTCGATGCTAAAGGTCGCGTAACTTCTGGTTCAAATCCTGGTTACATCACAGGCAATCAGAACATCACTCTAACTGGTGACGTTACTGGTGCTGGAACAACGTCAATCGTGACGACACTTAATAACACAGCTGTCGTCCCAGGTTCATACACCAATGCGAACATCACCGTTAATAGTCAGGGTCGCATCACAACAGCAACAAGTGGTCTTGCCGTTGCTGGCGCTCTCTATCTTCTGTACCAATCGACTAATGGGACTACTGGTGATCCGTTAGAAGGTCACATTCGCTGGAACAATGCTGTTCTCACAAGTTCGACAGAAATCTTTGTCGACAAGATCGACGATCAGGAAAATCCTGTTGGCGTTGATGTTTCGTTGTTCCTCGCCAAGGTTTCGCCTGGCGCGGTACTTTGGATTCAGCATCGAAATGATTCTTCAATTTATCAACGTTGGTCGGTAACAAGTACTACTGATGCTGGCGGATATTTCACATACGGCGTGACGCTCCTTGATGCCGCGCCAACATTTGACACGATCTCGGCAAATCACGATCTCGCTCTCCACTTCAGTTTGGTTGGTTCATCGGCATCTGTATCGTCGGTTGCTGCTACTGCTCCTGCTGCTGGCATTACAATCTCTGGATCGCCAATCACATCGTCTGGCACTTTCGTATTCGGTCTGGCAAATGATCTTGCTGGTGTTGAAGGACTTTCAACACTCGGTCTTGCTGCTCGCACGGCGACTGACACTTGGGCAACACGCACAATCACTGGTACAACAAATCGTTTGTCCGTTGTAAATGGCAATGCTATCGCAGGAAATCCAACTCTGGATATTTCTACTTCATACGTTGGACAATCATCGATTACAACTCTTGGAACAATCACAACAGGTGTTTGGAACGGGACAACGATCTCTACATCGAACGGCGGTACTGGACGCACGTCGATTGGATCAGCAAATCAGATTCTTGGTGTCAACACCGCTGGTGCTGCCCTTGAATACAAGACTATTCAAAATGGGACTGGTATCGGATTGGCGCTCGCTTCCAACCTGATTACCATCTCGAATACCGGTGTGACATCAATTGCCGGTACAGCAAATCAGGTCATTGCTTCTGGTGCGACTGGCGCTGTAACTCTGTCATTGCCACAGTCAATCAACTCGACAGCATCGCCAACATTCGCTCAAGTTACGGTCGCGGGAAATCCGACGCTGCCACTTCAAGTTGCTACAAAGCAGTACGTTGACAATGCCGTACAGGGATTTAGTCCAAAGCAAAGTGCTCGTGTTGCTACAACTGTTGCTGGCGGAAACATTACCCTCTCTGGCACGCAAACCATTGATGGCGTTGCTGTTGCTGCCGGTGAACGTGTTCTTGTAAAGAATCAAACTCTGCCTGCCGAGAATGGCGTCTACGTTGTTGCTGCCGCTGCCTGGTCTCGTGCTGCTGATCAAGACGCTTGGTCAGAAGTTCCTGGTGCGTTCTTGTTTGTTGAAGAAGGTACAACACTTGCTGATACTGCTTGGGTCTCCACAGCAAATCAGGGTGGTACTCTTGGTACAACGGCAATCACTTGGGTCCAATTCAATTCTGCTGCTGACATCACAGCGGGTGCTGGTCTTACTAAGACTGGCAATTCTCTTGCGATCACAAACTCGATCACTGCTGGCGGTCCTTTCAACAACATTACATTCAATGCTCAAGGTCTTATCACCGCAGCATCGAACACAGCGTATCTGGTCGGCAATCAAACCATCACTCTTTCTGGTGACGTAACTGGATCTGGATCAAATGCTATCACTACAACTTTGTCGAATACCGGCGTAACTGCTGGCACATACAAGTCTGTTACTGTTGACGCTAAAGGTCGAATCTCCGCTGGAACTAATCCAACAACGCTCGTCGGATATGGTATCACCGATGCTCAGGCACTCAACACTTATCTGACTTCTATCTCAGCACTTGCGACTAACGGTATTGTTGTTCGCAATGGCAACGTTGCTATCACTCGAACAATCACTGCTGGTTCGACAAAAGTTTCTGTAACGAACGGCGACGGTGTTGCTGGCAATCCAACAATCGATGTCACTGAAGCAAATCTGACATTGAACAACATTGGTGGAACTCTTGGCATCGCAAAGGGTGGTACAAACCTTACGGCACTCGGAACTGCTAATCAAGTTCTCGGTGTCAACACCGGCGGGACTGCTTTAGAGTACAAGACAATCACTGCTGGTTCAGGTGTCACGATTACTCCTGGTGCCGGAACAATTACCATCGCTTCTACTGGTGGCGGTTCAGTCACATCAGTTGCGGCGACAGGATCAACTGGATTGACAGTTGGCGGTTCCCCAATCACTTCGTCTGGAACATTGACATTCACCCTTGGTACAGAACTTCAAGGTCTGTCTGGACTTGCTGCTCTAGGTCTCGTGTCTCGCACTGCTGCTGGAACTTATGCTTCTCGCTCCGTTGTTTCCGGTGTTGGCACAATCACAATCACAAACCCGCTTGGCACAGCAGGAAATATTGGTCTCGATCTTACAACGGTCGGCACCGCTGGGACATATCGTTCGGTCACAACTGACGCCTACGGTCGCGTAACTGCTGGAACAAATCCAACGACTATCGCTGGATACGGTTTGACAGATGCTGTTAGCACAACGCTGCTTGGTGCTGCGAATGGTGTGGCAACTCTCGATGCTGGTGGAAAACTTCCACTTGCTCAATTGCCAGCAACTGCGATCTCCGACACTTTTGTAGTCGCATCGCAAGCAGCACAAGTCGCCCTCACTGCTCAGGTTGGTGATGTTGCTGTTCGAACAGACTTGAACAAGTCATACATTCTTCGTGTTGAACCGGCATCTACATTTGCCAACTGGCAAGAACTGCTGACTCCAACCGATGCTGTTCTTTCTGTTAACGGTCAAACAGGTATTGTCTCAGTTGGAACTGTGACGTCAGTTGCGGCAACTGCGCCAGCGGCAGGTATCACTATTTCTGGATCGCCTATCACGTCCGCAGGAACGCTCACGTTTGCCCTGGCGAATGATTTGGCAGCACTCGAAGGTATTACTACAACCGGCATTGCCGTACGTACAGGCGCCGATTCTTGGGCAACACGAACACTTGTTGCTGGAACAGGAATCGCCCTCACAAATGCTGCTGGCATCGCTGGTAACATCACAATTGCGAATACCGGAATAACATCAGTTGGTCTCGCGCTTCCATCGATCTTTACGGTTTCTGGATCACCGGTTACAACAACCGGAACTTTGACAGGGACGTTGGCAACTCAGGCAGCAAACACCGTATTTGCTGGTCCAGTTTCTGGCGGCAATGCTACACCAACATTTAGAACTCTCGCTCTTGACGAGATGAGCGACGTTGTTATCACATCACCGTCTACCAACCAAGTTGTTGCGTACAATGGAACTAACTGGGTCAACACTGGCGCAGTTGGTGCCAATGCTGCTGGTCTTGTTGGAGTTGGACAGGCTGGTGCCGCTGCTTGGACACTGATCTCTGGGACGAACTATCGCGCAGACTTTGCTCACAACCTTGGTACAACAAACGTTGTCATCACTGTGTTTGATAGCGCTACTAACGTAGTGATCATTCCATCGACAATCACTCTGACAAACGCAAACACTGTTCGCATTCAAGTCGTTGGAAATACTCGTACGCTGAAGGTAGTGGTTGTTGCTAATGGGCAGTCGATTGTTGCTGGTGGTTCTACACCATCTTCAATTGTTACTGCTAAGGACGGAGTCACAGTATCAACAGCAGCAACTAAGATCAACTTCACCGGACAAGCAGTGAATGTCTCTGATGCCGGTGGCGGTACAACAAACATCACAATTGGCGCTCGTTATTCGTACTTCGCAAACTCGCTTGATACACCAAACAATGCTGACTTTGCGATCAACGCTCTTGCCCCGGTAACAACCGATCCGTCATTCAATTCGTTGAACGTTCGTGCGTTCAGCAACACAGTTGAACAGGGTGTTGGATTCACTTGCTCTATTCCAGCAGGTGCAACTCAGATGACGTTCAAGTTCAGAGGACGTGCGACAACGGCGCCAGGTACTTCCTCGGTGGTTCAACCTCGCCTGTATGCTCGTCAGTTGCCAAACAACGCCGCTGTCGGTGCGTGGTCCGCTGCTAACGAATTGGCGAACATTTCTATTCCGACAAATGCGTTCTTCCAGTATGCCCAGCAAACAGTTCTGCTGTCAACACTTGGTTTGACTGCTGATCGTTTGTATCAATTCGAATTGACACGTCGTATTGCTGGAATTACAGGCACACAATTGCCATCTAACTTCTTACTTGCTGAACTTTCTGTAGAATTTTCGTAGGAATGAAACAGCTGTATCGTATAAACAATACTACTGGAGCAAAAATGCGTGCTGATCAACGAAAACATCATATTATCTACAAGACTACTTGTATCATTACGGGCAAGTGGTATATTGGTATGCACAGTACCGATGATCTTGATGACGGTTATATTGGAAGCGGTACCCACCTTTGGAAATCAATTAACAAGCATGGAAAAGATCAACACGTTTGTGAGGTTCTTGAGTATCTACCAACCAGAAAAGACTTGTCTAATCGCGAAAAGGAAATCCTAACGCAAGAGGTAATTAACGATCCGCGGTGTATGAACTTTAGAACTGGCGGGACTGGTAATCAACCTGGCAAATCATCCTCTGAAGAGACGCGACAAAAGTTATCTGTCGCGATGAAGAAGCGATGGTCTGACCCAGAAAAGCGAAAGATCCAATCTGACAAAATGAAAGATTGGTGTTCTAGCGATCAGAACAGACAAATCATCTCTGCCGCTTCAAAGGGACATTGGCAAGATCCTGCATTTAGATCCAAACACCAAAGGGCAATGCTGGAGACAAACACCTCAGAATATCGGGAAAGACTGAGCGAAGCGCAAAAGAAAAGATGGACATATAATGATGATGCACGTCAGAACCAATCGTTAATTATGAAAAGATTCTGGGCGACAGACGAAGGTAAGGGCAAAAAGACCATAGCTGGAAAAATCCGGTATGCCAAACAGGCAGAACGCGAGAAAACAAGTAAATCTACAAAACAAACCTGGTGCGTTCAAGAAATTAGAGCAGCTAGAATAGCAGGTTTGCGTGCATCGCACGCAAACAACCCACGTGGCAAACAATGCACCGTTGACGGCATCACAATCTTTCGATCGTTAAAAGACCTCATCGGTGCCCTTGGTGCCGGTAAGAACGGCAAGTATCATTCCAACTTTAGGTACATTTAATGGCAATTCAGACTAACGCCTCAGACATCCATCTTCGATCAAGTCAGACGATGGGTCTGAGTGCGCTTACGCCATTCAGTGTCACAACTTGGATCAATGCTAACTGGGGTACAATCGGGTCGTATGTTGGCATCTACGGACCAGCCACAGACGTAGCACTTGGCGGGCCTGTAACGGCTATGCAGATTGGGACTCAGACCGGCGGCAATGAATTGGCTTGCTGGACCTGGGGAGGCGCAAATCTTGTTCAGTCGGCAGCAGGTGCGATGACAGCATTCAATAACATTTTG
>ENA-UPXM01007149-UPXM01007149.1-activated-sludge-metagenome-genome-assembly--contig:-NODE-7149-length-10127-cov-4.229845_pt1 | contig 10127 bp, 8 predicted proteins | sample MGYA00238178_ERZ772708 | MGnify/ENA primary metagenome ERZ772708 (study PRJEB29002, sample SAMN05720212) | activated sludge metagenome | isolation source: anaerobic digester from wastewater... | reverse complement strand
AAATGATTGTCGCAGATACATCAGTTTGGATTGATTATGTAAAAGGGATTGATGCGCCGCATACTAATATACTGGACTATGAACTAGTCTGTAATAGGGTAATAACCGGAGACATAATAATTGTTGAGTTTTTACAAGGTTTTAAAAACGACAGAGAATACCTAATAGCAAAACAAATTATGGATAATCTGGAATACAGAGATTTTCTAGGAAAGGATACTGCACTGCAAGCTGCAGCTAATTATAGAAAATTAAGAAAGCATGGTGTCACTGTAAGAAAAACAATAGATGTAATAATCGCAACATTTTGCATAGAAAATGGATTTTCATTAATACACAATGACAGGGATTTTGATCCAATGGAAGAATTTTTAGGATTGGCTGTAAAAAAGGTGTGAAGTATCATCACCCGGAAGGAAAACTTTCTGATATGTTTTAGGAGAAGCAGCACTAATGAATTTTATTGAAATAGCGAAGAATAAAAACATTTGCAGAGATGATAATTTAAAAATCAAAATTCTTATATTTACTGAAGGGACTATTATAGGACCAAGGAATTTGCTTCAACATTTTAATCACGCTGCTTATGCGGCTATTGGTACTTCGAGTGAAAAGACTTGTGATTGGTATAGACAAGGTGCAGATGTGATATATTTGACATCGAGAAAAAAGAAAAAACACGTACTAGCCATAGCAGATATTTTACAGAGGAATAATTTTGCACCGGGAATACTGATTAGTAGAGAAGATAATGAGAAGTACAAAGATATAGTGGAGCGTGTTAAACCGGATATACTGATAGAAGATAATTGTAGAAGTATTGGCGGTAAATGGCAAATGTGCATTACATACGTCGAACCTGAGCTTAAAAGAAAAATTAAATCAATTGTAGTGAGAGAATTTAAAGGTATTGACCATTTACCTGACATGGCTATAGATTTACAAAATGAATGAGAGCATGCATACCGTTATGCGGAATGGGGACAAATCCTCATTGCATCTTATACTGATATTTTAAATAGAGACAAGAAAGAAGTTAATAAAAACATAATACATTACCCGGTCAATCCGGAGACTTTTAATGGCAAATCTCATGATTGGATTGCAACTATTAAAAAGAAAAATTGTACAAACATGAGTTATTTGTATTATGATTCTAAAAAAGCCATAGTCAGGAGAATGATTGCATGAATTCCGGCATCCGTATGATTGTAAGTGATTTAGACAGCACTTATCTTAAAAACAATAAGACTATTTCAGATTACACAAAGCAGATAACAGAAGAATGCCGCAAACAGGGCATTATTTTTGTTGTTGCAACAGCAAGACCTGTTCGCGCTGTAAGAAATTCTATTCCCAATATTGATTTTGATGGTGCTGTTTATCACAATGGTGCTGTTGTACATTTTGCGGATCAGCTTATAGCTAATATTGGAATCAAGCCTGAAACTGCTTCAAAAATTCTGCAAAGTATTAATAAGGATTACAGGGGAATTAAACTGGCAGTTGAAATAGAGGAACATATTTATTCCAATTTTGATGTGAGCTATTACTGGGATGGAATTAGTTTTACACTCACTGATTTTACAGATTTACCTCTAAAATATGCAGATAAGATCATGATTGAAGCCTCACATATTGAAGAATTGGACCAATATGAAAAATATCTGAATGAGGAATTATACATTCAGATGTCTGAAAATACCCTTGGTATAGTTATGAATAAAAATGCCAGTAAAATAAACGGCATTAAAATGATTTGCGAAAAAATAGAAATACCTCTATCTCACGTTGTCTCTTTTGGAGATGATCACAATGATGTCAGCATGCTTCGCGAATGCGGAATTGGTGTGGCTATGGGAAATGCAATTAGAGAGGCTAAAGAAGCTGCAGACTATATTTGTGACACAAACGATCAGGACGGACTGGCAAAATGGATAGAAGCAAATATCTTGCTTTGATAAAAAGAGGCCTGATAGAACAAGCCGATAAAGATCAGTATTCATTTTGCAGCAAAATAAAATATTTTCCACCCTCCCTCTTTGCGTAAGGCTCTTCTCAGATAAATTCCGGAAAAGTATTTGACCAAGGGCAAAAGCGGTGTATAATTACGTATTAGATATTTTAAACCGATAGTGACCATAACAACAGGAAACAGCCGGGTTACAAACACTTTGATAAACTTGACTGCGTATAACCGGACGATCATGGTAATTACACGCAAGAGGGGAAATAGATAAAGTATTTATACACGCAATTATGCGTATAATGGGGAGTTATAGTAAATAGCACAATTGAAGAAAATAGTGTCTCGACATCCGTGTCCTTGGGAAGAAATAGAATGTTTATGATGCAATGATCTGGATAAAAAAATAATTTATGGAGGACAATAAGTGAATATTGAGCAAGGAATCAACTCAAGGCGAGAAAACGACAAGAAAATTGAATGCCAACAATGGTTTCAAAAACTAATTCAAGCGGACCAGTATGTTGGTGATATTTACTCGATTAATTAAGAAACAGCCAGAGTAATCATTCACGACTTTTACAGAGAAAAAGTTGGTGGAATACCAAGCTTAAGTTTTCTCATTGCAACAAGAGTTGACCCAAGAAAAACAGACATTGATTTTAAAAAGGAAGATGCTTCATTTATTCTTTTGCGAGTAATGGATGCAGCTGCTTTACCACAAGACAAAGAAGCAGAAAGAATCAGAGTAGAAACAGCACAAAGAATAAGCGGAGAAACTGAAAAACATTGGGATGATGCAGGCTCAATGGACTTGCGAACTAAAAACATTCTTGGATTTGCAGGTGTTCAATGCCGAATTATTGGAACCTTCTTTCTCGAAGAAAACGGACAGAATAGGGAAGCATCTCTTAATTTGAAATTTGGTAGCGATATTTCCAATTACTACCCCAATAGGGGATTGAAAGTATATAAACCCAACGGTAAAGCACTTGAACAAATCGTAAATTATGCAGACCCGTCAAGTATTCAGGCTCACACAGAGAAATATGGAAATACAGAGAGAGTTAAACTTGGTTTTGTCCGCTACGCTTCGACAAACCGTAAATATCAGCAAGTAGATGATGTTCCAGTCTATATATATCCTGCTGACTTGCTCTCTCAAAAGTCCGCATTGTTCGGTATGACTAGAACAGGCAAATCAAACACTACTAAAATTATTGCCAAATCGGTATTTGAATTAAGAGCAAACGAAAATCCTAACTGTAAACCTCTAAGAATTGGACAAATAATTTTTGATCCAAATGGTGAGTATGCAAATGAAAATGTTCAAGACAATAATTCGGCACTAAAAAATGTTTGGCAACTGTTGCCAAATGGAGTAAAGACAAACGAAGTTGTCACTTATGGGATTACCAGACACCCAAATGACCCTGAACGAACCTTAATGCTTCTAAATTTTTTTGAAACAAGTAATACACAAATTGGAAAAAGTATAATTGATAGCATCTTATCAGAAGATAGCACTAATTACATTAAGCAATTTTGTCAAGTAAGCTTTGATGAACCTGATCCAAATGACCGAAGCGCAACGACTAGATATAATAGACGATTATTAGCATATCGTTCAGTATTAGCCAGAGCGGGTTTTCAAGTCCCACAAAGTTTAAAGGCAAGCACAAAGGGCTATTCAACCAAGACTTGATTACTGCCCTTCAAACAGCAAGAAGCAATAATCCACCAAACCCTGAATATGTTTCCGCTGCCCAAGTATTCTGTAACCCAAATCCTACGTGGGGTCAACTGGCTAATGCTTTTGAAGCATTAGATAAATTCATCCGAGATAGTAGCAGTAATTACACAACATTTGAAAATACTTATGTAAGCCGCCCTAATGGTTCAGGAGACAGATGGGCTGATGAAGATTTAAAAAAAATAATTGGCATTTTTCAATATCCAAACGGAACAAGAAAAATTGGTAAGGCGGCAGAACAACATAGTGCCGACACAACAAGTGATTACGCAGAAGATATTTACAAACACCTTATTCAAGGCAAATTGGTAATAATTGACCAATCGAGTGGAGAACCCGAACTTAATAAATCTTCTGCGACAAGAATAATGACTAAAATTTTCAAAGAAAATCAAAGAAAATTTGTTCAAGGCGAAACCAACATTCCTGAAATTTTGGTCTATGTTGAAGAAGCACATAACATATTGCCCGCAGGCAATGATTTAGATTTATCTGACATTTGGGTTCGGACTGCAAAAGAAGGTTCCAAATACCGTATCGGAATGGTTTATGCCACGCAAGAAGTGAGCAGTATTCAAAAGAACATCCTTAAAAACACTGCCAATTGGTTTATTAGCCACCTGAACAATACAGATGAAACAAAAGAACTTTGCAAGTATTATGACTTTGTAGACTTTGAACCATCCATTAGGCGCGCACAAGACAAAGGATTTTTAAGAGTAAAAACATTAAGCAACCTATTTGTCATCCCTGTTCAGGTTGACAGGTTCGAAGTGTAAAGGACGATTATTATGAGTTTTGAAGGAGAATTTGCCAGTTATGAACCTTTGAGACGGTTAATTGATAGTGAAAAGGTTAAAGCACTTCAAAACCGACTTAAAATTAGGCAACCGGAAGAAGAAACAGAAGAGTTTGAGGGTTCTATAGTCAATAAATCTGACCTAACGGAAAGTACTTTACAACCTGATTTAGTTCTTGCCATTGATGGTAGTAATGTAGCTGCAAAAGTAGAAAACGGATTTCCCGGTGCTGAATTTGGCTATATTACAATCGCATCTGTACTGATTGATTTAAAACTAATAGGAGAATTAGAAAAAAAGGAGTTTGTAGAACCAAAGAAATTTCGTGAAACCGAAAAAGCATCAACCATTGAGAGTGTTTTTCCCGGGTGTAACGTGATTCTTGATACTGAAAAGAATGCCAAAGCTTCTTTAAGGAGAGCTTTATTTGAAGAGTTACGAAGCAACACCATTTTCACAGATGGAGAAACTTTGCTAGACACTTATGAACATCTTTTTAGAATTAAGCAAGAACGTTATCCAGAGAGACAGTTACCTAAAAATCCTATTGAAGGGTTTGAAGACGAATTATTAGAGTATGGTTTTGGTGAATACACTTGCAAAGAATCAGGGGAACCTCTTTTTTCTACTGATGCATTGCGTTTACACGAGCTAATGAATCCAGCCGGAAGCAATGGTGAATTGTTTGGGCAAATAATGTCTACTCTTGAAAAACTTTGGCTTGTTCATATTATAAGAGCATTTGAACGCAAAGGTTGGTTATCAACTCTTCGGAGAGTTGCTTTTATAATAGATGGTCCTTTAGCTGTATTTAGCACCTCATCTTGGTTGACAAAAGTCATTAGCCATGAATTAATTCGACTGAATGAGCTTCAAAAGAAAGTAAACGAGCAAGATCTTCTCATAATTGGAATTGAAAAATCAGGAACTTTTTTTAATCATTTCATTGAGATAGATACAACAAAAGACGGAGTAACTGACAAATTCCCAAAACAATCTGCCCTACTCTTAAATGATGGATACATAAAACGAAATATCATTTTTTCTGAAAGCCCCAAACCATACGGACAAGATACCTATTTTGGTAGAAAATTTTTCTATAAAGCAGCATCAGGTCAAAAGATTGTTCCTGTTATAGCATGTTTCAATGAATATCAACGAAATTTGGACACTGCAAATCCTGACCAATTTACAAGATTAGCAGATGCAATGAATTTACTCGACCAACTTGTTTCAAGCAGATATCCGAATTCGGTTTCACCTTTAGTTTCAGCACACGCAGAAGCAGCAATTCCCTTGAATTTAGGTAAACGGATATTTGAAGATATAGCAAGAGAAATAAGAGAGAAATCAAAAGAATGATAGCAAAAGAAAAAATACTTAAAGGTTTTGAAACTGCCGAAGCTCGTTGGGCAAGATTTGGACCATACTATGCTATGTTTCCCTTGGACTTTGCATTTGATGTAGTTGAGAAGTATTCAAAGAAAGGTGATTATATCATTGACCCCTTTGCAGGTAGATGCAGTAGTATATATGCTGGTGGTGTTTTGGGGAGAAACAGTTTAGGAATTGAAATCAATCCTGTAGGTTGGCTATATGGAAAAGTAAAACTGCAACCAGCTGAAAAAGATAAAGTTGTAAGGCGATTGATAGAAATTTACTACAAACGTAACTATTACAATCGAACAGTCGAAAAAATGCCTGAGTTCTATCGAATTTGCTATTGTGACGAAGTATTAAAATTCTTGTTAGCAGCTCGCACTCATTTAAATTGGCAAAAAGATAGTGTTGATGCTACCTTAATGTCAATTCTTCTTATTTATCTTCACGGAAAACTTGGCGAAGGCTTATCAAACCAAATGCGAATGACAAAATCAATGGGGATGAATTATTCAGTAGAATGGTGGCATAAAAATGAAATGTCTACACCTCCAGAAATCAATCCGTTCGAATTTATTCTTAAAAAAATTGAATGGAGATATGAAAAAGGGAAACCTAATATTTATGAAAGTGCAGTTATTCTTGGTGACAGTTCTAATGAGCTAATTAAAATAACTGAAAGAGCATTAATTAACGATATTCAATTTTCTTTGCTTTTTACATCGCCTCCATATTATTCTATTACTGACTATCATGCTGACCAGTGGCTTAGATTATGGCTTTTAGGAGGATCTGAATGTCCTCATTCATCAAAAGAAAAGCACAGAGGTCGTTTTATAAACAAACAAGAATATTATAATTTGCTTGATAACGTATTCGGGCTATGTGCTAAAATGATGAAAAGTAAGAGTACCATATATATTAGAACAGACAGGCGTGAGTTTACCCTCAATTCAACACTTGAAGTATTAAATAAACACTTCCCAAAACATGAAATGAATATTATAGAAAAACCATTAAAACCAGGGGTAAAAACACAAACCTTATTATATGGAAATACATCAAGCAAGCCAGGGGAAATGGATATTATTTTAACAAGAAATTAATCGACCTAAAAGTACATACCTGTACTTTTAGGTATTATGATTTGAAAATCGGGCACTATACTTAACAGCGAATACCCGACTATGCCACTCCCAAAGTTGGCTCCAGTTGATCGCCAACTTTGAGCACCCGCGAGACGTTATGCGGAATGGGGACAAATCCTCATTACAACTAATACTGATCTTTTAAATAGAGATCAAGAAAGGGGCTAAAAGAAACATATGAAAAAGGAATATTCTGTAATTCCGCCGGCAATGTCAAAAATGAATACTTACGGCTTTTCATGGATGGAATTCATAACAGCTATACCTTCTCCATTCTTTTTCTGGAAGTAGTAAATATTTGTGCCGATTAATCACATTTGGATGAGCTTACCAAAGGCCGCTACGGAGAATAAGGATATCTTTTCAATATACATTACCCAGTCAATTCGGAGACTTTTAATGGCAAATCTCATGATTGGATTGCAACCATTAAAAAGCACAAGGATATGGGAGAATATTAAACTTAGATGAACAGATAGCTTTTTGTATGCAAAACTCTAATACTGGATATTTAAAGCGCTGCAAGGAAAGGTGGGGTTCAAGGGGAGGAAAAACTCCGCATCGCAAAAGGTGGTTTTCCTCCCCTTATCCTTCCGCCTCATCCAGTGGAAAAGCTCCCCTCTTTTGTGTTATACTCTCACCCATGAACAATATCCATCAGATGAAAAGACTCCAGGAGTCCTGTAAAAAAAACGGACCCTTATGTATCGGGCTGGATACCGATCCATCCTACCTGCCGCCCGAAGTATTAGCCCTCTATAAGACAAAAGCAGAAGCAGTCCTTCATTTTAACACAGAGCTTATAAAAGCCTCAAAAGAAGATGCCGGCTGCTATAAGGTGCAGATCGCCTACTACGAAGCCATGGGTCTCGACGGCCTTATTACTTATAAAAAAACTCTCGACACCCTCCGCTCCCTCGACATCCCCTTCATTGCAGACATAAAAAGAGGCGATATTGCAGACACAGCCAAAGCCTATGCACGCGCCCATTTTTCAGGAGACTTTGAATCTGATATTATTACTGTAAATCCATACATGGGCTTCGACACGCTAGAACCCTTTTTAGACTACGCCAAACCGCAAACTGATAAGCTCCCCAAGGGCTTTTTCATCCTCCTGCGCACCTCAAACCCCGGCATGACCGACATTGAGCAGCAGGAATTAGCCTCAGGCGGCTTCGTTCTTGATCACGTCGGAAAAAAACTCTTATCAATAGAAAAAGACATGAAAGAGCTTTATAAGGCTCAAGGGGTAAGCGATAAAGACTTTACCTGCTCCCCTGCCGGAGCGGTAGTCGGCTGCACCGAAGAAGCCAATGCACGAGCCCTCCGCGATGCCTACCCGAACGTCTTTTTCTTAATCCCCGGTTACGGTGCACAAGGCGGCGCTGCACGAATTGCGGCAACCCTTTTGGATAAAGCAGGCGGTACAGTTAACTCTTCACGCGGCATCTTAACCGCTTGGAAAAAAGACGCATCTCTCGAAGCAAAGCGCTCAAGCGGAAAGCTCACCATGGACGACATTGTTGCATCCGCTTCCCGCGCTGCAAAAGAAGCGAAACTCGACTTACTCAACGCAAAAAAATTGCTTTCATAAAAGGGGTTAAAATGAGACGACATGTAAAACCATCGGTAAATGAAGCCCGCGTAATAAACTCAATCTGTTTGCAGGAAAATGTATATTCACTCGTTGTCCGCATGAAATTAACTCACGGAATCCAGTCAATTCCAAAGAGCGGCCAGTTTTACATGCTCCGCGCAAAGCCCTCAAGCGTTCTTTTAGCCCGTCCCATATCAATCTATACTGCGCGCATCCTTGACTCAAACGGAAACGAAAAGGTTTCTATTCATAATATTGCAAAAGATAGTATCAGTGAGATTCTTGACGGCGATGAAATAGAACTAAACTTTCTCATCCTCAAAAAAGGCGAAGGTACTAGTGATCTGTGTTTCATGCGGAACGGCGAATCTATTGATATTACGGGTCCTCTTGGAAATAATTTTTTTAAGCCCGGCGAAATGCTCGCTGCCGCGTCCAAAAGTAAAACAGCAGAGAACCGGAGCGTTACAACACCATCTGTTGCTATTGTCGGCGGAGGAATCGGGATAGCACCGGTTGCAGGTTTTGCACTCGGCCTCGAAGATAAAAGCTACGACTTTTTTGCAAGTTTTAAAACCGGCTCCTACGGACTCGAAGGGCTTAAGAGCAGTACCTTAACTATTACAACTGATGACGGATCTGTTGGTGTTAAAGGAATGCTTCCCGCAGTTCTTACTGCTCAAACCTTAATCGAAAAACAATACACCCTCGTCTATGCCTGCGGACCTCTACCCATGCTCGCCTACGTCCAAAAAATCTGCCTTGAAGCAGGTGTTCAGTCCTGGCTCAGCATGGAAGAAAAAATGGGCTGCGGAGTGGGAGCATGTTTGGGATGCAACATAGAGACTACCGAAGGCACGAGAAGATGCTGCAAGGCGGGTCCAATCTTTGCAGGTGAAAAACTGATATTCGGAGGCTCCAAATGACCGATACCTTACACACTGATATTGACACCTCGGTAACCATCGCAGGGGTTAACTTTAAAAACCCCGTCATTGCAGCTTCGGGAACCTTCGGTTTCGGCACTGAATACGAACAGCTAATCGATGTTAATGCCTTAGGCGGTATGTGCTCAAAGGGTCTAACACTCGAAGCACGGCCGGGCAATAAGGGAATACGCATTCACGAAACTCCATCCGGCCTTATCAATTCAATAGGACTCGAAAACCCCGGCATCGAGCACTTTATTCAAAGAGAACTGCCCCAGATGCTTGCCTTTAAAACGGTGAGTATTGCAAACCTTTCCGGTTCCACTATTGAAAGCTATGTAGAAGGAGCCCGTCTTCTTGATCAAACTGATATTCCCATGATCGAGCTTAATATTTCATGCCCCAACGTAAAAGCAGGAGGCATGGCATTTGGTCTAGAGCCTTCAGCCGCTGCAGAAGTAACCGGAGCGGTTCGTAAGGTTACAAAGAAACCTCTCATGGTAAAACTTTCTCCCAATGCCCCGGACCTCATCGCCGTTGCCCATGCAGTA
>ENA-UPXM01007148-UPXM01007148.1-activated-sludge-metagenome-genome-assembly--contig:-NODE-7148-length-10127-cov-5.272538_pt1 | contig 10127 bp, 15 predicted proteins | sample MGYA00238178_ERZ772708 | MGnify/ENA primary metagenome ERZ772708 (study PRJEB29002, sample SAMN05720212) | activated sludge metagenome | isolation source: anaerobic digester from wastewater... | reverse complement strand
AGTTGCTGAAGCTAAAACTGGACTGAGCCGTGATGAACTCTTGAAAGTACTGCAAGCCGAAAATATCTTAGCACGTAGGTATTTCTATCCGGGATGCCACCAAATGGAGCCATATCATTCTTACTTCCCGCATGCGAATATTTTGCTACCTGAAACAGAAATAGTTGCACAACAAGTTCTTATATTACCAACAGGTACTTCCGTCACCACTGATCAGATTGCCATCATTTGTTCTATCATCCGTGCAGCAATAGAAAATGCACCAAAAATTAAAGAAATGATTGAAGAAAGAACAGCAACAAATAGATGGACTTTCACATATATGGGTGCTAATCAGGATATGTGGGAAGTGTCTCAAGTTTATGGTATTGCTAAAGGAAATACTCAAGCATTTTATGCAGATTCAATGGGTGTTAAAGATGCCTACTCTACACAAACTATGTCATACGCTAATTACTTCAATGATAGAATTGGTGGAGTAACATCAACAAAAGCATTTTATGATGCAACTGCTAAAGAGCCAGAACAGAAAAAAGGTGGTTCAGCACAAGATACAGCTTTTTTTTTAAAACAGATTGTTTTAAATGAAATGGATCAACGCAATATGTTGAAATTACGTTTCGCTGGTCGTAAGACATCTACTAAATCTGCTGATACCGATTTGATTGCTGAAAATGATGCGGTGTAAAAAAGAGTTTGGATGAATAGGAGGTGAAATATGAAATGTGTGAAAAAAGATGATATATATGTATATGTTAAAAGTAATCGAATGTATTTTACTATAGGCAACGTAGAATATGAATGGATTGGTGACACGAATCATGCTTTTTACAAGCCGGGAAAATATAGAGCAAGGCCATGTACGTATGATTGGTAATGTGTTATTCTATGCCAGTATCGTAATACATTCAAAATGGCCAAGAAAAAACTATATAAATTGGGATTTAGTAGAACATTTTGATAGTTGGGAAGATAAAAACAAATATGTCAAAGCCTTTAAGAAAGGGCTTTTTATACTTTAAGAGGTGAATTATGAGTAAAATGGATATAACAGTATCAAGGGATATGACTATCAACACAGGAAACTATTCATCAATCAAACCATCCGTGACATTGACACTGAAGGATGTTGATTCAAAGGATGCTAAGGACAAGTATGATAAGTTATCACAAGTATTAGATGTGTTAATGATGTTGGAAACTATTTCACTTGGTAATGAAATGGAAACAGTACAGCAAATTGGATATAAGGATTATGTACGTAATCTTGAAAGAGTTGAAGGCGCTGTTGGAGAAGCAAAAGAAATATTGAACACACTATAGGAGTAGATTAATGGAAGGACAAACAGGTGAAATTGTAACAGAGAAACAACCAAATGATGAAGGTGTTAAACAGCCACCTCAAGCACCACAAATACCCACTCTTGCAGAAATACAATCGCAGAAAAAGATGAGGGAAATGATGATGCCAAAGGTTGGTGATAAGTTTGGTGAGTGTAAGGTGATATATGTAAATGCTGGTCAATTCAGATTTACAGCCGAGGGTGTTAATTTACCGGATGTAGGTGCAATGTTTGAGAGTGATGATGGCAGAATGTATCAAGTGGAAAGAGCGGAAAATGGTAGATTCAATGGTGTTTTTCGGGGATTCAAACAAAATCCTGTTGCACCGCCGCCAGTTGATGTTGATGATAATTTAGTAAAGATAATATAAGTATTCATAAATGTTCTCCTTAAAAAGGTGGTTGAAATACCACCTTTTTTATGCGTTTATCTCGCCCCCATATGTTGACCCCATTTCAACCAAATATCTAGCCAAAACGAATCTATGACAGAAATTAGCGGAATCACAAAAACATACCACTGTGGCCCTCTCTAGGCCTATCATTGCCAACCATATTTCAGGGTGTTTTATTTTGAGCTCATTCAGTTGATGTTCATATAATCTGGTATACTGTTGTTCAGTCATTTGTCCTGATAGGTATGGTATTACAATAGATTGTGATGGCGCAAAGAAAGAGCCGATAGGGTCAACACTTCGTGTTGTAATGTCCATTCTATCGGCTCCTCTATAATTATATCTGCTTGTATATATTATCATATCTCAAATAAATCGTCTAATATTTTGTCCGGTATTAATTGTTCATGAACTTTTTTAAAAGTGTAATCCTTTACAGTACAACCAGTTTTTTTACATTTATCCCAAAATGGATGTGAGATACATACCGTGTGTCCATAAATTTCTAAGATTGTGAATATTCTATCCTCTTTTTTTAGAAATTCCACCCATTCTTTAACATATAAACACTCAGCTGTTGGCTTGAGTTTAACTATATATTTTTCACCAATTTTTATATTCATAGCTCAAACAATTCATCTGGTATGTCCAACATATTCTTTATTGTATCATATACGATTACAGTATGACGTTTGAGTATCCAAAATTTAGCGCCATATATATTTCCACCCCAACCTGCACACTCCCAATACATTTCTGGATTATGGCGATATGGAACTACATCATATTTTTCACCAATATTATACCATGCTTTATGGTGTAGTACACTTGAACTTTCTATATTATTATCGATTATTTTTACTTTTATTGTCTTATCCATATTTTTAAATAAAGAACCCCTAGTATAATGAAATATATAGGGGTTTGGTTTCTTATATCCTTTCTAATTACTTATTTTTCCATATAGTATCTGGAGCATCTTTCCAGAATGATTGCTCTCTGCCGGTGTCCCATACCTCATCAGCAGGAACAACTTGTTTATTATCAAGCGTATCCTTGATTTCCTTGATTGTGTCATTGAACATATCTTCAAACATAATTATCCCCCTTTTTATTTTATTATAACATTTATTTGATGATGTGTCAATCTTTTATTTTCCTATGAGATACAATCAAAATCATATTGTTGATGCATAAAATCTGATAGTGCTCCAACATCATAGTCATCTTCATATCCGTGATGTCCTTCACCACCGACTAACTCATCAAATAATTCTTGTTGCTCACCTTCTTTTTTATTTTCGCCTAATATATCATCAAACATTTCAAATACCTCTGATTATTATTTATCATTTCTTATGCACTATTGTCTTATCACCTTCTTCTCTAAGTACATGACCACATCTTGCACACCATACTCTTGCATATGGATGCCTGTATGTAGATGTTTGAGATTGACAATTTGGGCATTTCCATAAATTCATTTCTTTTATTTTTGTTTTCATTTTTTATCCTTGATAATTGTATTCAGCTATACAAAACCCAAATTTCTCTGATGATATTTTCAGTACGTTGAATCTACTATCATTCTTCATCAATCGTAAACTATCATAATGTTTCACATGATTCACATCATCTAAAATGAATACACATGAACCTTTGAGTAATGATAACACATACTTAAATTCAATGAATCCCATATGCCCGGCACTATCCAGCATTACCAAATCTGGTTTATAATCAAATTTTTTCATACACATGCCAAGGCAGTCATCAGGTATTCCATCAAAATCACATTCTTCAACATATAATTGAGCTCTATTATATTTTTGATGGTCTACCCAAATACCTTCAATGTTCTCATATCTATTCAAAGATTCGGTTGTTTCTTCTTCATTTGGTAATAAGAATTTAGGTATGGATAATCCTGTAATTACTTCTATATTCTTATATTTATTTAGATTTTTAGTTGCTTCCAGTGCTCTTGATGGATTAACTTCAATAGTGTACATTTTATATTTATTATTCAATGAATTTGCAATTATTGATGTTGTGCCTAATCCAAGATATGTTCCTGTTTCTATAATTTTGTTAAATTTTTGCTCTTTTACGATTTTAGAAACTGATAATTTGAAATCTCCACCATCTACACTAATACCACTTCTTACTATTTTCATAATTATCACCTCTTACTTTTCATGAAACAAATTTTTTTCTATATTCTCCACTTCATTTATCCAAAATAAAGTGCTATGATGCTCTAACTGATATTCTTCATTTTTATTCGTAGACTTTTTGAATCCTATGTATTTTATTCTTGATACTCGTGGATATATAAGATATCTACCATTTAGAGCATTATGTGCAGACATTGACCATGATAAATTAGCAACTTCAGTCCATTTTCCTTTTATTTCTTGCCATCTATCAGCCCACGTTGCCCATGCTGTCGGTATAAACCATTGTAGCCTTTCTACTTGATAATATGCATTATCCGTATTTGGTATTACTTCATCTCTACTCGTTGCTGTTATACTGAAGATTTCAGGTACTTTTTCATAATTGTCTTTTGCCCATTCAAAATATTCTAAACAATCCTTACCTGGCACGCAATCATCTTCAAAATGGATGTTATAATTTGTCAATGAAAATCCATGTTCTAAACACTGTTTTGTGTTTTTTGGTAGACCTAATTTTGTTTCGTTGATTTTCAATTCAATATTCAATGTGGTCATAGATTTGATAACATCTATAACCTCTTGACAGCCAGGTTCTGCAAATATATAAATGGTATAGTTTTCAATACCATTACACATTTTGAACCCTTCTAAAACTTCTTTGGTATAATCTGCTCTATTATAGACAGGCATTGTTATTATTTTTTTATATTCACTCATATTTTTACCAATCACATTCCTTTATTATTATAGTATATCATTGTTTTTCAAAATATTTGCTTCTTTTGCTGCCAACCCCATATCATGTTCCATCATAAGGTCAACAAGTCCTTTGAATGTTGTTTCTGGTTTCCATCCCAACACTCTGTTTATCTTGCTGTAGTCACCTTGTAATGCTGGAACTTCTGATGCTCTTTTCAAATTATCATCAAATTCTACATACTTATATGGGTCTAGACCAACCTTATCAAATGATAGTTCTAAAAATTCACGAACAGAGTGCATTTCCCCTGTTGCAATAATGAAATCATCAGGTTCTGAATGCTGTAACATCATCCACATTGCCTGCACGTAATCGCCAGCATATCCCCAATCTCTTTTAGCATCAATGTTTCCAAGATATAATTTATCCTGTAATCCAAATTTGATACGAGCAGCCGCTTTTGTTATTTTCCTTGTAACAAAATTATCGCCGCGTCTAGCACTCTCGTGGTTAAAACAGATACCATTACTACCAAATATACCATATGCTTTTCTATACACATGAACCATATGATATGAGAATATCTTGGCTACAGCATATGGACTTTCAGGTTTGAATGGTGTTGATTCATTTTGTGGTGGTAATGATGACCCAAATTGCTCACTTGACCCTGCCTGATAAAATTTTGCTTTTATGCCTGATTTACGAATTGCTTCAAGTAATCTCAATGTACCTAGACCAGTGATATCAGCTGTATATTCAGGAACATCAAAACTCACTCTTACATGACTTTGAGCGCCAAGAGAATATATCTCATCAGGAGCTATACCATAGAGTAAATCAACTAGACTTGCACCTTCGGATAAATCACTGTAATGTAAGTGTAGATTTTTCAAATGTGATATTCTATTGTCATTTGGGGTACTGGCTCTACGAATGATGCCATGTACTTCATATCCTTTTTTCAGTAATAATTCTGATAGAAAGCTGCCATCTTGGCCCGTTATCCCCGATAGAAATGCTACTTTTCCCATATTACACCTCACTTTTTAATGTTTTATGTTTTCGTTGTATGAATGAACCATTATCAAGGTCTTGTCCATTAAGGCCTGCCTTAATTATTTCAATAATTTTTTGGTCTATCTCATCAATGTAGTTATTCCTCATCAAATTCAAGTCCGATACATCTATGAAATATTGATAAAGGTATTCCATACCTTTATCATTCATATACTTCTTTTTGAATGATTCAAGTGTATCCCTTCTAATGTCATATAATTTTTCTTGTGTATTGAACATCTTCAAATTTGTGATTCCAAGTTTATCCACAAGTGACCCTATTGTGTCTGCCATACTAATTATCCTCCTATATTTCTTTACATTTTTTTATAAATTTTTCAAAATTATCAGTAATTGTTATACCATCTCTTTGTTGCTGATTTACAACACCAGCAAAATAAGGCACATGATTTACATTTTGCAAAAAGTTTATACTTTGTCTTGCTGTCATTGCCGACATTATCATATTTCCACCCACACCTAATGATATTACAGCATTTGCATATTTTATCAACGAACAGTCTTTTCTTATTCTGTTTATATCTGGTATGGCAACTTGTATATTACTTATTGTATTGTCAATAATTCTATTCCGAGGTATATAATTAATCAATGTATTATATTGAGAATATACTAAATCTCCACCTAGAAATGTTTTATTTTCAGGAGAGGATGCCGGCTCTTTTTCTCCAATCAGCATTATTTTATATTTTTTGGATACTTCTAAAATTGTATCCAATAAAAAACTTTGATATTTTTCCAAATATTGAAGTCGGTGTGGTGTTCCTCTAATTTTTGTTGTAACAATTACATACTTCTCATCTATTGGTTGTGAATCATCACATAAAAAATTACTATAATCATTAAACTTGTATAATGCTTCATTGGTAAGTTGAACACCTTTATAATCATTTTCAATGGGTGAAAATCTTGGCAAACCACTATTTTCAACTATAACATATGGTGATTCATTGAACACAAATTTCATAAAATTATAACTGAAATTATAATATTCATCAGTTCCTATTTCTCTGAACATATTAACAATGTTTTTATTCAACGATAGAGTTATTGAATCGTAGTTCTTTTTGATAGAATCAAACATATTTCTACATAAAAGCATGTCACCTATGCCTGGATTTATAGTAAATGATATTTTCTTTGTTTTATCCATTATAATTCATTCAACCAGAGTATGTATTTGTCAAAATTTTCAGTCAAATATGCTTCAGATTTCAATTTTTTATGGTGCTGTTGATGAAAAACTTCTTTAAGTGGCTCATAATATGAAATACTTCTACCAGCTACCAATCCCAAAAACCAATTACCACCAATTCCCAACATTATATTCATATTTGCATCTCTCATATAAACACAATCCTGCTGAACCTTCTTCAATGAACTTTTTGTCATATTGTCGAAGGTTAAATCTACCAATCTTTCTTTTGGTAAGTTTTTTATAATATCATCATATATAACAAATATATCATTTGGATTCATGGTAAATTCATTCCAATTTGGTAACTTTTTTTCTCCTAAAATAACTATTTTATATTTTTTTGCAACATTATTGAGTGCTTCAAATAATTTATCTTTCAAATTTGGATAAGATGATTTTTGAACAACACGTACTTTTGTTGTTAGTGTTACGTATGGTTCATCAATATTCAATTTTTTACCTACACAAAATAAATCTTTTAAATAATTACATCCAGCTGGTGTAATCTTATCAAGTGTTTCCATTTGGCAACTATCTCTCCATGTAAAAGAAGAATAATCATCTGTTATTTTATAGTGTGGTGATGAAAATATCATCTTCATCAAATCTATAATGTATCCATCAGTCCATTCCGATGACCTTATATTATTTTTGAACCATGGCACATTAGGAGATAATATAGCTTCACTATATCTATCTTTTACACTATCCAATTGATACCTAATCATCAACATATCACCAATTCCCATATTCACACATGCTTTATAAACAGGTTTATTTATTTCTGCAATATCTTCTAATTTTCCAAAGAAATCATTCAATTTATTAGTATAATGAATGCCGGGATATGTTTTATCTTTGAATATATAGTGAAAATCATCTTTTGGATTTGTTGCAGTATAATATGCTACTACATTTCCAATGGATATCGCAACACAACCATCCCCACCATTTCCGAGAACAATGTTCCAATCTGCTTGATTCATCCATAAACATGTTTGTTTGAATTTTTTCATTTTATTAATGATTGAATGAACTGTTGGATATGATAGGTCAACAACTCTATCTTTCGGTAGTGTTTTTATTAAATCATCATACATTGTAAAAATTCTATCAGACCACATATCATGCTCTTTATGTTGAATAAGATTTCTTTCGCCCAATATAACGATTTTATATTTTTTTGATATTTTCAACAATTTTTTCAAGAGGGTGTTTTTAATATCCTTGTTGTATTCTGTTATCGGTATATTTCTAACTCTTGTTGAGACTGTAACATATTTTCCAATATTTAAAGGTTTACCTTCACATAAAACATCTGCTAATTTTGGTGGAATTACCTGTATACCATCTCTGTCTGTAAAAAGAGGAGTATATCTAGTAGGATAATCTCTCTCATCTTCTTCCAGATAGTAATATGGAGGTTTGAATAGTAATTGTAATAGTTCATTAGCAAAATTTATATCTTTTTTACTGAAATTTCTCAATTCTCTCATTATTTTGTAACCAGGCGATACATAAACTTTATCGTACTTTTCTTTCAGTGCATCCAATGTTCCTCGTGCTAATAAAATATCACCTATACCAAGATTGATGGTAACTCTGTACTCTTTATTATTAAAGTAGTTATCATCTGCACTATCTAAATTATTGAAGAAAGTATCAAGATTAGTAGTGTAATAAAAATTGTCATATTTGATATTATCTAAATGTGGAAAAGGTTCTACTGGATTATCTATTGTATTATATCCAATAACTTTCCCAATACTCATAGCAGTACATGCATTTCCACCATCACCGAGAACAATATTCCAATCAGCATTTTTCATGTATAAATTATCTTGTTTGAATTTTTTCATTTTATCCTTATCTCTTGAATGTAATATATCAAAAGATAAGTCAACTATTCTGTCTTTTGGTAGATATTTTATTAGGTCATCATAAAGAGTAAATATTCTTTTTCTATCATTTTGAAGAGTTTGATGCTCTAGATGGTCAATCAATTTTTGCTCTCCAAGTATAACGATTTTATATTTTTTTGATAATTTAAGTAGTCTATCAAAAAAAGGTTTCTTTATTCTTTCTTCATATTCTTTGGTAGGTATTTCTCTAACTCTTGTTGAGACTGTAATATATCTACCAATATTCAATGGTTTGCCTTCACATATTATATTTGCTAAATTTGTAATTCTTGTTGGAAATCTATCAAGAGTGTAGAAAGTATTAGAATATTTCAAAGCATAATTTGTTTCTTTGAACTCTAATTGATAATATGAAGGTGTAAAAACCGTTTTCATCAATTCTTCTGTAAATTCAACTGTTGCTTGGGAAGCTGACCTTGTTCTATCAAATTCGCTGTAATTAGGTGATATATAAATTTTATTGAAGTTATCTTTTTGGGAATCTAAAATTCCTCTTGCAAGAAGAACATCACCAATACCCATATTAATTTTTACGTAGTAATTTGGTTTTATAATAATAGGAGTCATAACAGGAGTCTCAATAGCAGACTCAACAGGATTTATAACATCAGTTTCTGGTATAGCTGTCTCTTGTATAGCTGTCTCTTGTATAAGTTTTATTTTGTCTTTTGGAATAGGTTCTGTTGTTCTTCTATCTATCGGGCCATATATTACACCGCCATTCAATTTTATAATTCTTTGCCTTATTTTATCATATGAAGATGATGATGCAATATCTTTTAAAGTTCGCCTCATCTCGCCTTTTTTGAAAATTATGGTATCACTATCAGGTCTAAACTTATCCCTTCCAAGAGGTATAAATTCCTTTTCAGGGTCATTTGTAGCAAAAGAAAGGACATGGTTCTCTGGTCTATATAATGTAACAACCTTATCCAAATAATTATTTAAAGGTGGTAATCCTTTTGGTAACATCATTACAATATCATTTTTACCCATTCTAGAAATTGCTTCAGCAATTTCCGAATAGGGTTTTTCTGTTGATATTACTATTATTTTGATGTCATTTCTGTATTCACCTACACTATTAGCTGCAGTTGTCCAACCCACAGGTTCTTCACATGTGAAAGATTTCCAATCTTCAAAGCTATAATTTTCAACAAAAATTGTTTCGGATGTAGATTCATTGGTGAAAAACACATGATCTATTTGCAACCAAGAACCTTCGACGGGATTGCCTCCCCACAAGTCTTTGTGTTTGCTACTTAAAAATGCAATAAACAAGTGGTCTGCTTCAACTTCATTCTCCAAC
>ENA-UPXM01007142-UPXM01007142.1-activated-sludge-metagenome-genome-assembly--contig:-NODE-7142-length-10134-cov-20.037901_pt1 | contig 10134 bp, 7 predicted proteins | sample MGYA00238178_ERZ772708 | MGnify/ENA primary metagenome ERZ772708 (study PRJEB29002, sample SAMN05720212) | activated sludge metagenome | isolation source: anaerobic digester from wastewater... | reverse complement strand
TTGTTGAGAGGGGCAATTACCGACAATGTGTTGGAATATTTGCTGTCCGACAGCGCTTTTGTCGATATGACGCTCGTCGCAGAAGACGGGACGCGATTTTTTCTCAGCGACAAGGCGGTGCGACAGCTGAGACAGCGATCTGTCGAACTTGCCGTCCTGTCGGACTTGTCACTTCCGCTCATCTGCGTCAACCCGATGCGTCGAGACGGGACGACCGTCGAACGTGAAGACATACTGGAGGCGATCATATCCGTCGTGGACGTCCCCGTATGTGAACTTGGTCCGTCGTTCGTTTGACGGACTCTAAGAAAATGTGGAAGGTGAATCATGCTGATCATTAGCCGCCATGACGAAGAGAGACTGGGACTACCGCAGGTGCTTGATGCATGTCGCTGTTATTCGCCTCAAGGTCGTCGGTTGAAGGCGAAGCGTGCATTCTACGCACCATCCGACCGATCGGCGCTCGCAAGAGAATTCGATGCGATCGAGTTGCTCATCGTGTTTCTCAACGAACATCCAACAGATGTGAGACGCGCCGCGGTAACGCTCGGAAGATTTCGCGATTTGGTCGGAACACTTTCAGGACTTGAAAAAAGGCGCCCGCTCGAAGTGACGGAACTTTTCGAGATCAAGCAGGCATTACAGCTTTTCCGCGAATTATCGGCGATGGAGCCGCTACTCCACGCGGCATCGGTCGAAGTGACCGCTATGCCGGAGGCTGAAGCGTTACTCGACCCGAGTGATCGAAAAACGAGCGGGTTTTATCTATACGATGAATACTCGCCACGTTTAGCGGAGTTGCGAAGACGGCGCTTTTCCGTAGAACGGCAAATGGAATCGGGAGATTCGTCTCAGCGTGAATCGTTGCTTGCGGAAAGGGCATCGCTCGTCGCGGAGGAAGAGCGTGAAGAGGCGGTTGTTCGAGCTCGATTGACGGATGCTTTGGCGGCCTATCTTGATGCGTTGAAGACAAACTTTTCGGCTGTCGGCGTTCTCGACTTTCGTCTCGCACGTGCCGCATTGGCGGATGAATGGGGTGCAGGGAAACCGTCACTTCTTGGCGAGGGCGATTCTGCAACGCTTGAGAATATGAGTCACCCTGTCATAAAGGAGGATCTGCGAAAGAGGGACGCGACCTTTGTCCGACAATCTGTCTCGCTTCCGCCGGGAACGACCGTTCTGTCGGGTCCGAATATGGGCGGCAAATCAGTCGCCCTGAAATCGATGACCTTGGCGCTCGTTCTTATACAACTCGGATATTACCCGTCCGCTACAGCGTCGGCGACGCCTCTTTACGACTTTATCAGTTACAGCTCCGACCATCTCGATACGACGAAGCGCGGTTTGTCCACTTTTGGCAATGAGATCGTGAGGATTCGCGATGACGCCTCCCGCGCTCGAAAGGAACGTGGACTTGTCGTGATGGACGAGCCGTGTCGCGGTACGAATCCCGAAGAGGCGACGGCTCTCGTCGGAGCGTTGGCTCGGTTTTACGGCAAACAACAGGGATCGTTTGTTATCTCGACGCACTACCGCGTTCCCGCCGGCGACGGTATCGCGCACGTGAGGATTCGCGGGATTCAGTCGGAAGCGCTGGATGTCATCGCGTCGGAAGGCATTCCCGAGTCGGATCGCGATGCCATCCGAAGGATCGAGGCTTTGATGGATTATCGCATCGAACGCGTTGAGGGGGATGCGTCTGTCCCGACCGATGCGATTCGCATCGCGGAACTTCTCGGGTTGGACGGAGATATTCTCGCATTCATCGACGACATGTAAGGAAAAGCGAGGCTACAACAAGGGAAGAGCGAACATTGCAAAGTGATAGGGGGAACCCATGGCGGAATTGAGAATTGATTGGGATAAGGTGGCGAAAGCGCGGGAAGCTTCTTCCGCTATTGCCGACGATGTCAACGACCAACTCGGTCGGTTCACGACGGTGACGGTCGAGCGGTCCATCGCGCGCCTGTTCGGGATCGACGGTGTCGACGCGTTCGACGTTCCGCTCTCCAATGTCGTCGTCGACCACTTAAAAGACAAAAATGTCTTGGGCGAAGGTGTCGCCTACTGGCTCGCTCAAGGCGTTCTGACGTCCGGTCTGTCTCAGCAGGAACTCGCCGAAGGGATCGCTGCGGGTGATGTCGATCTCACACGTTTGGAACAAGCTGACCCCTACGCCTGCTCGCTCTGGGCGAGAGAACGGGCGGAAAAAGCGCTCGACCGCATACGAGACAACAAGAGATTTCGCAACGATAAGATAGAGCAATTCGGTGAGCGGCCGAGTCCGCTTCTCTACGCCATCGTAGCGACCGGTAACATCTATGAGGACATCGTGCAAGCGAAGGCAGCCGCACGCCAAGGCGCAGACGTGATCGCAGTGATTAGGACGACGGGGCAAAGTCTGCTCGATTACGTGCCCTATGGCGCGACGACGGAAGGTTTTGGCGGGACGATGGCGACGCAGGAGAACTTTCGGCTGATGCGCGCGGCGCTCGATGAAGTCGGCGACGAGCTCGGTCGTTATGTGCGACTGTGTAATTACTGCTCGGGTCTCTGTATGCCCGAGATCGCGGTCATGGGAGCCTTCGAGCGTCTCGACGTCATGCTGAATGACGCGCTATACGGGATTCTGTTCCGTGACATCAATATGCAGCGCACGCTCATCGACCAGAGCTTTTCTCGCATGGTAAACGGAGCCGCCGGCATCATCATCAATACGGGCGAAGACAATTACCTGACGACAGCGGACGCGTGGGAGGAGGCGCACACGGTGCTCGCTTCGCAGCTTATCAATGAGCAATTCGCGCTACGCGCCGGGATGGCGGAAGAGCAGATGGGTCTCGGACACGCCTTTGAAATGAATCCCGAACTGACAAACTCTTTCGTCTATGAGCTCGCACAGGCGCAAATGGCACGACAGATATTCCCTAAAGCGCCTCTCAAATATATGCCGCCGACGAAATATATGACAGGCAATATTTTCAGGGGGCATATTCAGGATGCGCTGTTCAATGCCGTGACGGTCTTGACGGATCAGCGCTTTCTCCTGCTCGGCATGATGACGGAAGCGATTCATACGCCGCACATGTCTGATCGCGCGTTGGCGATTGAGAACGCGCGATACATCAAGCGCGCGATGGCCGATTTCTCATCGGAAATTGAATACAAGGAAGGCGGCCTGATGGAGCGACGCGCTGATCAAGTCTTAAGTGAAGCGCTGGAACTTCTGGAGAATATTCGCGTCGACGGACTCTTTCATGCGCTTGAGACGGGGCTGTTCGCCGGCATCAAGCGGCGCTCTACAGGTGGAAAGGGGCTCGACGGCGTCATCGCGAAAGGTGAACGCTACGACAACCCTTTCGTCGACTTGTTTATGACGGAGCAACGAGGGGAGTAAAAGTGATATGAAACATCGGATACCGGAACATGAGGGAGAAAACGCGATGTCGACTGAACACCGAGTGAAACCTTACGGTGACACGATGAATGACGGTCGCGTTCAGGTGAGTTTCACGTTGCCCGTGCCCGATAGCGATCGTGCCATCGAAGCCGCAAGAGAAATCATGCTTTCCATGGGATTGGCGGATCCGTTGATCGCGTGGCATGAAGCGCTTGACGAGGGTTTCACGTTTTTTGTCGCCTATGGGTCGCACGAAAAGGGAATCGATTATTCGAAGATTAAAGTCCAAACGGTCGATGTGCACGTTATGAGCATGGAGGAGACGGACGCCTTGATACGCGAGCGGTTCGGGCGCAAAATTAAAGTGATCGGAGCGAGCACCGGAACCGATGCGCATACGGTCGGAATCGACGCAATCATGAATATGAAGGGTTACGCCGGTCATTTCGGGTTGGAGCGCTACGACATGATCGAAACGCTCAATCTCGGAAGTCAAGTGCCGAACGAAGAGTTCATTCGCGAAGCGATCGCGTTTGATGCAGATGTAATGCTCGTCTCGCAGACGGTGACGCAAAAGGACGTTCACATCCAAAACGTGACGGAGCTCGTCGAGTTGTTGGAAGCTGAATCGGTGCGAGAGCGCTTTCTGCTCATCCTCGGCGGCCCGCGCGTGACGCACGAGCTGGCGAAGGAACTCGGTTGTGATGCGGGATTCGGTCTCGGCAAATATGCAGATGATGTAGCCAGTTATTTTGTTACGGAGCTTGACAAGAGACGACGGGCGGAGAGGAGCTCAACGCCTACATGACCGGAACGAAACGAGTAACAAGGTAGAGTGCACCGGATAGAGAAGCACTTTGTTTCCGTGGATGGTGTATAGAAAAGAGAAGGAGTAGGAATAGTGAGGGAGATATTGTGGCGACCGAGTGAGGCTCGCATCAATGCGTCGGAAATGAAGTCTTTTATGACGCAGTTGGAAGAGCGGTTTGGCTTGACTTTTTCCGGCTATCGCGAACTTCATCAATGGAGCATCGATAACCCGGAATTGTTCTGGGATGAGCTGTGGTTTTTCTTCGACATCATCACATCGTGCCACTACGACGCGGTCGTCGACGACTTGTCGAAATTCCCGGGGGCAGAGTGGTTTCCCGGCGCAAAACTGAACTATGCGGAGAACATGCTCCGCGACCGGCGAAGTGATGAGATCGCCATCATTTTCAGAGGTGAAAACCACACGCGCCGAACACTCACTTGGCGCGCACTCCGTGACGCGATCGAGCGTCTCGCCACGACCATGCGGGCGGAAGGGATCGCGCCCGGGGATACCGTTGCCGCGTATATGCCCAATATGCCGGAGACAATCATCGCGATGTTGGCAGCATCCGCGATCGGAGCCGTCTGGTGTTCCTGCGCCACGGATATCGGGCCTACCGCGGCGATCGACCGACTTGGACAAATCGAGCCGAAGATCCTTTTTACCGTGGACGGTTACACATACAAAGGTCGTCCTTTCGATGTGACGGAACGCGCCACCGAAGTGGCTGCAGGTATTCCCAGTGTGGAGCGCGTCGTCTTTGCCCATTATGCCGGCGACCGCGACCTAATTCGAGAGGTGCCGAACGGCGTCGGTTGGAACGAATACCTCGCCGCAGACGCGCCGGAATCGTTTATATATGAACAACTGCCCGCTTCGCACCCTCTCGTCGTGATGTTCTCTTCGGGGACGACGGGGAAACCGAAATGCATGGTGCAATCACAGGCGGGACTCCTCATCAATCAGCTCAAGGAAATCGCGCTGCACCACGATGTGACGGAAAAAGACCGCATACTATACATCACGACGTGCTCGTGGATGATGTGGAACTGGATGCTCGCCGCGCTCGGGACAGGGTGTTCGCTCGTCCTGTTCGACGGCAATCCCTCTTACCCCGACACATCGGCGATTTGGAAAATTCTCGAAGAGGAGAAGGTGACGCTCTTCGGGCTTTCGGCAAGTTACATCCATGCGCTCATGGCGGAAGGGTTCGTGCCGAAAGACCATGCCGATCTCTCACACATTCGCAACATCTCGCAGACAGGTTCCGCTCTCTCCGACGCAGGCTTCAAGTATGTCTATGACTCGATTAAGCGCGATCTACATTTCTGTTCGATTGCGGGCGGTACCGACATCAACGGGTGTTTCTGTCTCGGCAATCCTTTGGAGCCCGTTTACAGCAACGAGCTTCAGTGCATCGGACTCGGCGAACCGGTCAAAGCGTTCAACGGCAAGGGTGAGACCATATACGATGAGCAGGGTGAACTCGTCTGTACGTTCCCGATCCCGTCCATGCCGATCTATTTCTGGGATGACGCAGACGGACAGAAATATCACGATGCGTATTTCGACGTGTTTCCCGGCGCATGGCGTCATGGCGATTACATTGAAATACACTCCGATACGGGTGGCGTCACTTTTTACGGTCGTTCCGATTCCATCCTGAAACCGTCCGGCGTGCGTATCGGCACATCGGAGATCTATGCGCAAGTTCAAAAAGTCGATGAGGTACAGGATTCGTTGGCTGTCGGGCAACAATATGAAGACGACGAGCGAGTCATCTTGTTCGTTCAGATGAAAGAGGGGGAGGTCTTGACGGCAGATGTCGCTAAGCGTATTCGTGCGGCGCTTCGCCTGAACGCTTCGCCTCGTCACGTCCCGAAGCTTATAATGGAGACAAAAGACATTCCGAAGACGTTGAACGGTAAAATAGTAGAGGGCGCCGTGACGAATATTTTGCATCGGCGCAAAGTGACGAACCGCGATGCGCTTCAAAATCCGGAGATTCTGGATTTCTTCGAATCGCTTTTACCGCTCTTGGAGGCGTCCGAAGCGGAGACGATGGCATCCGAGCTCGTGTTCTAGAGCATTTTGCCCGACCGAGACCCTGTGCAATTGATGGGTGACGGCATCCGGGAGAAGAATCTGGTGTCACACAAAGCAAGGTAATGATAGACGTGTTCGAGATACGTTTTGACCGAAACAGAAAGGGATAGAATATGAAAGTGTTTTTGGCCGGTTGCGGTACGATGGGAGCAGGGATCGCGCAGACGTTTGCGGTCAGCGGGTACGAGGTCGTCATGTTTGACCGAACGATGGAGCTCGTCGATCGCGGGTATGCCATGATCGAAAAACAACTGAGAAAACAGGAAGAGAGAGGGCGGATGACGGCGGAAGAAGTCGATGCGGCACTCCGGCGCCTCTCGCGCTCCGTCGATTTGAACGATGCATCCGACGCAACGCTCGTTCTGGAGGCGATTTTCGAGGATATGATCGCCAAACGCGAACTTCTCAAAGCACTCGACGCCATTTGCGCTCCCGATTGCCTGTTCGGCAGCAACACCTCGTCGCTCTCCATAACGGAGATGGCGAGCGGTCTTCAACACGAGGAACAGTTTCTCGGCATTCATTTCTTCAATCCGGCGCCTGTGATGAAACTCGTCGAGATTATCCGCGGCGATGCGACGAGCGAGGAGACGCTGGAAGTCGCGCTCGACCTTGTTCGCTCGATCGGTAAAGAACCCGTCATCTGCCGTGAAAGTCCGGGATTTATCGTCAACCGTATCCTGATTCCGATGATCAACGAGGCGGTCGAGTTGTTGGATCGCGGCGTTGCAAGTCGCGAGGATATCGATCAGGCGATGAAGCTGGGGGCGAATCATCCGATGGGACCGCTCGAGCTCGCCGACTTCGTCGGTGTCGACATCGTGTTGGCGATTATGGAAGTTCTGTACAGCGAGACGGGTGACCCGAAATACAGGCCGAGTCTCATGTTGAGACGCCTCGTGCGTGCCGGCAAACTCGGCAGGAAATCGGGTGAAGGATTCTATCAATACAAGAAGTAAGGGAATGGATGACTGAAAATGAAAGAAGTTGTGATTGTAAGTGCCTGCCGTACGGCAGTCGGTAGCTTTGGCGGGACGCTCGCGTCGGTACCCGTCGTGAAACTCGGTGAGGTTGTGGTGCGTGAGGCTTTGGCGCGCGCGGGAATCGAAGGCGACGTGGTCGATGAAGTATTGATGGGCTGTGTACTGGCTGCCGGTCAAGGACAGAACGTCGCGCGGCAATCCGCTGTCGCGGCCGGTGTGCCTTCTAGCGTACCCGCGACGACGATCAACAATGTCTGCGGTTCTGGTCTGAAGGCAGTGAACTTGGCGGCATCGCTGATCCGTAGCGGTGAAGCTGACGTCGTCATCGCCGGAGGCATGGAAAATATGTCGGCAGCGCCGTTCCTGCTCGACAAGGCGCGATACGGCTACAGGATGGGACACGGATCGCTCGTTGACAGCATGATCAAGGACGGCCTTTGGGATATTTTCGGCGATTATCATATGGGTGTCACGGCGGAGAACGTGGCGGAGAAGTATGGGATTTCCCGCGAAGACCAAGATGCATTCGCCTTGTCAAGCCAATTGAAAGTAAAGGATGCGATCGAGAACGGTCGCTTTAAGGACGAAATTGTCGCCGTACATATCAAAGAACGGCGGCGCGAGTTCGATTTCGATGTGGATGAGCATCCGCGTCCCGATTCGACCATTGAAGGGTTTGAGAGACTGCGCTCCGCCTTCAAAAAGGACGGAACGGTGACGGCCGGCAACGCGTCGGGCATCAACGACGGCGCGGCGGCACTTGTCGTCATGAGTCGCGACAAGGCCGATGAGCTGGGCATCGAGCCTCTCGCCACCATCAGAGCGGGCGTATCGGTAGGGCTCGATCCCGCCTATATGGGTATGGGGCCGTACTATGCGACGAAAGCGATCCTGGAACGCACGGGGTTGACGCTCGACGAGATCGATCTGTTTGAATACAACGAGGCGTTTGCCGCCCAGGCCGTTGCTGTCGTACGCGAACTTGACGTCGATCAGGATAAAGTCAACGTCAACGGCGGCGCCATCGCCATCGGACACCCGATCGGCGCCTCCGGTGCCCGCATTCTCGTCACCTTGTTGTACGAGATGAAAAGGCGCGATGCAAAACGCGGTCTCGCGTCGCTTTGTATCGGTGGCGGACAGGGCGTCGCGACGATCGTTGAGCGCGCGTAGTTAAAGGGTAATACATATATTTATTTCTAGAAAATATGTAGTGACCCCGCAATTGCAGGAACGCGGATTTATCCATAACCTTGAGTTGAAACAACCAAGCGGCATTACCGCATACAATGGAGGTCACTACAATGAAAAGAATAATCTATGTTGGGATGGATGTCCACCTGAGCAGCTACACCATGTGCTGTGTCGAGCCGAGTTTCAAAGATGAAGATAAGATTTTCGGTCACATGCGACTAGAGCCTTCCGTATCGAGTGTGAAGCTGTATTTAACGAAGATAGCTGAGCGTATAAACGATCCTGGTCGAAGCATACATTTTATTTGCGGCTATGAAGCGGGCTTTATCGGCTATTCGCTTTACCATGAAATGAACGCCGCCGGTTTGACGTGTGTGATTCTTGCGCCGTCCACCATGCCGCAGCATCCCGGTCATCGGATTAAAACAGATAAGCGCGACGCGGAACATATCGCCAAGAGTTTAGCCTATGGCACCTATCGAGCTGTTCATATACCGACAGCGGAAGATGAGCAGACGCGTGACTATCTTCGCATGCGCAACGATCACCAGCTTGCTCTCAAGAAGGTTAAACAACAAATCAATGCTTTTTGCCTGCGCTTAGGTAAGCATTATACGTCCGGTCGCACCAAGTGGAGCCAAGCCCACCTTCATTGGTTAAGAAATATGGAGTTACCTGCCTTACATCGCGAGATACTGGACGAATACCTGACGACGTATGAAACAACCTCTACACGTATCCAAGCCTTTGACCAACGGATTGAAGAGTTGGCATCACGGGATCGTTACCATGAGCCGGTGAAACAGCTATCCTGCTTCATCGGTATTAAAACGTATACGGCTCTATCACTGTTAGCGGAGACGGGTGACTTTACACGTTTTGCCAGAGCAGAACACTATGCCAGCTATCTCGGTTTGACACCGAGTGAGAAATCGAGTGGCGAGACAACGAGACGAGGGAATATCACACGCGCGGGCAATACTCAGATGCGAACGCTACTGGTGGAAGCTGCCCACTGCATGGCTCGCGGTCGAATCGGGTACAAATCTAAAGTGTTGCGGAAACGCCAAGAAGGGAATTCCCCTCAAGTCATTGCCTACGCCGATCACGCCAACGAGCGATTGCGTCGCAAATACTATCACATGATACGGCACGGGAAAAAACACAGCGTGACGATTGTGGCAATCGCGCGTGAGCTCGCTTGTTTTATCTGGGGAATGATGAACGGTTGCTTGACCGCGCGACCGGCAGGATGAATGCTGTACGACAAAGAATGATTGAAGGATAGGGTAACCATGAGGGCGTCTTCAAAGGTTTTGACAACCGACAAGGTCAAAGTCATTTGCGAGTAACCTATGCTGACACATGATTCATGTGATTCGCGCTTCCAGAAAGCAAGACTTCCGGCGGACCATTTGCCTGCGGTAGGTCGAGAGACTGAATCCGCGTATAACAGAGTGGCCAATACCGGGATCTGTTGAGCAAAACCTTTGAAAGCGCCCTCAACAATAAAAGGATACAAGTACAGAGAGTAAAATCAAACAAGCTAAAAACACCACTTGACAAACGGTCACTACATAACAGATTACTTGCATGATCGCGGTGTCAGTCGCGAATGAGTTATTTCCGCAATGTCA
>ENA-UPXM01007140-UPXM01007140.1-activated-sludge-metagenome-genome-assembly--contig:-NODE-7140-length-10136-cov-4.586549_pt1 | contig 10136 bp, 9 predicted proteins | sample MGYA00238178_ERZ772708 | MGnify/ENA primary metagenome ERZ772708 (study PRJEB29002, sample SAMN05720212) | activated sludge metagenome | isolation source: anaerobic digester from wastewater... | reverse complement strand
ATCGGAAAATATACGCAGCAGGCTGTTTTTTGCGCCTGCCTGTCTCGGACATCAATCTTTTGCGATGTGCCTTTTCGCCCACACTCTTTTGAGCCGCAGGGAATTGCTTACCACCGAAACGGAGCTCAGCGCCATGGCGGCGGCCGCAAACGCCGGGTTGAGCAGTATGCCGAAAAACGGGTAAAGCACGCCGGCCGCGATGGGAATACCGATGATGTTGTAAATAAACGCCCAGAAGAGGTTCTGCTTGATGACTCTCATCGTCAAAGCCGAAAGCGAAATCGCCTCGGGCACGGCCGTCAGATCATCTCGGATCAGCGTGACCTCGGCCGCTTCGATGGCCGTATCGGTGCCTGTGCCGATGGCAATGCCCACGTCGGCCGCCGCCAGCGCCGGCGCGTCGTTGATGCCGTCACCCACCATGGCGACCACCTCCCCTTTTGCCTGCAGCTTTTGTACCGCCTCCGCCTTATGGCCGGGCAGGACCTGGGCCATGACTTCGTCTATGGCAAGGCCGGCTGCGATGCTGTCGGCCGTTCCCTGATTGTCGCCTGTGATCATGGCCACTTTCAGCCCTCTGTCTTTAAGGATTTGTACTGCAGGCCGCGCCGAGGCCCGCGCAACATCAGCCAGCGCTATAAATCCGATTGCCGTTTTTTCCCGGGCAATATAAATAACGGTGTTTCCTTCGCCCGCTTTCGCTTCCGCCTGCGCGCGCACGGAAGCGGTCTCGACCCGCTCTACGTCCATCAGCTTCTGATTGCCGGCCAGACACATTGCACCGTCAATGACCGCTTTGGCGCCCAGCCCCGAAAGAGCCTCAAAGCCTTCCGCCCGGACAACGTCAATGTTTTCAGCGGCCGCCCTCTTCAAAATGGACTGCGCCAGCGGATGTTCCGATGATTTTTCCAGCGCGGCGGCCAGCGCCAGAACCTGCGCCGGGCTATGGCCTCGGACGGCCACGATATCGGTCACCTCCGGCTCGCCGCGGGTGAGCGTGCCGGTTTTGTCAAAGACGACAACGGTCAGTTTATGAATTTTCTCCAGTGCCTCTCCACCCTTGATCAGTATGCCGCTTTGCGCGCCCAGGCCCGTGCCGACCATAATCGCCGTCGGTGTGGCCAGTCCCAGCGCGCACGGACAGGCGATGACCAGCACGGAAACAAAGTTGATCAAGGCTCTGCTGAAGCTCGCATCGGAGGGAATAAAGTACCAAACAGCAAAGGTGACGGCGGCGATACCGAACACCACCGGCACAAAAACAGACGCCACTTTATCGGCAAGGCGCTGTATGGGCGCTTTGGAGCCCTGCGCCTCTTCCACCATCCGTATGATGTGCGCCAGCATCGTATCCGCACCGACACCGACGGCGCGCATCGTGAAACTTCCCGTTTTATTCATAGTGGCGGCAAAAACCTTGTCTCCCGCTTCCTTTACCGCCGGCATGCTCTCGCCGGTCAGCATTGACTCGTCGAGCGTCGAGCGGCCGTCCAGTACGGTGCCGTCCACGGGAACCTGTTCGCCCGGCTTGACGACAAGCATGTCCCCGGTCTGCACGGACTCTACGGGCGCGTCAATTTCATTGCCATCCACGAGCAGATGCGCCGTTTTCGGCTTGAGACCGAGCAGGTTTTTTATGGCGGCGGAGGTTTTCCCCTTCGCTGTGGCCTCCAGAAGTCTGCCGAAGAGAATCAGTGTGACAATCATTGCCGCACCGTCATAATAAACATGGGGCGCGACACCGGCGCTTTCAAAGAAATGCGGGAATACGGTTGCCGCCGCCGAATAGACATAGGCGGAAAAAGAGCCGACCGCCACCAGCGTGTTCATATCTGATGTTTTCTGACGGGCCGCTTTGACGGCACCGACATAAAAACGGCTTCCCACCCAGAAAACGGCGGGCACGCTCAGCACAAGCATCGCCAGAAGCATTGTCGGCCGGGGAATAAAATCCAGAAAAGGGAACCAGTGCTGCATGGACCCGAAAAAGATAATTACGCTCAGCACGGCGCCGACGATGACTTTTATTTTCAGGTCCTTAAGATCTCTCAGGCGCGCGGCTTCCACGGGATCCGCCGCCGGGTCGGTAAGCACTCCCAGAAACTCATAGCCCGTATCTGAAAGAGTTTTCGCCAGTGCCACCGGGGCTGATGCACGACAGTGGCGCGCGCCGTGGCCAGATTGACACTGACATCGACGACACCGTCCACTTTGCCAAGCGCCTTTTCCACCCGCCGCACACAGGCGGCACAGGTCATGCCGCCGACCGAGATCGTCGTCTTTTCCTGCCGGCCCGGCTCTGCCTCAACAAAGGCCTCATAGCCCATGTCGCCAATAGCGGACTGCAACACGGCCGGATCCGTCTGCTGCGGGTCGAATTCCACCTGAGCTTTCTCGCTGGCAAAATTCACCGACGCGTTCGAAACACCGGGCATCCGGCGCAAACCTTCTTCAATGCGGCGCACACAGGCGGCGCAGCTCATACCACTGATGTGAAGCTGTACTTTATCCGACAACTTCGTAGCCCTCCTCTTCGATGGCATGCACAACGAGACCGTCATCGACAGGTTTCGTTTCTTCGTAAGTGGCGGTGCCGGTCTTGAGGTCAACCTGGACATTTTTTATGCCATCCACGGCATTGAGTGCTTTGGTCACCGCCGCCACGCAATGCTGGCAGGTCATTCCTTTTATTTTGATCTGTTTCATGGGGCTGCTCCTTTCAGAAAATGATGGAGTTAATCTAACCATCGATGCACCGATGGCAAGAAAAAAAGTGTCACAGATCGCGCTTGCTCAAAAAACAAACATTCTGTATGATCACAAGAAGATAAGGGTGGGCTATGATCATACGCTGCTGGGGGGCCAGGGGCTCCATACCCGTTTGCGGAAAAGATTATCTGCGCTACGGCGGAAATACAACCTGTCTGGAAATTCAAAACAGCCGCGGGGATGTTCTTCTTGTCGATGCCGGCTCGGGAATCCGTGAAGCGGGCAATTCTTTCATGGCCCGCGGCCTTCGCGAAGTCTCCCTTCTTATGACGCACGGCCACTGGGATCACATTATGGGCTTTCCCTTCTTCAAACCCCTTTACCACCCTGATGTCAACATTACCGTTGCAGGGGGCGCTTTCGCTCAGGATACCATCCGGGAGACTCTGGCGCGTGTCATGTCCGCCCCTTATTTTCCGATCAATTACGATGATGTGCGTGCCAATATCGTTTATGCCGACAACTGCCGGGACATCTTCCCGCTGGGCGATTTGACTGTAGAGTGTATCGCTTTGTCGCACCCTAATCAGGCAAGCGGATATAAATTCACGGAAAACGGAAAAAGTTTTGTTTTTTTCACAGACAACGAACTTGGTTTTGAGCACAACGGCGCGGCCGGCTACGCCAATTATGTCTCTTTCTGCCGCAATGCCGACCTGCTGATGCACGATGCGGAATATAAAGACGATGAATATCCCCGCAAGCGCGGCTGGGGACATTCCACCGTCGGTCAGGCGGCGCAACTGGCGCTGGATGCGGGCGTGAAGCGTCTGGGTCTGTTTCATCACAATCAGGACCGTCCGGATGACGCAATTGACGATATGGTTGCTGTATGCGCACACCTGATGACTTGCGCCGCCATCCCGCCTGAGTGTTTCGGTGTGCACCAGGGTATGCAGCTGAGTGTATAGCTTCCAGATGCCGGCATGTGCCACACCGTGAAAACCTTGCTTATCGTTTTGCATTAGGCTTAATTTGTCCCGTCCGTGATTGCCACGGCAGCAGTGATCCGCCGCAGGTTATCCGTACGATAAAGTCATTTATAAACGGGTTGTCCTTAAATGTTTCTTCCGACTACATCTGAAGAGATGAAAAAAAGGGGCTGGCGCGAGCTGGATGTTATCTTGATTACCGGCGACGCGTATATTGACAGCCCCCATATCGGCGCGGCCGTCATCGGACGGGTGCTGGCCGGAGCGGGCTATCGCGTGGGCATCATCGGCCAGCCGGATCTCACAAGCGATACGGACATCAAAAGGTTGGGCGAGCCTCGCCTTTTCTGGGGAATCACCGGCGGCTGCATGGATTCGATGGTGGCCAATTACACAGCGATCGGGAAAAAAAGACGATCTGACGATCTGACGCCCGGCGGCCTGAACAACCGCCGCCCCGATCGCGCCTGCCTGGCTTACGCCAATCTCATCCGCCGCTATTTCAAAAACACAAAACCTCTGGTGCTGGGCGGGGTGGAAGCGGCCATGCGCCGCATCGCCCATTACGACTTGTGGTCCGATTCCGTGCGGCGCTCTATTCTTTTTGACGCGCGCGCCGATATTCTGGCCTATGGCATGGCGGAGCGGGCGGTTCTGGAAATCGCGCGTCGTCTCGCGGCGGGCGGCACCCTGAAGAGCATTCGCGGCACATGCACAATCGAGGAGGCGCCTCCTGAAGGCTATCTGCAACTGCCATCACATGAAAAAGCGGCCGCGGATAAAAAGTCTTTCGCACGAATGTTCAAAATCTTTGCCGCCAACAATGACCCGATCACGGCCGCGGGACTCTATCAGCGGCACGGCAACCGGTTTTTGGTGCATCACCCCCCCGCACCTCATCTGACCACAGGCGAACTCGACGAGATTTACGCGCATGCCTACACGCGGCGCGTCCATCCTTTTTATACTTCGCTGGGTAAAATACGGGCAATGGACACGATCTCCTTTTCGCTTACGACGCACCGCGGTTGCCTGGGGGAGTGCAACTTCTGCTCGATCGGCCTGCACGAAGGCCGGGCCATTATCAGCCGTTCTGAAGAGTCGATCCTGACCGAGGCGCGGCAAATCACGTCACTGCCCGGCTTCAAGGGCTTTTTGACCGACGCGGGCGGCGCGACAGCCAATATGTACGGCATCGACTGCCGGCGCAAACACACCCGTGGGGCCTGCCCGGACAAACGCTGCCTGTACCCGCAGGTCTGCCCGTCGCTCAAGGCGGACCATTCCAGACAGCTCAGGCTGCTTAAACGTCTTCGTGAGATTCCGGGCATCAGGAAAGTATTTATCGCCTCGGGCATACGCCACGACCTGGTTCTGGCCGATCAAAAACACGGCATCGAGTATCTGCAGGAGATACTGTCTTACCACACCTCCGGCCAGATGAAGATTGCGCCGGAACATATGTCAAGGCGCGTTCTGGCGCTGATGGGCAAACCGGCGCGCGAATCGGTTGTCCGCTTCAAAAAACTCTTTGCAAAGCTCAATGAGCGAACCGGGAAAAAACAGTTTCTGACCTATTATTTTATCGCCGCTCATCCCGGATGCACCATGGAGGACATGCGCGGACTGAAGTCTTTCGCGGCGCGGGAGCTCGGCGCAACTCCCCGGCAGGTGCAGATTTTCACGCCCCTGCCTTCCACCTGGTCGGCCCTGATGTACTATACGGGAATCGACCCGGCAGACGGCCGCAAAATTTATGTCGAAAAAGACCGGGGAGAAAAACAAAAACAAAAAGACATGGCCACCGCAAAGAAAAGACCTGGACTCAGATAATGACCGGCGGCTGCGGCTTGCCGGGCAAAGGCCGACTGGAGCGGACAAGTGATAAGTGTCAAGCGGCAAGGCGTCTTCAGATTCTGCCGTACTTGTCTTCGAGCCGCTCGATGTCATCCTCGCCGAAATATGTTCCTGTTTGTATTTCGATGATGATCAGGTCGTCGTTTCCTTTGTTTTCCAGGCGATGAACAGTTCCCTGCGGTATATCGACGGAGATTCCTTTTTTCAGGGGAAAGGTTTTACCGCCCACTGTGGCCGTACCTGTGCCGCCTACGGTGAACCAGTGCTCACAGCGCTGTCGATGGCGCTGCAGGCTCAAAGCCCCCTGTGGTTTGACGACTATCTTTTTGATTTTATACCCGGGAAAATCGGAAATAATTTGAAAATAGCCCCAGGGTCGGATGTTTTTTGTTTCCATGACTGCACGCTCACCTGATTTCCGACTCACGACTATCATACAATTATCCAAATGAAAAGCCGGCGATGAATCTCGGAGGACGCCTTGCAAACGGCCCTTTCTTCTCTGGCAATCGTGGCCGGCCTGTGATAGTCCACGCGAGAAGAATTTAAATATGCAATATTCAATCGTCCGCAGCAAAAAAAGAAAAAAAACCATCTCTTTGCAGATTGATGCAGACTCGCGCATAACCGTCTATGCGCCGGGCTTCACGCCGACGGAGGAAATCAGGCGCTTTGTGCAAGAAAAGCAAAACTGGATCATCAAATCCCTGCACAGGCAGTCCTTGACCTCGCTCAAACAAAGAGAAAAGCGCTACATAAGCGGCGAGTCTTTTTATTATCTGGGCCGGCCCTATCCGCTTGAGGCATGCTACGAACCACTGGATAACCAGGGCGTGGCCTTGCGCAATGAATGCTTTTTCCTGAACTGCCCCGAAAACAAAAGCATGAGAAAGTTTTATTTTATCGCCTGGTATAAGAATAAGGCTCTGCATTACATCAGCAGGCGGGTTGAGCACTACAGCCGTCTGCTGGAACTGAAACATGGAGGCATCCGTATTACCTCAGCCGAAAGGCGCTGGGGTTCATGCTCGGAAAGCAATCGTCTGGCGTTCAGCTTCCGCCTGATCATGGCGCCACCCGAAGTTGTTGATTACGTAGTTGTCCATGAGCTGATGCATATCCGACAGAAAAATCACTCTTCAAAATTCTGGGACTTGGTGCTAGAGGTGTTACCTGATTACCGGACGCACCGCCTGTGGCTTCGCGACAATGAACACATCTTTGGCCTCTGAGTCCGGGACCCGAAAGGACACACGTGTTTTCGTATGGAGATTACAGAAAATATAGAGCTGAAACACCGCCCGTTTCTGGCCGAGCGTTTTCACCGGATGCACCTGAATATTTCCGACTATACGTTTGCCAACGTTTACCTGTTTCGCAACATCGGCCGCTATAACATAAAGACAAAGGACTGCGGCACGTTTATCTCCGCCTATAATTTCAAGGGGCAAAATTACATCATGCCTCTGTCGAGCCCGGAGGTCTGCTCGGCGGAAACGCTTGTGGAATTTCTTGACGCGGATAATTTTTTCTTTCCGATTCCGGAGGAGTGGCTGCCGTTTTTTCCTGCCGATACTTTCAGCGTCTCATGTGACGACAGTGAATCCGACTACATTTACCTGAGCTCAGCCATGGCGTCATTTTCCGGAAAGCAGTTCACACGGCACCGCAACCACCTCAATCAGTTTTTCGGCGCCCATCGGGCGGTCGATCGGCCCCTGGGTGATGATGCTCTCACGGATGCCATGGCCGTTTTGGAAACCTGGCAGGACGAATCACGTATTTCGCCGGCTAAAACTGATTTTGCCGTGTGCGCGGAGGCTTTGCAGAACTTTTCAAATCTTGCCCTGTGGGGTACGATATATTACATCGAAGATCAGCCGGCGGGATTTATCATCGGGGAAGCACTAAACAACGATATGTTCTGCCTGCATTTTGCCAAAGGCTCCAGAAAATATCACGGCATTTATCAGTTCATGTTCAATGACACGGCCAAAAAACTGGAGACGGATTATAAGTACTTGAATCTGGAAGAGGACATGGGCAATAAAAATTTACGAAAAACAAAACTATCCTACGGTCCGCAGCGGATTTTGAAAAAATACCGGGTCGGCCTGAAAGCGGGAATTTGATGGACAATCTTGCAGCACTTGCCAACTTGCGGGAGGGGGATCAGGGCATCATTCACTCCATCGACGGCGGCTCATCGCTCACCAGCCGGCTGGCCGGCATGGGCCTTGTCACGGGAGCGCGCTTCCGCGTTGTGCAGGTAAGCGGAGGGATGGTCGTCATCCTTGTCTCTTCAACCAGAATCGCTCTGGGGCGAGGCGAGTCGGCGAAAATCATGGTTTATAAAATAGACCCGTCGGACGAGGTCTGCACCGTGCCGGTGGAAAAGGAAATTTCCGTCGCCCTGGTCGGTCAGCCCAACGTCGGTAAATCCACGGTGTTCAATATTCTGACGGGGCTTTCCCAGCATGTAGGCAACTGGCCGGGAAAAACCGTCGAGAAAAAAGAAGGTGAACACCGCGTCGAGGACAAGCTCATCCGTATGGTGGATCTGCCGGGTACTTACAGCCTCACGGCTTTTTCCGAGGAGGAAAGGATCGCCCGCGATTTCATCATCAGGGAACAACCGGACCTCGTCGTGCTGGTGCTCAATGCCGCCGCGCTGGAGCGCAGCCTCTATCTTCTGGCCGAGGTGCTGCTGCTGGGGCGTCTTGTGATCGTGGCGATCAACATGCTGGACGTCGCCGAAGAGCAGGGTACGCAGGTCAATACAAAATCACTGCAAGAGTCTCTGGGCCTGCCGGTCGTCCCCATGGTCGCCAGGCGCAATATCGGCATTAAAGAACTGGTGGATCAGATTATCGCCGCCGCTTCGCCTGAGTGGAATTTCAAGCCGGAGCTGCCGGCTGTTTCCGATGATCACCTGGACATTTACCACAGCATTCTGGAGATTGTGCGGCCGCATGTCGAAGCGCCCTTCACGCCCGAATGGGTGGCGGTTAAATTGATGGAAGGCGATCCGGAGGTTTCCGCCATGACCAAAAAGATCATCCCGCAGGCCGGCTGGGACACCATCCAGGAAATGCTCCTGCAGCATGAGGACGCGCTGCATGCTGTTGTAAGGGGCCGCTACGACTGGATAGAGAAAATGACCAGGGCGTCCGTGTCACACTTTAAAATGGGGCAACTTGTCCTGACCGACCGGATCGACCACATTCTGACACGTCCCGCCTACGGCATACCGATTCTTCTGGCCGTCATGGCGCTGGTATTTTTTCTGACCTACAGCGTGGGCGTGCCGTTGCAAAACCTGATCGAGGAAGGCATGCAGGAGCTTGCACAATACGCTGAGCCTTCCATGAAAGCCTGGCCTGCATGGATGCAGGGTCTTTTGATCAACGGAGTTATCGGGGGGGCAGGCTCCGTGCTGAGCTTTGTCCCTATTTTGCTGATTTTCTTTGCGATCATGGCCTTTCTTGAGGATGTCGGTTATATGGCGCGGGCCGCCTTTGTGATGGACCGCATCATGCACCTGGTCGGGCTGCACGGCAAAAGCTTCATTCCCATGTGCCTGGGTTTCGGCTGCAACGTGCCGGCGGTGCTCGGTGCGCGCATTATCGAAACGCGCAAGGCCCGCATGATCACCTTGCTTTTGATCCCTTTTGTCCCCTGCACCGCCAGGCTTGCCGTGTTGACTCTGGTGTCTGCCGCCATCTTCGGGGACAAGGCGGTTTTTGTCTCCTGGAGCATCGTGGCGCTCAACATCGCCGTTTTAGGCATAGTCGGCATGTTCATCAACAAAACCCTCTGGAAGCAGGACGCCCCTTTCATTATGGAGTTGCCGATCTATCACCGCCCGGACATACGGACCATACTGATGGCCATCCGTTCAAGGATATGGGCGTTTGTGCGCAAGGCGGGAACCGTGATCCTGGCCGTTTCCATCATCATCTGGATTGTTTCCTATTTCCCGACAGGCAATGTGGAGGAAAGCTGGCTGGCGTCTCTGGGGCGGCTGATGGAACCTCTGGGGGGCCCGCTGGGACTGGACTGGAAAATGATTACCGCGCTTTTCACGGGGCTTATCGCGAAGGAAACAGTAGTGGCTACCCTGGGCGTGCTGTATTCCGTGGGTGATCAGGGACTGGCCAGCGTTCTTCCGACGATTATGAATCACGCGTCGGCCGCCGCTTTTCTGGTCGTGATGATGCTTTTCATGCCGTGCGTCGCCACCATCGCTGTGCTGAAGCAGGAGATGAACAGCAACAAATGGTTTTACGGGGCTATCGCCATGACAATGGTCATTTCATACGCGGGAGGGGCGGCCGCCTACCAGTTTGTCAGGTGGCTGGGGTAGCCCCCCGGCCCCGGAAGAAAAAAACAGGTCTTTACACCGACGGCGCGGGAGGTCTCCCGCGCCGTTGTTTTTTGGTAATTTCCGGCTTTGCCCCTCTTCAGCCGTGCATTTTTTCCAGCTCCATAATACGGGCGCGCAAAGTATCCGGAATGTTAACCTTTACGTTATTGCGGTAGTCATAGGTCACAACGACACCCTCTCCATCGGCGGCG
>ENA-UPXM01007136-UPXM01007136.1-activated-sludge-metagenome-genome-assembly--contig:-NODE-7136-length-10138-cov-6.697015_pt1 | contig 10138 bp, 9 predicted proteins | sample MGYA00238178_ERZ772708 | MGnify/ENA primary metagenome ERZ772708 (study PRJEB29002, sample SAMN05720212) | activated sludge metagenome | isolation source: anaerobic digester from wastewater... | reverse complement strand
CCCGCGAGCAGGATCCGGACGAGCGGAGTTCGGGTAACGTTATTCCGTTTCATCGATTACCACCTCGTCTCCCTCATGGAGCAGGGGTGCGGGATCCATGACCAGAACCTCGCCTTCCCGGAGCCCGGAGAGTATTTCCGTCCGGTCTCGATGGTCGTCGCCGGGCACCACTTCCCGCCGGAATACCCGATTGTTGCTGACCGTTAGTACCACGGCCCGGGTTTCTTCCCGCAGGACCAGACAGGAGCGGGGAACAAGCATCTTTAGCGTTGCTTCACTTGTGAGCAGGCGTATCCGGGCGAACATACCGGGCCGGGCTTTTCCTCCGGGATTGTCAAACCGGACCTTGATCGTGGCGTTTCCCGACTGGGGATCAATCAGGGGTGAAATGCTGTCCACAATGCCGGGCACGCTTCCGTCCCCGAGCGCTTCGATAACAACCTCCGCGGTCATGCCGGGCGCAAGGCGAGATATTTCCTTCTCATTGACGGGAACTACCGCCAATAGCTGATCCGCTTCCATAATGGTGAGAATCTTTTCTCCTGCCTCGATACGTTCCCCTTCTTCCTTGTATACGGCGCCGAGTATTCCCGCCGAGGGCGCGGTCACTTCCAGCTCTCCGACCAGCGCTTCCGCGGATTGTTCTTGTGTCTTTGACGTTTCTTCCTGCGCACGGGCAACCCTGAGTTCCGCGAGTTTGGTACGGGAATTGAGGTCGACGAGGAGCGCCCGTCGCTCCGAATCATTCGCGGGTATGTCGAGTCCCGCCTGCGCGATGTCTGAGTCCCGCAGGCCGATGAGCAGGACATCGCGGTCGAGCGCGAGTTTCTCGTATTCGGACTCAGCCGCCGAAAGGGAATAGCGCGCGTTGCGGAGTTGTTCTCCCGAGAGTCCGCCGACGAGGTGCAGTACTTCGGCGTTGTCCGTGTCGGTCCGCAGAAGCTCCAGCTGATGTTTCCGCAGCACGAGTTCCCGTTCGGCTTTTTCGAGCGACAGAAAACGCGCTTCGAGCTGGGAGCGGTACTCATGGTACTGCGCCTCCGCGAGCGCCGCCGCCGCACAGGCCGCCGCGCTCGCCGACCGTGCCTGGTCAAGATTGATGGTGAGCTGGATGTTTGAAAGTCGCGCGAGAACGGCTCCTGCCAATACCGGGTCGCCCTCACGGAACGGCAGTTCTTCGAGCGTTCCGTCTACTGCGGACGACAGGTCGTTCTTTTTTGTATGCATCAGGCTTCCGAACGAGATTATGTCGTCCGTGACCGGTTCCATCGTGGCGCGGTACACGTGGACCCGCATCGGTTCCTGCTTTCCGGTTCTCTCATGCCCGGATCCGGAACACGCCGCGAACACCGCGGCCAGGGTGAGAGCGGCCGCGGCCGAAACAACGCCGGATTTTTTCATTCTTCCCTCCCGAAATTGACGAGTTCCGCCGGTTCAAGACCGGCGAGCAGCGCGATGTTCCGTTCCAGGCGGACCAGTTCGAATACGCCTGAAAGGTGTTCCAGCCGCGACGCGAGCAATTCGTTTTCTCCCTCGAGATAGTCAAGCCGGGTAATCTGTCCGAGTTCCGCCTGCTTCAGTAGAATCGCCGCTTTTTTCTCCTGTATGGTTATGCGGTCCCGCAGGAGTTCCTGCGAGCGCCGCTGACGTTCATGCGCGAGAACGGCTTCTTCAAGCGAGTAGCGAATTTCCCGTTCGAGTTCCCGGCTTGTTTCGAGCGCGAGTGAAAGACGTGTTCCTGCCAGGTGTTTGTCCACGAGCGGACGAAGGGACACCGGTGTTTGAACACTGGTCGTGAGGGACCGGCCGTATTCACGCTCGGGACTTGTCGAGATGCCGAAAGAAAAACTGACCGGCAGCAATTCACCGGGGAATTCGACAACGGCCCGCAATCCGTAGTCGGGATACTGGAGCGGGAATTTCTCTCCATTCAGACGGGCGGACGCCTGCAGCTGCACATTCGGCAGCCAGCGCGCGGCAAGGAGACGGTTTTGCAGTCGGGCCTGTTCAACGAGATAACGATTCTGGAGGAGCGCCGTGTTCTTCTCCTGCGCGCAGGCATTGAGGCGCGTGCCCTTGTCTGCAAGCAGGAGGCCGGTGTAGCCGCTGTCGAGAAGCGACACCGGACGGATGGACACGTCGCCGTCAAGATCAAGCAGCTTTCGCAGCGCAAACTCACGTGACAGTTTTTCCGTTTCCGCGGAATACAGCGCCTGGCGGATTTCTTCGAGATAGAGACGGGTCTCGACGACATCAATCTCCCGGGACGTTCCCAGTTCAAACTCTTTTTCCGTGATCGCGTGCTGGTTTTCGGCGAGCGCCGCGGTTTGCGCGAGAGCGTCACACTTGAGGGAAAGAAGGTGGAGTTCGTGGAAATTGACAAAGCAGGTATTTTTGAGCTCTTCCCCGGTAGCGGAAAGCAGGACGGTTCGCAAATCGGCCGAGAGGGTATCGAGTTTCCGTTGTAGCCGGGTCCTTCCGCCGTTGTATACCGGAACGGTGAGCGCGGAGGAAAGACTGACGGTCTTGTTGTCCGGGGCTTTGTACCGGACGAGCCGGGAGTCGGACAACTGTACGCTCAACGAAGGGAACGACTCCCACCAGCCGAGGGCAATCCTCCGGCGTTCCGCGAGAATCTCGAGTCGCCCGGTACGCAGTTCAAGCGAATGTTCAATGCACAGTTCGTACGCCTGTTCTATCGTCAGCGACAGCTCCGGTTCCGCGCTGAGCGGAAGTGTCATGGCGAGGAATGCCCCCAAAATATACGTCAGCTTTAATTGCTTTTTCATTCCGGCCTCCGTAGGGACCGTTAGAACGGTCGCGGATGAAAAGCTTTGTGTCCGAGCGAGCGGAATACACTGTGGAGCGCCGAGCGGAGGTAGGTCATTGAATCAAGTGTTTTTGTTCCGTCGTTGATCCAGGTAACCTGATAGATGAGCGCGCCGGCAGGATCGTGAATTTCCGCGAGAACCGCGCTCGAATGAATTGTCTTCAATCCCCGCAGGTAGTTTTTCTCCCGCAGGACAAAGTTGATGGTGAACTCGGGGCTACCGCCGCAAGAGGGATCTTCTCCGGCGGACACGGCAGTTTCCAGTTTCCGGTCGCGGATGGAAAAACCATGGTCGTTCCCTACCGCGACGATGAGGCTCCGCAATTCCCGCCGACTCGCCGAGTAGGAAAAAATGGACTCCAGCTGGACTGTGCCCAGTGCGCAGGAACGGACTGGTTGTATGCATGGTTCGAGCGGAATGACTGTCGCGGTTGTGCAGCCGGAAATGGCCACGAGGCAGAGTACGGCCGCTATGCTGATGATCCGGTTAGTGTTCATTAGACGACTCTCCGCTCATCCGCTTCTCCGCTTCCTTCAGGGGACGGCGCAGGACGCTGTTATCCGAAACCAGGGTTTGCGCCCGCCGGATATGCGCAAGCGCCTGATCCCGCTGGCCGAAACGGTAATAGATCTGGGCAAGCGAGATTTCCGTGCGTGCAAGATCGTCGGCATAGAGGGCGGCGCAGGAATAGTATTCCGTTGCCTGCCGGTAGTCTTTGAGGATTTCCCGGACATTGCCCATGAGCGAAAGAATACGGGGGTCATCCGGATTGAATTCCATTGCGCGGGTGAGCGCTGATTCCGCGGCGGTCGGGTCGCTCCGCGCAAGCAGGGTTCGCGCAAGCCAGATCCGCGCTTCGGTGTATTCGGGGTGCTCGTCGACAAGATCTGAGAGAATCTTCGCCGGTGTATCGGTGTCTCCCTGCAGGAAGAGTATTTTCGCCTTGAGCAGAAGGGCCTGGTGTCCCCGTTTTGCAGTAAAGTTCTCTGCCGAAACCGCTTCGAGGGCTTTGGCGAGATCTCCCGAGAGATACAGTTTCTTCGCGTTTGTGTACGCCTCAACCTGCCGCGCTGTCATTCCGGGAACGCTGTGAGTCCTGCATGTATATAGATAAAAGTCCGCGCGGTGCCCGGGTTTTCTCGTAAAAAATGCATAATGTGGTATACTCAATCTCATGGTTGTCCGGTACTGTACCGGACGAGAAAAAAGGCGACACCATGAAACATTTATTAAAAACCATGCTGCTGCTTCTTGTGGCGGCCGGGATGTTGTTTGCGTTCACCGCCTGTGACAGCTCCGGCGGGGACGACGACGAAGAGGATGATTTCGATCGGGACTTCTGGGCCCAGACGTATAGCGGAAGATGGTATACGGTACGCAGCGACTTGTTGGTTACCGGAACGTACTGCAAAGTGTATGCCCAGCAAACTGCGTATATAACAACTGCCCAGGCAGAACGCGTGGCCGCGGAGTTTGACGACAAGATTTTCAATCAGATTACCACCAATTTCGGCGAGCACGGCGATGTGGATGAAGACGGCAAGGTAACCCTGCTCCTCCTCGACATTGAGGACGGATACGACCCGGACGTTGGCGGAGGATATGTTGCCGGATACTTTGATTCCACACACATGATTGATAAAGACTATAATTTGAAATCCAATGAATGCGACATGATCTTTGTGGACGTGGACCCGGTTCCCGTTGAGTCTGATCTTTTCTACACGACCATTGCACACGAGTTCCAGCACCTTATAAACTACTCCCGGACGTACATGGTAGACGGACGGGAGCAGGATATATGGATAAACGAAGGCCTTTCCTCCGGTGCGGAATTTATCTACAGCGACGCGGTCAGCCAGGAGCGTGTGAATTGGTTCAATACAACGGTGTCTTATCAGAATGGTGGGCCGGCAATAGTGTACGGAAACAATTTTTTTGTGTGGTACGGTTATTGGGAGGATAATTACCCAAATACCGTTCTGGACAACTATGCCACAGTGAATCTCTTCTTCCAGTGGCTTAGGATTCATGCCTCGAACGGTACCGAGATCTATAAGGAAATCCTTGCTTCAGAAGACCGGGACGTTGATGCGGTTACCACGGCAGCAAAAAACCAGATCGATCCTGCCTTTTCGGATTGGGGCGACCTTCTTGAAACCTGGTATCTTGCCAACTTCCGCTGCCGGCCAGACGGATTCTATGGGTATAAGGGAGAGATTGATACGGATCCAGTAGGATTGACCAAACAGGGTGGGGATCTTTATGAATTTGAAGCTGGCGAAGGAATTATCTCGGCGCTGGGTAATACTCCCGGTGATCACGGTTCATTCACACCCAATACGGCTGATAGTGGAACCCATATTCAGTATACCGGATTTAATTATGCAGATGATGCTGTTACGACGGGAACCACGTTAAACAAAGAGTTTGTACTCGTGCTCAATACGAATACCGACAATACTCCATTTGCATATGAAAAGGGCTTCATCGCCAACGTCGTCACCGCTCCCGGCAGCAATCCGGTTGCCTTGAACATGCAGGCACGGATTGTGGCAAACAAGAAGCCGCTTCCGAGGAAATTCCCGGTCGGGTTCCATCCCGGATATGGCGGAGCCGGCGAAACACCGGAACAGAGATTGTTGAAGAACAAAGCCGGATTTGCACCGGCCGCGACGATTCAGGGAAAGAAGGACTGGCGATGAAAGCAAAATTCGCAGTTTTGACGGTCATGCTTGTTGTGGCCGTAACAGCCCTGCCGATGTTCGCCTTCGGGAGCCGGGACAAAGAACCCGCTGCCAATCCCGACTGGACACAGGTCAAAGAAGGCGACCGCGTTATAGTTTCCGGCAAGATCCGCCTCGTCGGCAGTGCCGTGTCGAACAGCCTCGTCCTGACCGACTCGTCGGACAAGGACTGGTACGTGGACGAAGCCGAGCGTGATGTACTGGCCCTGATGGAACAGCGGGAGACAACCCTTTCAGCCGTAGTCCGCCTGGAACCGCTCAAATTCGCGGACGGGACCGAACTCCCGGACAAGCGCGTCCTTACCGGTATTGAACTGGTCAAATAGAATTTGGTCATTACCCGAGCAACTGACCCCCGTACAAGAGTGTGCGGGGGTTTTTGTATATCCTGCAACATTGACAGATCACGACAACGACTCTACCCTGTTGATAGTTTCGATACTGTGTAGTGAGGAGTGCGGAAGTGAAAAACTATTATACCGGAAAGTGTGTTTTAATTACCGGTGCAGGCGGGGCGCTTGGCTCGCTCATGAGCAACGCCCTGTTACAAGCAGGAGCAACCGTTCTGGCCGTCGATATTACCGAGGGAGCTCTGGCACCGAAGAAGGACGAGAACCTTCATTTTTTTACATGCGACCTTTCGCAAGCCGAGCAGATTGCCCGGCTCGAAGAAGCTGTAAAAAAGGCCGGTTTTTCCGTGGATATTCTTGTCAACAACGCGGGCATCGTAAACGGTACCTATCTTTCAGATACCTCGCCCGAAGCCATTCAGAAAGCTCTGTCCATCAACCTTGCCGCTCCGATTTTATTGGTTCGCCAATTTGAGCGAGATCTTGAAAAGAACAACGGACACCTGGTCACTATTTCGTCCGCCGCGGGCATCGTGGGTGTATCACGCCTTTCCGATTATTCTGCCGCTAAATTCGGCCTCTTCGGTTTCGACGAAGCGATGCGGGTTGAATGGAAAAAGCGCGGGAAAAAAATCGCAACCACCGTGATCTGCCCCTTCTACCTGCAAACCGACATGTTCAAAGGCGTTACGACCAGATTCCCGCTTCTGCTGCCGATCATGAAGCCAGAAAAAGCGGTCAAAAAAATGCTGGCGAGTGTAGCAAAAAAGAAAAAGCGCGAAACCTTCCTTTTTATGGTCTGGTCAGTTTGGATTCTGCGCCTGTTTCCGGTCAGCTTTTTTGACTTCGTCAGTTCATTCTTCGGCATCAACAAATCGATGGACGAGTTTGTGGGGAAAGGTACCGCCGCGAAAAAGTGACGATGTACGAGTGGCGTGAAGTCCGAGCCTTTTTTGTCATTTTCAAAGTCTGATGCTATACTCGTATCCATGAAACACTTCGCAGTTTTGCTTCTCTGGGTTTTTTCGTCTGTGTTGTTTGCTTCCACACCGGTCGAGTTTACCGAAGTATGGGCGTATCTTCTTGCCGGTGAAGAGCGTTTTCTGGACGATTCATTGCCGATTACCGATATCGGGTACTTTGGTGCCGGTTTAAACAGTTTTGGCGAGCTGGTTGGTGTTCCCGACCGCGCGAAGCTTGCCAGATGGAACGGACGGGTGCATCTGGTAATCGCCGAGGTGTCGAATCCGGCGCTGTCCCATTTTAGCCTCAACCCCGAGTACGGCATCCGTGACGGGTTGATTCGGGCAATAGCGGATGCGGCGAAAGATTTTGACGGGGTCCAGATTGATTTCGAAACAGTCGCTTCCCCGGACCGGGAACAGTACCTGTCCTTTTTGAAAGCGATCAAGGCGTCCATCGGAGACAAAATCCTGAGTGTGGCGCTTCCGGCACGTACCAAAAAGATCAAGAATGATATATATGATTACAAGACAATCTCCCGAATCGCGGACAGGATAATCGTGATGGCCTACGATGAACACTGGAGCGGAAGCGCGGCCGGCCCCATCGCCTCGATTGACTGGTGCGCTCGCGTGGCAGCTTGGGCACGGTCGAAGATCGGAAAAGATAAACTCGTAATGGGTCTTCCGTTTTACGGTCGCGCCTGGGGCGATGTTAACCCGTCGAAAGCGTACCGGTTTTCAACCTTGTCGAACTTGATGAACGACAAGAGCATAACTGACGTGAAACGATCCGGTGACATTCCCTGGTTTGAGTATGAGGAAACGGTGCGGGTGAAAGTATATTATGAGGATTTTCATTCCATTTTTACGCGATCACAGATGTACCATGACGCGAAAGTACAAAATATCGCGTTCTGGCGACTTGGACAGGAAGATCCGGGGGTATGGAACGTGTTGCGGATTCAGTAATCGCCCCGGGGGCTTGTCGCAGCATGCAGGAAACGGTATAAATATACAGTAACTAGAATACACAGCCGTGTATGCAACGGGGTATGCAGGCCACTTCTAAATCTGTTTTTTCAGGAGGAGAAGCATGCCATTTAATGACATTTACGGCATCAACGCGTTTGGCGATTCCGTCATGAGGGATCGACTTCCCAAAGCCATCTACAAGGAACTCAAATCGGTTCAGGCCGGCGAATGCGAACTGACGAACGCGTGCGCAGAAGTTGTCGCAAACGCTATGAAAGACTGGGCGATCGAAAAAGGCTGCACCCACTATACCCACTGGTTCCAACCCATGACCGGTCTTACCGCAGAAAAACATGATTCCTTCATTTCCCCCACCGAAGATGGACTCGCCATTGTTGAATTTTCCGGCAAGGAACTGATTCAGGGTGAGCCCGACGCATCGAGTTTTCCGTCCGGTGGACTCCGCGCAACCTTTGAGGCCCGCGGGTACACCGCTTGGGACGTAACGAGTCCCGCCTTCATTACCGAAGAAGGCAACTGCAAGACACTTGTTATTCCGACCGCATTCGTGGGATACCATGGCGAGGCGCTCGACAAGAAGACCCCGCTCCTCCGCTCCATGCAGGCGCTCAGCGACCAGGCGGTCCGGGTGCTTCGGGCGCTGGGCAATACGAGTTCAAAACGGGTTATTTCCACCGTTGGTCCCGAACAGGAATACTTCCTGGTGGACCGTGAATTATACCAGGCCCGGCAGGACCTTATTTTTACCGGCCGCACCCTGTTCGGATCGCTTCCTCCCAAGGGACAGGAACTTGAAGACCACTACTTCGGCAAGATTCCCGAACGGGTATCCGCGTTCATGACCGATGTGAACCTTGAACTCTGGAAGATCGGTATTCCCTCCAAGACCCAGCATAACGAAGTCGCGCCGAATCAGTTCGAACTCGCACCCATCTTCGGATTCTCCAACGTTGCGACTGACCACAACCAGATGGTCATGCAGACGCTCAAACGCGTGGCGAAGCATCACGGCCTTGAATGCCTGCTCCACGAAAAACCCTTCAAGGGCGTAAACGGTTCGGGCAAGCACAACAACTGGTCCATGGGAACAGATGACGGGCTCAACCTCCTGAATCCCGGCTCTACTCCCTGCGAAAATCTTTCGTTTCTCGTATTTGTCGCCGCGGTTATCAAAGCGGTGGACACCTATGCACCGCTTCTCCGCCTGGCGGCCGCCAACGCTGGTAACGATCACCGCCTGGGTGCCAATGAGGCACCGCCTGCCATCATTTCCATCTTCCTCGGGGATCAGCTCCAGGATATCTTTGAAAGTGTTGCTACGGGAAAACCACTCGCGCATGGTTCGAATGGTCGTCTTGAACTTGGCGTCAACACACTGCCCAAGCTTCCCCAGGATCTTACCGATCGTAACCGGACGAGTCCCTTTGCCTTTACCGGAAACAAATTCGAATTCCGCATGTGTCCGTCGTCCGATTCCATTTCCGGACCCAACTTTGTCATCAATACCATCGTGGCTGAAGTTCTCGACGACATTGCCGGAACGCTTGAAAAAGCGAAAGACCTGAACAAGGCGGCACATGACCTCATCGTTGATGTGTGGAAAAAGCACAGCAAGGTCATCTTCAACGGAAACGGCTATACTGACGAGTGGGTGAAGGAAGCGGAGAAGCGCGGACTACCCAATCTCCGGTCTTCCGTGGAAGCCTGGCCGTACTTCGCCTCAGATGAGTCGGTGCGGATTTTTACCAAGCACAAGATTTTCACCAAAGAAGAAATTCACGCGCGGCTCGACATCGTGCTTGAAAAGTATTCGAAGCAGATCAATATAGAAGCCGCCTGTGCCCATGAAATTGCCACGCGCGAGATTCTTCCCGCCTGTACCGAATATGCGGTGGAGCTTGCCAGCCAGATCGCGGTTCTTGAAGAGGCAGGAATGAAAGCTCTTTCTCTGAAAAAGAAACTTTCTGACATTACAGCCCTTGTAGAAGAAGCTTCGGCTCTCGCGGACGAACTTGAAAAAGCCCGTCTCGGGGCGCATACCGTCGACGGATGCCTCAAGGAAGCGGAGTACTATCGCGACCAGGTATTCAGCAAGGCGGAAGCACTGCGCGTACCGGTCGACATGCTGGAAAAGCTGATGCCAAAGGATTTCTGGCCTATGCCGACATATGAGGATCTGCTTTTCAGGATGTGATGGTACTGCTACCGAAATTGTTGAAACCAGGTAGCAGAAAAGATCCTCACACCACAAG
>ENA-UPXM01007125-UPXM01007125.1-activated-sludge-metagenome-genome-assembly--contig:-NODE-7125-length-10156-cov-6.398178_pt1 | contig 10156 bp, 5 predicted proteins | sample MGYA00238178_ERZ772708 | MGnify/ENA primary metagenome ERZ772708 (study PRJEB29002, sample SAMN05720212) | activated sludge metagenome | isolation source: anaerobic digester from wastewater... | reverse complement strand
CTTCCCCGACCAGCTAAACTCGTATGTACAAGTTTCCGACTTGTACTCCAACAGACAACCTTCCCCGACCAGCTAAACTCGTATGTACAAGTTTCCGACTTGTACTCCAACAGACAACCTTCCCCGACCAGCTAAACTCGTATGTACAAGTTTCCGACTTGTACTCCAACAGGCAAACTTCACCGACCAACCCAAAAATAACCACACAACAAAATAAACCATCCAATTAAAAAACACGATCAATCAGCCACTCATACGCTTTTGCGAAGCAAACCATTCGTGTCTTATTCGTATGATTCGTGGCTAAGAAAAAAAACCTTCGTGTTCTTCGTGGTCTTTGTGGTAAAATTGAACGTATTATCTGCCAGTCGGCAAAACCTCTGTGGCCCTCTGTGTTCTCTGTGGAGAATTTAAAAAGTTAGTTGTCTTTCACTTTTGCTAAGCAAACCCTCCGGGTTGAATTTAAGAAAAAAAAGTGGTTGTCAACTAATAGTTGACAACCACTCAAACGCCTTCTAATAGCCGACAGTTCAAAAAATAATAACTCATATTTGTTTTTAATAAACTGCTAATAAAAATCACAATTTTCTGCTTACTTGACAGGCTGAAGATTTTGCAGATTAATCTATCCATAAATTTCGCAGGAATTTATACGTTTATTTATCAGTACAGACGTGCTTGCAATTATCCTTAATTGCAGATGTTTACTTCGATAACTGAGGACTTTATCAGCACGGCTTAATCAGCACGTCTGTAACAAGCAAACTACTAATATTTCTCTGTGGCTCTCTGTGTTCCTCTGTGTACCTCTGTGTACCTCTGTGGTTAAATACTTAAAACCTCTTTGTGCTCTTCGTGTCCTTCGTGGTTAAATCCTGCGTGTTCTTCCTCTTCCTAGTGCTCTTTGTGGTTCGATGCGTGATGTCTGCCAGTCGACAAAACCACTCGTTCACTTTTGCGAAGCAAACCTGTAATTCGTTGTTAAATTGTCATTAAAAACGTTGCCCCTCTACCCTAATACGCAGGACAAAACAGGAGTTTCGAAAAACTTAATTTCATTCATTTTATAAATAGGCTTCCAGAGCGGGATTGGAGGCGATTATTATTTTCATCAATTTATCATCATCACTCAAAAATTATTTCTAATTATCACTTTTAGCAAATTAATAATGTACCACTTAAGCCATCTTCGATGGAGTGAGAAAATGAACGAGTGAGTAGTGTTTACCATATCGAAATCTGATACTCATCGTTTTTAACATTATATCGGCACAAATGGAAATTAATAGTGTACCACTCTCACCCATGCAAAACCACTTATTCACTCGCTCACTACTCACTCGTTCACTTTTGCAAAGCAAAACCGTTCGTTGTAAAAAAAGATTGACATATTTTGCAAAAAATTTATAATTGTCTTGATTTTAATAAATATTGTATAGAAAGGAAAATGGGAAGAAAGATGAAAAGAAAGAACGCTGTAATTCTAATTGTAATTTTGTTGTCGTTGTTAGTTGCAGGATGTGCAACAATAATTAGTGGAACAACTCAAAATATTACGATTAACTCTAATGTTAAAGGTGCTCGAGTTTTATTAAATGGAGCTGTAATAGGAAAAACTCCGCTTACTACAAAAATTAAAAGAGAGTCAGATGCAATAATAACTGTGTCACATAAAGACTACGAAACTCAAACTATACGACCAAGCACTACTATCAACCCAACTGTTTTCTTTGCTGCAATCTCTTTTGTAGATGGTTTATTTTCAACAACAACCGACTATGCTACAGGTGCTGCCTACAAATATAGTCCAAGTAGTTATTTTGTTCATCTTGAACCAAAAAATAACACTGATTTAGGTTTTAAGGAAGAAGTAGAGCTAAGAAAATTTGCAATGCTTAATTTGTCACAAATTTCATCTGATGCCCAAGAAGATGGAGAGTATATTTTGACTTTGGCAGATTTGATGAAGAGTAAATATAACCAAGAAGAAGCGTTAGAAACAATTAAATTAGCTTTAGATAGTGCAGAAGGTGACCAATTAGCGTTTGGAGATCAGATAATAGACTCTTTTCGAAAATGATGAAATTTCATTATATTTAGCGCTTGCTGGCTCATACCCAAAAGACTTAGACTCGATATTTGGTCATTTATTTTTAGTATTTGCACCTGAAAACCCAAATACTCCTTTTCTTAATTGGATATCTATCAACTATGCAGCTAACATAGAAACAGAGACTTGGTATAACTACTATATAAAGGGAGTAACAGGCAAATTTGAGGCAAAATACTATATTACCCCTTTACATGAAAAAATTAATGAATACAGAGGAAGCGAAACAAGAGATATAAGATTTTTTCCTATACATCTTTCTGATTATGAGCTGGCAAAGTTTAAAAAAAATGTTGAACAAAACAAAAGCAGCGTAAGTTATTATAAATTTTTCTCAAATAACTGTTCTCACGGTATTTACCGATTACTTTACAATTCTCTTAATAACTTGCCCGAGCCCAAACAGGATATTTTATCCCCTTTAGGAGTAGTTGAGATCCTTAATAATTGCGATAGGTTAGGGGATCCCCTCATAATGAGGTCATTGATAGAAAGACTACGACTTACAAATGATAAAGAATATACTGAACTTGAGTATATAGAATGGAAAAACCAACAAAAAAGAGCACAATATAATGAAAATGAAATGAAAAAAACCGCATCATTAAGGCATTCTCTATCTCTAAGAAAAGTTGACAAACCAAATGTTTTTATCAAAGATATAAAGTGGGAAAAACCACATAGTTATTTTAGAATGGATCTTGGTTTAAATAGAGCAGAAAATAAATGCTTTAGCAATATAGGGATAAGACCGCTTTTCCATGACCAAACAGATAACCAACATTTCTTTTCAGGAATTTATAGTATGGAATTATTGTCGTTGAACCTAACTTTTGACAACGAAAAGGTAAATATCCAAAAATTTGACATTTTGCATATGAGATCTACTCCAATTTTTGATAAATTGTTTCGTTCAATTTCTTATGATTTATATGCTGGTTTTGAGGATCAAAAAAGCAAGTTTAGTGGCGGTATTGGAATCAGTTTTTATTTGATGCCTGTTTATAATATTGCATTAGAAGCACTTTTTGTAGGCTCATTTAACGATGGAGTAAATTATAACGGCTTTGAAACAAATGTTTTAAACCATTCAAACAATAAACTTAGATATGGAGTAAAATACCAACATTTATATAAGGGATTTAGTACAAATTATAAATCAAGTTTATTGACTTGGATGTCGTATGACTTAAATAACACATACTCACTATATTTAGAAAATGAGTACAAGAGAAAAAATTCTGTTCAAACCAGTTTAAAGCTACGTTTTTACTTTTAACCTACTACTGATAGCTAACTAACGTCACTGCTACGCAGTTGATACTATGACTCAGTCTTCTTTTCACGAAGTGTCACACCATCAATGGTTGTCTATTTGATCGGGCATCAGATGTGTGTACAATTTTCCAGATTGTACTCCAAGATGCATCCTTAATAGGGCAAACACAAGGAATTGTTCCTACATAATGAAATGTAAATGATAATTGACTGGCTGACGATTTTGCTGAATCATCATTTTTACAAGGGCGAACACATAGGTTCGCCCCTACAGACCTAAACGCTAATGATAAATGAACGGCTGGCAAATTATACATATTAATTGATCACTTAAACCCCCGTATGTACAAGTCTCCCGACTTGTACGCCAACAGGCAAATTTTCCTTTCTGCATTATTCTACATTCGAAACTAAGGATAGTTGCGAGCACGTCCGCGATAAACCCCGCATGTACAAGTCTCCAGACTTGTACTCCAACAGACAAACTTCACCAACCAACCCAAAAAAACAAAATGATATAATATGCGGGATAAATTACTTCGTCATTTATAGCTTGATTAATCGGACAGGCACAAGGCAAGTACCTACAAACCAAAACCACAAACCCCCACCGCGACAGGGGAGCGGAAAAGTTCGTTCAAGTTCGTTGTCGTTAGCTGTTAAAATGTTTGTGTTCGCCCAAACGCAGAAATCACAAAACCTAAAACAGATAAACAAAAAACATCACTCCATCTCTTTAATCTTATTTTCGATATAATCTATTTCTTCCGCAGATAAATCATATTTTCTATAAAGTTGTAGATCTATTTCCTTTATAGACTTAGTCCAGTCTATATCTGATTTATCAGTAAAATCTTGTAGAGGAACGAACTCATAAACTATTTGATAGACGTTTTGAGAGGTTTTCAGAATCGATACCATAAACCTTAGAAACTTTGTTTTAATATATTTTTGCAAGCTTTCACTTTCATATAAGTTGTCAAATTTACCAATTGTAATTAGAGAGTCTGTACATGCCACAAACGGCTTTCCAATGTATGGTAAACCAATAACACTCTTATCGTTTTTTGGATTGCCAGCTGATTTAGAAATCAACACTTTGTAACTTTCAAATAAATCTCTATTTTTTGTAATGATAGCAGGATCTATAAAGCGAACAATATTGCCTTTACATCTCAGTTCAGTATAATTAGATAATCTTTTTCCCTTTGATAATTTATTCACAACACTTTCTTTTCCAATAATTCCAAATGGATTTCTGCCAGTTGTTAGTGTAGTGAGAGGAATAAAGTTTTTTGATCTTACTTTTGTTAAAATTGGATAATCCTTCCCATCACTTATAATGATATCTAAATCTTTTTCAAAAAGGTCCCTTTTTTGAGCAGTTTTTCTCCCATTTTCCTCAAAGCTTATAAATTCTACTTTTCCTTTATGATTAGTATTGAATAAAAAGTAATTTAATCCTCCTTTTATCTCTACATTTTTGAATAGCTCTTTTTCATCTTTATAGTAGTAAAGCTTAGAAATATGGTTGTGTTCCCTAATAAAATCTCTTAATTTAATAAACGACTTATCCTGTGCATCTCCCGTAAACCACCGCGAAGGCGTAATCAAAGACACATACTGGCTTCCTAACAATATAGAGTTCTGAATAAATACAGGGAAGAGTTGTCTTGATAAAGATGTATTACCCTGTTCACTACTTATATTCTCCTGATACGGCGGATTTCCCACTACAGCATCAAATTTCAATTTTCCAGCTCCTTTCTTGTTCCAATAATTAGCTCGACTAATCCTCTCAATAAATTGTTTGCTCTTATTTCTCATTTGATTATTCAAATCATCAAAATAAGTTGCATTAGGCACTATATTTTTAAACCCCACCAACGTTCTTTTGGTAATTGATTTAGCCATTGGCGTTTTACAAATAATAAAGATATTTTCTTGAATTGTCTCTTTCCAGAGTTGATCTTCCATTTCTTTTGTTAATTCTGATTCAGAATAGTCTTCACATCTTTTTCTAAAGATACTATAAGTTACATACAGTGGGTATAATCCTGTTTTTGAATTAATTTCCAATATTTTAGCATCGATATTTGCCAAAGTATCTTCTGTAACTTGTCCTTGATCAATGTATCGTGGTTCGTCCAAAAGCTCTTTATATTCTTCATCATAAAAACAATAGCCTCCCAAACAATCTCCCATATGCATATTCACGACTCTCCATGGTGTCAACACTGTCTCTTTATCTGGATTTTTGAAGCTTAAAAACAATTCAGCAATTTGCTTTACTCGCTCAGTAGGCAGTAATTCGTCGGCACCTTTGGCGATATCTCGTATTTTACGACCAGCAACCACAAAGATTTCTGGGTCATAATACTTGATAAAGCCTTTAAAAATCTCTTTTGTTACCCCTGTAGGCATAAATTCTTCCCACGATGAATCATCGACAATTTCCACAAATTTTTCTATGGTAATATCCTCGTTGATATCTTTATCAGCACCATAAATCAAAAGCGGCATCCTAATTGAAATACCTCTGAGAATAGAACGTGCATCATTAGCTTGTTTTCTTTTCTCTTTTGCTTCTTTTAGTTTGGCTTCTTCTTCGGCTGTACGTTCTTTTTTTGGCTTTTTATTCAGTTTCTCAACTTCCTCATATTCTTCTTCTGTAAAGCCATGCCAATTTATATCAATTTCATTAGATTTGTGTGCAGACTTTGTGCGACCAATAATCCCTCTTAACTTTGCAAAGCTCTCTAAATCAATATCATCGAGCTTTAATAATTCATCGTTATAGATATTATTATCATCAAATCCATTTCTTGCAGCTCTTTCAGCATAAGCCCGTTTTAACTGTTGCAACAGTCTATTAGTATCGTATTCTTTCATACGCGTACCTTCAATAGCAATAACGGGGCAATAGTTTAAAAACTCACCTAAAATAGCCCTATCAGAGCTGTCAGTTTTACCTGCTTTTGTAGAAATAGCAACCGACTCTGCAATCATCTTCAGTGTCCTATCAGGTGCAAAATCAAACACATAGGCTTTTGTCTTTATTTTGCCGTCTTTATTGCAAGGAGATTGCACTCTAAATATTGTTTGCAAGTAATTTGACGCAGATGTGGAAAAAGAGCCTGCTAAGTATAATACTGTTGTCCATTCAGGAACAGTTACACCAGTGGTCAGTTTACCGCAAGAGAGGGTAATTGTATAGCCATCGCTGCCTGCACTTTTGATCGCATTTTGCACCAATTCTAAAGCGTTGCCAGATTCTACTTCCTCGTCTCCGTCACCAGCAACATTCACTATGTCAAATGCACCACTGCCGAAAATACGATGCGATCTCATCATCTTGCTTAATGCTTTTGCCTCTTTTACTCCTGGCACCAACCAAAGCGAATGTTTAAAAAACGAACGATATTCTTCTGTGGAATAAGGAAATTCACTGTCTGCATCTTTTTTTGTGATCAGGTTTAAAAAGCTCAAAACGTCGTCATGATGAAAGAAATCACCAGCATTGACGCCCAAAGGAAGATGCTTGCCATCTATTCTCACATCGCCTGTCCATACTTTGAAAAACTCTCTAAAATTAAATGCCTTATCTTCTATCTCTCGATATTGCGGATTATCTAAAAGTTTTCCCAAGTCATAAGTATATATTCTCATTTCTGGCAAGCCACTATATGGGTTGGAGTCGCCCAAGTTTTTTTCATCCCATTCATATTTGCTTTTTTGCTCCATGATATAGTCCCAGGTATAGACATTATCCTCATAATCCCCAAGAATATTGAATGGTGTGCCTGACAATGCCAAAAACTTTGTTTTATTCAATTCTTCTTTTACAATGGCTTTTATAACATCGCTGCCCAAAGCTGTTGTGGTTCCTTCGTGAGCTTCATCGACTATCACGAGATCCCAGACAGTCTCAAAAATGATATCATTTTTATCAAATTTGCCGCCGACTAAATCTGAGCCTCGTAAATCCTGCATAGAGGCAAAATAAACAAAGTTTTTGCCTGTTTTAAGCAGGGTTTCAACGTCTGCTCCTTGTTTCTTTGAGCCAAAAGCATAGCTGTCTTCATACTTATAAAATATCTTCCAAAAATCTTCATGCCAGCCATCATCAACAACTGGTCGATGAGTAATAATTATTGTCTTTTGATACTTCAAGATCCTGATAAGTTCCAATGCACTTAATGTCTTGCCAAAACGCATTTTAGCATTCCACAACATAGTGTTATTTTTCTTAAATTGCTTTATTGTCTTTTCAATAGCAGCTTCTTGTTCTGGTCTAAATATTATCGGGCTATATGACTTTTCTTCAGATGCCCCTGATATATTATAGCTTTCATCTTTCACCGCTTTAATAGCTTTTAAAGCAATATCTAAGTCAATCTCAAACCATTCAATACTTGTCGAGTTTTTGAACTTCTTTTTTTTAAAACCTGAATTGACCAAGACATTGTGAACTTTTTTATCATCAAATTTTTCTATTACTTGTGTGCCGTCTTCTTTAATAACAGTTTTGACTGCAAGCTCTGTGTGCAATAAGTCAATATCAATGCCAGCAGTATTGGTATATTGGCGTATTCGTTCTTTGGCAGCCTGATTTAAAAGCTTAGAGTTGGGAGGCAGATTATCGATTGACAAATCGGTTTTAATCGTCGCCTCACCAATTTTTACTAAGCCTTTATGCGTATCACTGTTAATGCGAAAAACATAAATCAGCTTATATTGAAATGGATTTCCCAAAGATTTAGACATATCTGTTACCCTCAATCAAACTGCGATACTCAACAATCTTACCCGATCGCCAGTCCTTGATCTTACAAAAATTAGGTTCTCTTTTTTTAGCATCGCCAGAAAGATAATCATCCAAAGTGATTTGCATATAATCATCATCTATTTCTTCAGACAGCGGGATAGTAAAGGTCAGTCCATCCATCTGCCAAATATTCCAGGAGATAATAGTCGCTATTCTTTTCAGCTGGACCAAGTTCGGTTCTCTTCCCAATTTATATTTTATATTGTCGATAAAGGTAAGCAGGAGATTTTCACGTGCTAAGAGTAAATTATCTCCTTGAAATTCAAAGCCATAAGTACTTTGAAATGCACGCTGTGTCCACTGATACCATTCTTCTTCGTTATTTGTATTCTCATTAACTACCCGCAATTTCCTGTCCAAAAGCCCGATTCGTGAGTTTAAACTTATCGATTCACCTGTTACAGTATCGTACCTGCTCACAAGATAAGGAGCCTCACCACAGGTTATTTCCATGCGTCTGGCATCAACATAATCCTGCCAGCTTTTATTTTTTTCATTTGTAAAAATGATTTTCTCATTATTGGTGACCCAAGTTTTGCCCTCTGTTTTATTAAAAACATCTTTTCTGTCAAACCATGCCTCGTCAATTAGATTGTTTTGCAGATTACAAACCCATGATGGGGTAAAAACTTCTGCTTTTTCGCGTGTCCGATTGTTTTGTTTTTCATAAGACTTTGTTATGCGAGGTTTAATAAACTTTTGGTTGTCGCTGTTAATATTATCAAGTTGAATCTCGTTTTCTTTGCTATAAATACTGCCTAAAGTCAGATAATCATCGGTTGCCCAGATGATATTTTTACCTGTTGTTCTGTCTTTTAGTAAAATTGCGAGCAATGAATTTCCGTAAATGAATAAATTATCGTCAAAGATTTCTAACTGAATATTGTTTTGCTCTGGACTTATTGAGTCAAATATGGGAAACACGCTCCTTGTTGCGTTGATGCCAAGCCCATAACTTGCAGGTTTTTCTCTTAATTTAAGATGTCTATTTTTTCCTGCCAAGCTCTATCCTCCTTCGCACTGCTTTGTTAAAAGCATATGTTTTAGTCTTATTTACCTTTTTACAATTTTTTGGGTATTATGTCAAGTAAATATTTTATCTTTTTTATTTTTGCAGCGAACTACATCGAACTACATTTTAACAACGAACTACAACGAACTTGAACGAACTTTTTTAACAGCGAACGACAACGAACTTTAACGAACTTGAACGAACTTTTTTAACAGCGAACGACAACGAACTTTAACGAACTTGAACGAACTTTTTTAACAGCGAACGACAACGAACTTTAACGAACGACATTTTAACAGCGAACGACAACGATCTTTAACGGACTTTTTTAAAATTAACCACAGAGGAGCACAGAGAGCCACAGAGTTTTGCATGGATGTGAGTGGTACATTATTGATTTCCAAGTTTTGTTGTATGTATTTTTTAAAACGATGAGTATCAGATCTCCTGTTGGTAAGCACTACTCACTCGTTCACTCGTTCACTTTCTCACTTCGCGAAGCGACTCTAACAATGCCTTGTGCCTGTCCAAAAGATAAACCGTTAGGTTTATCAAAAAAACGTATCATTAATCGATCAGTTAAACCCCGTATGTACAAGTTTCCGACTTGTACTCCCGTATGTACAAGTTTTCGACTTGTACACCGAAAAGCAAACTTCACCAACCAAAAAAAACAAACCTTCCCCGACCAGCTAAACCCCCGTATGTACAATTTTCCGACTTGTACTCCAACAGACAAACTTCACCAACCAAAAAAACAAATCAATCATAAATTTCCCCGAAATTTATACCACACATTAACCAAAATCCCATTTTGCTCGAACAGACAACGCATTGTGCCTGTCCAAAAAACCAACCAATTAAACATCTCTCCATTGAGACTACCTATACATTTCCCCTTCACTCCCCCTACACTCCCCCTGCTTTC
>ENA-UPXM01007121-UPXM01007121.1-activated-sludge-metagenome-genome-assembly--contig:-NODE-7121-length-10163-cov-10.273546_pt1 | contig 10163 bp, 5 predicted proteins | sample MGYA00238178_ERZ772708 | MGnify/ENA primary metagenome ERZ772708 (study PRJEB29002, sample SAMN05720212) | activated sludge metagenome | isolation source: anaerobic digester from wastewater... | reverse complement strand
ACTATAGAAAGCACCATGCTTATTACACTGAGCAGAGCAGAAGTTATAAGCTTGTACCTATGCTTTCCCGCCTGATGCAGCAGAAATGAAAAATCACTTTCCTTTTTGAAAGTATGCTTCATTAAAATGCACTCCTTTACCGTTTTGAGCGGTGAGCAGTATTAAGTATTTTATGTATACTAGCCTACATTATATCAAAAAATTATAAAGAAGTCAAGCTTTGAAAAAGATAACTATAAAAAACATTTTAGTAGTTTAAACTACTAAAATGTTTTTTATAGAAGATTATATAGCTGTGATATAATTTTCCCATGTACATAAAACCGGAGGTGACAGCCATGGGTAGTATTGAAATAGACCAGCAAAAAAAGAAAGTTCTGATTGAAAAAATAAAAGTTTTTTATTCCAAAGAAATGGAAGAAGAAATAGGCGAGTTTAAGGCAAAGAAGCTTATGGATTTTTTTATGAACGAACTTGCCGTCCAGATCTACAATATGGCAGTTGAAGATGCTAAAGAGTACATGTCCCAAAGGATAGAAGATTTACTCAGCATTCAAAAATACTGAATGAGCATTCAAAAATATTTAAAAACCAACTACCGGGTTATTTTCCGGTAGTTGATTTAAACTTGTTACGATATGGTTATTATCGTTTTTCAGAGCAAAAAATTTTTATTGCATCGTGCATATACTTGGCAAGACCCTGAGCATATTTTTCAAAAAAGGCGGTGAATCTTTCGTCGGAGATGTAAAGATCCGCAAGGCCGCTGTATATTTCGATGGAACAGTCATAAAAGTTATCGTTTATCATCTGGTAGTGTTTTGAGATAACATTCTGTACCGTTTTATCTGCAGGATCCATGTTCATAAGCCCTTTCATTTCTTTCATAAGTGAATCGCCATATTCCATGATGTCCTCCCATTCTTTTTTGGAGTATGCTGAAACTTTTTCAATACTTTGCTCAACAAGAGAGTTAGAGTACTTTTCTCTTGCTTGTTGAGTGTACTCTCTTATTTTTTTATCTTCAAATGGGCTGAACATCTCTTCTTCGTTCATCTCTAAGCCTCCTTCAAGCGCTTTTATGTTCCTATCTACGTTATTTATAAGCTCATCAAGCCTCTGCCTTTTGTTTAAGAGAAGCTCTTTGTGTATCTGGAGTGCCTTACGGCGGTCAAAGTTTTCACTGTCGAGTATCTCTTTTATCTGAGCAAGAGTGAAGCCCAGTTCTTTAAAAAATAGTATCTGCCGGAGTTTTTGCAGTTGAGTTGAAGTATATATTCTGTATCCGTTTGCTCCTTTTCCGTCTGGGCAAAAAAGTTTCACATGGTCATAATGATGGAGGGTTCTTACGGTTATTCCTGCCATGTCGGCGATCTGCTTTATGGTATAGTACTTCATCCTTCACCTCAGTTTTATTATATACTATTACGTTACGTCATAGTCAAGCAAAAAAATCTGCTATCCAAAGTTAGAATAGCAGATAAATTTAGAGTTTTTTATTTGATGGAAAGAATTTTGCCGGTCAGGTTTTTAAGTATGAAGTCTGCCTGTTCGGCATTCTTCTGTTTTGAATACTCTCTAAGATCAAGGCACATAGTAACAATGGCGTCTAGTTTGAAAAAACCACTGCTTCCCTTAAGCTTGTGAGCAAGTTTATCAAGGGTCTCATAGTCATTTTTCTTTAAGCATTCACGCATATTTTCAATTATGGTTTCAGCTTCATTTATGTAGTTCTGGAAAAGTTTTTCGGCTTCAGCTCTGTCAAAAACAATATTTTCAGCTATATAGTCAATGGCTTTTTCAGTTTCATTTGAATGAATCTTTTCGTTTTTCTGAAGTGGACGCAGTTCATACTGGGCATCTTTTATGTACTTGAAAAGTATCATGTAAAAATCCGGAAGTTCAAAGGGTTTAGTTAAAAAGTCCGATATTCCGTAGTTTACAAAGCTTTTAGTCTCCTTTGAGCTGGCGCTTGCGGTCAGGGCGATTATAGGAACAGGTCCGGAACCTTTCATTTTTTCGCATTCGCGGATTTTCTGCGAAGCCTGGCAGCCGTCCATTATAGGCATTTGAATATCCATAAATATAAGGTCAAAGCTTTCTGCCTTGCACTTTTCCACAGCCGAAAGTCCGTCTCCGACTATTGAGTATTGGAGGCCTGAAAGCTCAAATATGTTTTTCATCAGCCCTTGGTTTATGGTGTTGTCTTCTGCAAGCAGAATTTTAACGGTATGCTTGAAGTCATAAAGATTATTCATGTAATTCTTTTTAGAAGTTGAATGTAGACCGGTCTTTTCAGATGCAGCAAGTAAAATATCGAACATAAACACCGAGCCCTCGTTTGGGGTGCTGTGAACCCAGATTTTTCCATGCATCAGTTCAACAAGGCTTTTGGCTATACTAAGGCCAAGACCGGTTCCGCCGTACTTCCTGGTTGTTGAGTTATCTGCCTGGGTAAAAGGGCTGAAGATTTTTTCCTGCTGTTCATGTGTCATTCCTATTCCTGTATCGGTAACTTCAAAGTGTAGCCTGTACTTTCCGTCCTCTGGCTCAAAGACATGGACATATAAGACGATACTTCCGTTTGAGGTAAACTTTACAGCGTTGTTTATAAGGTTTATAAGAATCTGTTTTATTCTCAGGGTGTCTCCAATAAAGGTGTTTTTGGGTTGAAATTCTTTTTTTATGCTGAAAAGCAGTCCTTTTTCTTCAACCTTTGGAGTGAACATGACCTGAATTTCGTCAATAAGCTCATCAAGGCTGAAATCGGTTTTTTCTAGTTCTATCTTTCCGGCTTCTATCTTGGATATATCAAGGATGTTGTTTATAATTTCCATGAGAATATTGGAGGAAAGCCTGGCATTTTGCACAAACTTTTTCTGAGAGACAGAGAGCTCCGTGGTGGAAAGAAGACTCAGGTATCCTATGATACCGTTAAGAGGTGTTCTTATCTCATGGCTCATATTTGCAAGAAATCTGCTTTTGGCTTCGTTGGCGTACTCTGCTTCTTCCTTGGCTTTTACTATTTCTTTTTCAAAGCTTTTTCTTTCAGTTATATCTCTAAGTACAATAAGTCTGCCAAGAAATATGTTTTTAAAGTCATTTATGGGAGTAATCCGTATGTCGTAAAATTTTTCACCGATTGGCATCTCATCGCTAAGGGCTACGTTTATCCCTATAGACTCAAGAAAGAGCGGGAAATCGTAAAATACACTTCCCATTTTTTTGCCTATACAGCTGTCGTTTAATCCGAAGATTTTTTTGGTTATTATATTCATGTCTATAACGGTGTTCTCCCTATCCAAAACAAGAACTCCGTCGGAAAGGTTTTCAATGAGAATATTTTTTGCGATAGGCTGTATCCCGAACAGCTTGAGTTTAAAAAGAGCTATGAAAATAAGTATTCCGGAAAGTGAAAAGATAAACGTGCTGTAGTTAAAAGAGGTATCAAGCAGTTTAAAGGTGTACAGCACAGAGGTTATAAGCGGGAATACCTGTGCCAGGAGCAAAAGCAGTATCTGAAGCTTAAAGAACTTTTCGCGTTTTATCAGCTCGTAAAGAAGGATGCCTACAGAGAGTATGACAAAGAAAAAAACGTATCCTATACCGATATAGTAAACCGGTCCTGCGGCTCCTGCCAGAAAGGTATATCCATTGTTCTCTATTATAGAAAGGTTTTTCATAAAAAGGCTGTCGTGGGGATTTATAACTCCGGTCAGAAAGATGATCAGAGAAATGCTTATGAAAATATAGAAATAAAACCGTTCAAGTTTTTCCTTAAGCCAGAGGTTTGAAAGATCCTTGGTCATCCAGAAAAGGTTTACTGGAAAGAGGTATATGAAAAGGAACTGAAAGTTATACCAGATAAGCTTGGTTTTAAAATCAATACCGGCAAGCTCCAGAATAAAACCAAATGTCCAAAGGGTAAGACAAAGCATGCTGAGCCCGAATTGAAGGGCAGCCGGTTTTTTTCTGTTTTTGATACCCCATACTCCCAAAAAAAGAGAAATAAAGAAGCTAAAATAGAGAACAAATAGGTTCGGGCTGAAATGAAATCTCATAGCACTCCCTGTTATATATTTTTTAAGTTATATATTTAATTATACCACCGCACAAGTAAAAGAAGAAAAACAAATTACTTTATGTGTTTTGCAGCTTTTCTTTTTTTGTATGAACATAATAAAAAAAAGATTATATTATATCTATTTTACTTGTTATTCCATTTTCTGTTTCTTGTTTATAAATAATCAATTTGGATTGTATTCTTTCCTTCATCTCTTCTACATGACTTATGAGTCCGACGCATAAATGCTTCTGCTGTATTTTTTCAAGAGAAGACATGACAGTATCAATAAGGCTGCTGTCCAAAGATCCAAAGCCCTCATCGATGAAGAAAAATCTTATGCTCTTTTTTCCTTTCAGCTGTATATGGGCTGAAAGGGCAAGAGCAAGGCATAGTGAAGCAAGAAAGATCTCTCCGCCTGATAATGTATCTACCCTTCGTCTGTATCCTCCGTTGAAATCATCGCGTATTATGAAGGCCGACTCGTCTGTTTCGAGCGAATATCTGTTGTTGGTTATGGCTCTGAGCTGTGAGGAAGCTGCTGAAAGTATGTTTTCCATCATAAGCGAAGAAACATACTTTACAAATTCATTTCCTCTTAATTTTTTGTTGAGCAGTTCAGCAGTATCTGCTTCTTTTTTAATCAGTCCGTACTCTTTTTCCATATCTGTTTTTTCTGTAAGCTTTTCTGACATTTCCTTTATTTTTGATTCGGTTGTTGCGATCTCTCCGCTTAATGCTTCATACTCTTTTTTTACTGCTGAAAGTACTTCATTCTTCTTTTGCAGGTCATCGTAGGTGAGAGTTCGGTCGGTGATCTTTTCTGACAGGTTTTTTACGGTTTTTTCTGATATGGCAAGCTCTTTTTCATGTGTTGAGATTTGTTCCTGCATCTGCTCAAGCTTATTCTGTGATCTGTAATAATTCTTTATGTCCTGAATATCTGAAAATCCTTTTTCTTTCATCTGAGCCGTAAGTAGAGTCTCTTTTTCTGAAAGCATTTTAGAGTATGTTTCAAGAGTTTTTATTATTGAATGTAGTTCTGTGTTGGTGTTTTCATAGTTTTTCCGAAGCTGTGAAAAACTTTCTTCAAGCTTGGTATAGCGTGTTTCTATCTGCTTTTTTTGTATTTCAAGGTTAGACAGAACATAGTAAGGATCTTTGCTCCATGCAGGACGGGCTGTCATTTCTTCGTTAAGAGCTTTAAGCTGTATGGACTTTTCATCTAGTTTTGCTGATAGTTCGCTTATTTTTGAAGTTATTTCGGATAAGTTTTTCATAACGGAACTCTCTTTGAGACCTTCTTCCTTAAGTATTCTGGTACTTTCTGACATCTGCTTATCAAGCTCCGCAAATTTCTGATCTTTTTCTTTAATACTTTTTATGAAATGTTCTGCTGAAGAAGATGAGTTTCTTTCAAGAATGAGTATGATTTCATGTTCAGTATCTTCTTTTTGTGTGTTGGTTTCGGTTATGTCTGCTGAAAGGCGTTCTTTTATCGCCAAAAGTGAAGCTGTGTCAGCATTAAGGGCAGAAATCTGTTCTTTTATCGTAAGCAGTGTGTTGGAAAGTTCCAAAATACTTTTTTCTGTGACTCTGCAGGCGTATTCAATTTCAGATATCCTAAGATCAGCAGCTGCTAAATGGTCTGAATGAGAGGGATGAAAGATGCCGTTGCAGACAGGACATGTGTCTCCGTCTTTGAGATCTTTCATTATAAAGGCAAGATAGTTTTTCTTTTTTATATCTTCCAGTTCGTTTTCGAGCATAATCAGCTGCTGCTGTTTCTGCCCAAGCTGTTCTTTACAGAGTCCTTCTTTCTGCTTGAGCATGTCTAAGGACTTTGCGGAGCTTTCAAGACGTATTTCGGCTTCTTTAACCTGTCCTGACAGCTTCTCTATGTTCTTTGCCAAAGATGAAGCCTTGAGTGTAAGCTGATTTATCGTATCGTTATCCTGTCTTTGCTGGGGCAGAACCAAAAAGATTTTTCTTCCTGCCTCTGTTTTTTCCAGAAGGTCGTTCAGATGTTTTTTGGTTTCTTCAATCTTAGACAGCTCCAAATTAAGAGATTCTTTACGGGTTTGTGCCTCAGAAAGCTTTTCTTTCAGCGATAAGCATTCTTTTTCTATTTTTTGCGCCTGAGTCTTTTTTTCAATAAAACTCTTAATATTTTCGCAGTCTGCTATTATCTGAGGAAGTTTTTCCTGATATTGCTGTTTTGAATCAAGATACTCCTTTTCCATTTTATCAAGCTGTATCTTAAGCTCTCCAAGAGTTTTTTCATGATCGTTTTTTTCCCCGGTGGTTTGGCTTATCGAACTACTCAGTTTTTCGCATTGTTCGAGAACCGGAAAAACCTGTGATGCCGCTAAAGCCTTATCCGCAGTTGTTTTTAAACTACGGACATACTCTTTTTGGGTCATAAGCTCTTTAAGTCTTTTTTCTTCCTTTCGTAAAGTTTCCAGATCCTGTAGTTGTGAACGGATTAAAGCTGACTGTTGCTCAAGCTGTTCCGATTGAACCGAAAGCAGTTCTTTCTTCTTTTTAAGTTCGTTGCTTTTTTCTTTAAGAGTTACGATATTTTGGACAGATATGTTTGTGTATAGTGAAAGTTTTGATTCTATAACCGATCTGCGCATCTTCAATTCATTGAAGTATGAAGCGGCCTTCTGCTGCAGAATGCTGCCATACTGCTGTAGATCAAAGATTTTTTCTAGGATTTCTGATCTGTCACGTCCTTTGGAGGTGAGAAATTCATTGAACTGTCCCTGCGGCAGCATGACGCATTTGGTAAAGTCTTTGGCCTGTAGGCCTATGGTCTGTATTATATAGGAGTCGACATTTTTTGCTTTTTCGGCTACTGCGAGCGAATTTCTGGTAAGTACAGCAGAATCTGTTATGATAGACTCTGCACTTCGTTTAAAGCTTCTTCTTACTGTATATAAGGAATCATCCATTTCAAATTCAAAACAGATGAAGGCTTTATCAGATTTTGAGTTAATGAAATCTGCATTTGACCTGGGTATGCTTTTCTGGCCGTAAAGGGCTATTATCATAGCGTCAAGTATTGTGGTTTTACCACTACCGGTAGGACCAAATATTCCAAATAAGCCTTTTTTAGTAAGAGCTCTGAAATCTATAAAGACTTCATCGTAATAGCTGTTAATACCTTTAAAAATCAGTTTTAGAGGTGTCATTCTCTTGTGCCTCCTCATAAAAAACTTTTGTGAAAAGCTCTGTCAGCTCTTTCGATGGGGCATGACCTTCGGTGTGCTCATAGAACTTTGTAAAAAGCTCCTGTGGGCTGTATTCACGGATATCCTTTTCCGTAATGGAGTTTTCGGGAGTACCTTCAAAGAACGGGCAGATACTCACAATATCCTTTTTCTGGCTTTTAATGCGCTGAATATCAGATGAAGATAAAGGCTCTTTAAGATTTATATCAAGGTAAGACCAAAACTTCCGTTCTGAATTTTTCATATAATAATCCACAGCCTGTTCAATACCGGTGCAAACGTTTATTTCTACCGGTTTGATGCATTTGAGGAGAGTAGGCTTGATCACAGCTTTTCCAGAAGGGTATATATCGATTATATTTACCGACTTAGCGTTGTTTGATTCACTTCTGCTGTACTGAAGGGGTGAGCCGCTGTAACAGGCGTTTTGGGCTGAAAAAACCTTTTGGGCTCTGTGCAGGTGACCAAGAGCGATATAATCTGCATGGGCAGGAAGGTCAGATGGGTTAAGTACATATGTTCCCCCAAGACTGATGTCACGTTCTGAATCACTTGTGAAAGCACCGCTTACAAAAAGATGACTCATAAAGATATTTATGCTTTCGTTGTCGAAATCACGGCATAAGCCATCTGAAATATTTTTTATTATATGGCTGTACTCCTCTTGGTTTAGATAAGTCTGAGCAGTATCCCCAAGGTTTATTCTTGACTCTCCTGGGTAAGGCATGGTTGCAATGTTTATGGTTTCTTTTTTTATACGTATCTTTAAAAAATTAGGTTTTGTAAAGAGCACTTCAAAGCTGCCGTACTTTTTCTGAGAAAAGGAATCTTCAAGCTTTCCGAAGATGAAAGCTCCAAATTCAACGGCAAGTGAGGATATACTCGAAAGTCTTTCGGGGCTGTCATGATTTCCGGCGATTATTATAAATGGTCGTCTGCCGTCCTTAGTGATAAGTTTTATAGCTCTGGAAAAAAGTTCCTGAGCGTATGAAGGAGGCGTATAGGTGTCATAGACATCTCCAGCAAGAAGTACTATATCGATATTTTCTTTGTCGCATAGTTCTGATATTTCATTTATAAAGCTCTCCTGTTCTTCAAGCCTTTCAAAATCTTCAAGCTTTTTTCCAAGATGCCAGTCCGAAGTGTGAAGAATCCGCATAAGCCGCCTCCAGAAATTATTGTCAGTAAAAGTATACCATAATGAACAGGCAGGTTGCCCAAAAGTTTCATGGATAAAAAAATCCCCGCTCTGAGGGTGCGTCTTAGGGATTTTTAATCCCGGAAAAATATCGGCATAGTTTGGTATGTATTTACCGGCTATGCCGATTTTTCTTGCTTTGTGGTGGATGTAGAAACCGGTGGGTCAAATTCGCCAATGCAGTTATAAACGATTTTGATACGCTGTACCCGTCTGCCCTCAATGCACTCTGCCTTGTAAACATAGATTTTTTCAACAAATTCCCGGATAATCTCCGCTGTTAGTTCTTTTATATCTGTGTACTTTCTTACCAAGGCGAGGAAGTGGTCTACTCCCAGTGCGCTTTCCTTTTCTGATGTCATAGTAGATTTCAGTTCTGCTACTCGGTTTTCAAGGGTATGCTGCTCAGCTTCGTAATTGGCAGTCATCTTGGTAAATCGCTCATCTGAAATCTTACCCTCAATATTGTCCTCATAAAGCCTCTGAATAATCTCATCCAGCTTATTGATACGGGCCTGTGATTGCTCTAATTCTCGTTTGCCGTCACGCATACTCTTGTCAAGTTCTATCCTTGTTTTCTTCGTGACCATCTCCACAAATTCACTCTCCTGGTCTCTGGCAAAAGCTGTTACTCGGCGGATACCGTCAAGGAGCAATTCCTCAACGACCACATTGCGTATCTGGTGAGAACTGCAGCCGCCTTTAATTTTACGGTAGGTAGCACACACAAAATGCTCTTTATCATGCTCCCAACCGCGATGACGTACTTGGTAGAGTTTTGCACCGCAGTCAGCACAGAAGAGCATACCGGAGAGGATTGGCATTTCGCCCATGGGCGTAACCCTGCGTCTGCCATCGCGGATTTTCTGGACTACTTCGAACACAGGCTCCTCGATGATGGCTTCGTGAGTATTCTCAAAAATCTGCCACTCTGATGGGTCATTCTTAAGCTGCTTCTTATTTTTGTAGGACTTGCGATAGGTTTTGAAATTCACAGTATGCCCTAAGTACTCCTGCCTTGAAAGCATATGAACAATTGTGCTGCCTCGCCAGATATAATCATCGTCATGGCCTCTGTTGTCAGGGATATTGATTCCGCTTGCCTTTGCATGAGCCGTTGGATTCATTATCCTTCTTTCACTGAATTCTTTAGCTATCTGCGTAGGACCATAACCTTGCATACACAGGCGAAATGCTTCTTTTACCACATTGGCGGCAGCTTCATCAATAATCCAATGCGTCTTGTCTTCCGGGTCCTTGATGTAGCCATAAGGTGGATTGGTGCAGAGCGGCTTGCCGGACTGCCCTTTTGACTTAAAGACGGAGCGTATTTTCTTGCTCGTGTCCTTGGCATACCATTCGTTGATGATGTTAAGGAACGGGGTAAAATCACTGTCCTGCTGATTGGCACTGTCCACATTGTTGTTTATGGCAATGAAGCGAATGTCGGAGCCGGGGAAAAGCACTTCAGTATAGTAACCTACTTTGAGGTAGTCTCTACCAAGACGGCTCATATCCTTTACAATGATGGTGCTGATGTTGCCTTCTTCCACTTGGGACAAAAGCCGCTGCCAATCGGGTCGCTCGAAATTCGTACCGCTGTAGCCATCATCAGCCGCTGTCAAGTAAGGACTAAAGAATTTTGAAATTTGTTTACAATTCAGAG
>ENA-UPXM01007120-UPXM01007120.1-activated-sludge-metagenome-genome-assembly--contig:-NODE-7120-length-10163-cov-10.380590_pt1 | contig 10163 bp, 8 predicted proteins | sample MGYA00238178_ERZ772708 | MGnify/ENA primary metagenome ERZ772708 (study PRJEB29002, sample SAMN05720212) | activated sludge metagenome | isolation source: anaerobic digester from wastewater... | reverse complement strand
GTCATGCAGGGCCCGCTCCATGCTTTGTGCATTGATGGCGGGCGTGAGTGTGCGGTCCAGAAAATCCAGATTCACTGTGGCGCTGTCACCGCTGATGGAGCAGGCAATCTTGGCGGCCTCCACACTGGCCAGCATGCGGTGGCCGTGCTGTTCTTCCAGCGCGTCCATCAGGCGGCGGTGCAGGGCCTGGTCGGTGTAGTCGGTCCACAGCTCCTTGGCAAAGTGCATCGCCTTGCGCGTGTAGGCCTGGTGGATCAGGTGCCAGCTGCTCAGGTCAAAAAACACGCTGCTGGGCACAATGCGCCCGCCGGTGCCCACGTGCTTGTAACCCAGATAGGGCATCACGGTGGACAGGTCCAGCAGGCGGTCAAAGTCGGTGCCGCCAATATGCACGCCTGTGGTGGCCAGAATGTCGGCGCTGCGGTCGCTCAGCGTGCTGCGCGCGGGGTTCAGGCGGATGACAGTGAAGTCGGACGTGCCACCACCAATGTCCACTACCAGCGCAATGGTTTCCTTGTCCACGCGCTGCTCGTAGTCCAGCGCGGCAGCAATGGGTTCCAACTGGTAGGCAATGTGGGTGAAGCCCGCTTCCATGGCGGCACGGCCCAGGGTCTCTTGCGCCAGTGCGTCGCGCTCCGGACTGTCGTCCACAAAGTGCACCGGGCGGCCCAGTACGGCGTGCGTCAGCGGCTGGCCCACATGTGCCTCGCAGCGGCGCTTGAGTTCCTTGAAGAACAGCACCACGATGTCAAAGAAGCGGATGCTTTTGTCGCCCACCGCGGTGTACTCGTCCATCAGGCGGCTGCCCAGCAGGCTTTTGAGCGAGCGCAGCAGGCGGCCCTCGGTGCCGTTCAGGTAGGCCTGCATGGCCTCGCTGCCATAGAGCACGGTGTGGGTTTCGCTGGCAAAAAACAGGGCGGTGGGCATTTCGGCCCGCGCGCCATCCAGCGGGATGACCTGCAATTGCCCCTGCGCGTCAATCAGTGCGGCGGCAGAGTTGGAGGTACCAAAGTCAATGCCCAGAACGAGTGGGTTCATGCGACCGAGGGGGCCAACACCTTGGTCAGGAAGCGGCCAATGTCGGCAATCTCGCGCGGGTGCACGCTGTGTTGCATGGGGTAGGTGTGCCACTCCACCGGGTGGCCCAGTTTGGCCAGGGCGTCGCGCGAATCTTCGCCGCGCTGGAGGACGACCACCGGGTCCTGCGTGCCGTGCGCCATGAAGATGGGTGTGGTGGCGTTGGCGGCATGGCGTTCGCTGGGAAAGCGGTCGGCCAGCGGCAGGTAGCCCGATAGGGCCATGATGCCCGCCAACCGGTGTGGCAGACGCAGGCCGGTGTGCAGTGCCATGGCGCAGCCCTGGCTGAAGCCGGCCAGCACGATGCGCTCATGCGGGATGCCACGGTCCACCTCATGCTGGATCAGTGCCTGGATCGCCCATTCGGATTTCTGGATGCCTTTGTCGTCCTGGCGGTCCACCAGATTGACGCCCAGGATGTCGTACCAGGCGGGCATCACATAGCCGCCATTGATGGTGACCGGAATGCTCGGGGCGTGCGGAAAGACAAAGCGGATGGCTGGGCAGCCGCCCAGGTCCAGCTCGGGGACGATGGGCGCAAAGTCGTTGCCGTCAGCGCCCAGGCCGTGCAACCAGATGACGGCGGCGGTAGGGTTGGGGGCGGATTCGAGTTCGATGCGGGGAAGCAGGGTGGTCATGGCGTGGCCTTGGGCGGTGGGGTCAACCGGGGGGCTCTATTGTCCACGAAGCTCCGTATGGTGATGCGAGGGGCTTGGCAGCTGTGCAAAGCCACGCCTACAATGTTTTTGAAACGCATCCGCACATGACTGGCACCCCCACCCCGCTCCAGATAGTCCACCGGTTGTGGTATGGCCCGGATCTGGTGCATGTTCAGGCGCGCCGCGAGCGGCGCGCGCTGATGCTGGGCAGTCTCTCCATGACGGTGATGGGCATGGTCTGGGCCGGCCTCTTCATCACCCTTGGCAACTGGCCGATGGTGTTTCTGGACGCGGTGATGGTTTTGGGTGGGCTGGGCACCGGTATCCTGGTCTGGCGCAAGAAGGCGCATGCGGCTGCGGTGGTGCTGTTTTCCACGCTGTTCATCGTGATCTGCGTGATCGCGTCCGTGTTTGACATCTCCACGCCGCAAGCCCCCCGAACCACCCATCTGTATCTGCTGCCATTGGGGGTGGCCGCCCTGATGGCGTTTCGCACCGCGAGTCCCTGGCTGCGCCACGGCATTGCGGTAGCCTGTCTTGCGGGCGTGGCCGTGTTGTCGGTGACCTACGGTTCCATACTGCCTGAATATGCGCTGCCGCCCCACATCCGGGCGCCTGGGGCGTGGGTGACAAGCATTGCTGCGCTGACCATTCTGTACGGCATGCTGCACGTCATGCAAAACGATGCCGTGATGCGCTCCATTCTGGAGAACGATCTGCAGCTGGCGCTTGCGCAGGACCAGTTCGAATTGCACTACCAGCCACAACACGATCTTCAAGGCAATGTCATCGGGGCCGAAGCGTTGATCCGATGGAGGCATCCCAGTCGCGGTCTGGTCATGCCGGGTCAGTTCATCGAAGTGGCCGAGCAGACGGGGCAGATTCTCCAGATCGGGCAGTGGGTGACCAGGCAGGCCTGCGAGCAGTTGGCGCGCTGGGCGCAGCAGCCGGAATGCCGCCATCTGCGGGTGGCCGTCAACATCAGTCAGCTGCAGTTCCGCCAGCCAGACTTCGTGGCCCGGATTCTGGACACCATCGATACCTTTGGCATCGATGCACACAAGCTCGAACTTGAGTTGACCGAGTCCATGCTGGCCGAGGACCTGCAGGACATCATTGAAAAGATGTCGACCATCCGGAGCCGCGGGGTCACGTTCTCACTGGACGATTTCGGTACGGGGTATTCGTCCTTGAACTACCTCAAGCGACTGCCCCTGCACCAGCTCAAGATTGACCAGTCCTTTGTGCGCGACGTACTGGCCGACCCGAACGATGCGTCGATTGTGCGTACCGTGATCGCACTGGGACATAACCTGGGGCTGACGGTGATTGCAGAAGGCGTGGAAACCGAGGCGCAGCGGCTGTTTCTGGCGGAGTCCGGGTGCGAGTTGTTCCAGGGCTATCTGTTCAGTCCGGCCATGCCGATTGGCGCCTTCAACGCCTATGTGCAGACGACCGCCTTGGCGGCTTCTGCATCAGGGAAAACACCAACCCAAGTAGTAACGCGCTAATACCCGCAAACACATCATCTTCCTAGACTGCAGTTTCCAACTTTTAACGGAGACTGCAATGACCAAGAAGATCCTGATGCTGTGCGGTGACTATGGCGAAGACTACGAAACCATGGTGCCATTCCAGACGATGCTGGCCATCGGCTACACCGTGCATGCGGTGTGCCCGGACAAGAAGGCAGGCGACTACGTAATGACGGCCATCCACGACTTTGAAGGTGCCCAGACCTACAGCGAGAAGCCGGGCCACCGCTTCACGCTCAACGCCAATTTTGCCGACGTCAACACCGCGCAGTACGACGGCCTGCTGATCCCCGGTGGCCGTGGGCCCGAGTACCTGCGGCTCAACGCCCGTGTGCTGGCCATCACGAAGGAGTTTGCCGATACAGGCAAACCCATCGCCGCGGTCTGCCACGGCGCGCAATTGCTGGCCGCGGTGCCCGGCATCATCAAGGGCAAGACCATCAGCGCCTACCCAGCCTGCCGCCCCGAAGTGGAGCTGGCGGGTGCCAAATTTGCCGACATTGCCATTGATGCCGCAGTGACCGATGGCCAATACGTCACCGCACCGGCCTGGCCCGCCCATCCGGCGTGGCTGGCGCAGTTCATCCAGTTGCTGGGTACAAAAATCTCGTACTAAACAGAGCCCCCACGCTCCGCCGCTGCGCGGGTCGCTGCCCCCCAAGGGGGCTAACTCGCCTTGGGGCGGCCCGGCGGCGAGTTTCTGCGGCCGGACGCAGCGTTGCAGCGTCACAGGGCGTATGCTCTGGGGCCGGGTGTCGCAGCCATTGAAGGGGAGCCGTCCATGTGCCAGATTTTTGTGCGCGCCAATGCGCAAAGCTATGAAGCCACCACGCGCAGCATCCGGCTGCATGGCGTGGTGACCAGCGTGCGGCTGGAGAACCTGTTCTGGGATACGCTGGAAGAAATTGCCCAGCGCGATGCCATGCATGTGCCCCAATTGCTGTCCAAGCTGTACGACGAGTTGCTGGAGCACCGGGGCGACATCCCCAATTTCTCCAGCTTTCTGCGCGTGTGTTGCCTGCGCTACCTGGCCCTGCAGGTGGATGAGCGCATTCCGCGCGACATCGGCATACCGATTGGTTCGCTCAACGCCCACGCCGTGCTGCGGGGCCTGCGCCCCAACCTGGTGGACGCGAACGCAGCCTGAGAGCTAGTCCTTTTTGAGCCAGCCCATGCCGTGCGCGTGCAGGCTCTGCACATACAGGCGGTCCTTGGTTTCGGTGATCGCGGTGGTCTCGGGGTAGGTGCCGCTGGGGTCCTGCAGGTCGACCACCACCTTGCCGTCTTCGGTGAACGCCATCACGTGGCCGTAGGCTTTGGGAATCGGCCACAGGGCGCGCGGCAGCCGCAGGGTCAGGCTGCGCATCCAGGGCTTCTGTGCCAGCTTGTCGATGGTCGGGTTGCGCGGTTTGGCCAGACCCAGCCAGATCTTTCCGTCCAGCCCACGCATCAGGTTGTCGGGGTAGCCGGGCAGGTTGTCCAGCAGCACGCTGGCCTGCGCGCCAGGTTGCGCCACGTCCAGGTTGTTGGCGGCCACCGCAATTTTCCACACACGGTACTTGCCGGTTTCGTTCACAAACAGGGTCTGCTCGTCCTGACTCAGCGCCACGCCGTTGGCAAAACTGATGCCTTTGGCTACGACACGGGTGGTCCTGGTGGCGGGGTCAAATTCGAGGATGCGGCCCGTGCTGGCCTGCTCCAGGATGTCCAGCACGCTGGCCTCAAAGGTGCCGCCCCAGTCCTTGGGCGCAAAGCGGGCCGAGGCATCGCTCAGGTACATCTTGCCGTTCTTTGCGACCACCACGGCATCGGCGTAGCGTATCGGGTCGCCATTGACGCTGTCGGTCAGTACCGTGACCTGTTTGTCTGGCGCGATGGACAGCAGGCCCTTGACCGCGTCGGCGGCAATCAGGTTGCCTTGGGCGTCAAAGTCAAAACCGAGCACGCGCCCGCCCGTGTTGGCAAACACTTCCTGGGCCGTGCCATCGGGGTTCATGCGCAGGATGTTGCCGCTGGCCACCGTGGTGTAGAGCTTGCCGTTGGGGCCAATGACGATGTGCTCGGGGCCGATCTCGCCCTTGAGGTCGATCATCTGCAGATTGGCCAGTTTGGTGTTGGCTGCATGCACGCCGGTATAGCCGGGCGCTGCCGGCGCGTCCCAGGCTACTGGCTGGATGGGCACCGGCCAGAGTGCCAGGTAGGCCACCGCCGCAACAACCAGAATGCCCAATAACTGGAATAGCTTTTTCATGAACCGTCTCCTCTTTCGTTGTTATGGGAAGCGACCGATTGTGGGCGAAAGCCGGCGGTTGGCTGTCACCTCGGAGGCAGTCACACGCCGTAGCGCTTGATCCATTCCTTTTCCAGCGCATCCACCCAGCTGCCATGCGGCTCGGGAATGGCCGGGGCAGACTTCTCCACCTGGCCGGGCAGGGGCCTGGCGGCAAAGGCGGCGCGCTCCTGGCTGCTGAGCTTGTCCAGCGCCAGTACCGTCGGGTCGCCCCACACGGCAATGTCGGCCTTGCGCGCCTGGGCCTCGGCGCTGAGCAGGAAGTTGGCAAAAACCTGTGCACCCTCCTTGGCGGAGGCGTTCACCGGGATCGCTACGAAGTGCGTGTTGCCAATGGTTCCGCTACTGAATTGGTAGCTGATGACGCTGGCAGGGAGCCGCTTGGCAGCGATTTCGTTGGCCGCGTCGTTGGGGTTGAAGGTCAGTGCCAGCTGCAGCTCGCCATCGGCCAGCATCTGGCGCATGGCTTCAGCGTTCTGCGGGAACTGCTTGCCAGCGCGCCACAGGTGCGGGTGCAGCTGGTCCAGCGTGGACCACAGGGGGGCAGTCGCTTTGGCAAATGCTTCGGGCGTGACTGGCTTGTAGAGCGCGCTGCGGTTGGCGTTCACGTCGGCCAGCACCTGCTTCACAAAGGTGGTGCCATGGAAGTTGGGCGGACGCGGGTAGGTCACGCGGCCTGGGTTGGCCTTGGCAAAGGTCAACAGCTCGGTCAGGTTCCGGGGTGGCTTGGGCGTGCGCTTGCTGTCGGCCATGAAGGTGAGCTGGGCCATGCCCCAGGGTGCTTCCATGCCCTCGGTGGGCTCGGCAAAGTCCAGTCGTGTGGTGGGCTTGCCCTGCGTGTCCACCTTGGCATACGACGGCAGGCTTTCGGCAAACGGGCCAAACAGCAGGCCTTCGCGCTTCATGGTCAGGAAGTTTTCGCCGTTGATCCACACCAGGTCCACGCTGCCCTGGGTTTTGCCGGCAGCTTTCTCATTGCGCACGCGTTTGACCATGTCGGCTGCGTCAGTGATCTTCACGTGCTGCACCGTCACGCCATAGCGCTTTTGCACCTCGGCCGCGGCCCACTGGATGTAGGCGTTGATGGTCTCGGCACCGCCCCAGGCGTTGAAGTACACCGTCTGACCTTTTGCTCTGTTTTCTATAGCTGTCCACGCAGGTTCCGCGAGGGCTGCAGGCGGAAATGACATGGAAAGCAGGGCGGGCGCACCGATCCGGGTGAGCCACTGGCGGCGGTTGAGTGTCATGGACATGGGGTGTTTCCTGGGGTTAGGCCAACAACGCCTGCGCAAATTCCCGTGCGTTGAAGGTTTCGAGTTCGTCGAGCTTTTCGCCCACGCCAATGAAATACACCGGAATGGGCCGCTCGCGTGCAATCGCTGCCAGCACACCACCCTTGGCGGTGCCGTCGAGCTTGGTGACGATCAGGCCGGTCAGGCCCAGCGCATCGTCAAAGGCCTTGACCTGGGCCACGGCGTTCTGACCGGTGTTGCCGTCAATCACCAGCAGCACTTCATGCGGCGCGGTGCCCTCCGCTTTTTGAATCACGCGCTTGATCTTCTTGAGCTCTTCCATCAGGTGCAGCTGGGTCGGCAGGCGGCCGGCGGTGTCGATCAGCACCACGTCTTTCTTGCGCGCCTTGCCGGCGGTCACGGCATCAAAGCTCACGGCTGCGGGGTCGCCGCCTTCCTGGCTGATGATCTCTACCGTGTTGCGGTCAGCCCAGACGGTGAGCTGCTCGCGGGCCGCAGCACGGAAGGTATCGGCAGCGGCCAGCAGCACGCTGGCGCCATGGTCGGCCAGGTGTTTGGTGAGCTTGCCAATGCTGGTGGTCTTGCCGGCACCGTTGACGCCCGCCACCATGACGACGGTGGGCTGGTGCTGGCCAATGATCAGCGGCTTTTGCAGCGGCTGCAGCAACTCGGACAGCGACGTAATCAACGCATTCTTCAGTGCGGTGGGGTGCGTGATGCCGCTGGTCTTGGCCTTCTGGCGCAGGTCCGCGATCAGTGTCTCGGTGGCGGCCACGCCCGCGTCGGCCATCAGCAGAGCACCTTCCAGATTCTCGTACAGCTCCTCGTCGATCTGGCTGCCGCCAAACACGCCGGAAATACTGGACGCGGTCTTGCCCAGGCCCGCCTTGAGCTTGTCGAGCCACTTCTGCCGCTCCGGTGGTGTGGCAGGGGCGACGGGGATCTCGATGGGCGCCAGCAGTGCGCTGCCAATCAGCGAGCCCGTTTGCGGCAGGGGGGCGGGGGCTGCTGGCGGCGTGGCAGGGGCGGCCGATGGCGTGCCTGCTACTGGCTCTGGCGCAGTAGCCGCAGGGGGGGGAGGTGATTTTTTCTTGAAAAAGCTGAACATGTGGGGCGTTCTTAGAATCACAGCATTCTATGAAACACCTTGTCCCCCGGCTGAAGCGCGCTATTTGGGCCGCAACCCTCCTCTGTTCTTCCCTGATGTCAACGGCTGCCAGCAGAGCGCAGGACGCGGGTGTGCAGCAGTTCACATTAAAGAACGGCATGTCCCTCATCGTGAAACCCGACCACCGCGCACCGACGGCGGTGCACATGGTGTGGGTGCGCGTGGGCTCCATGGACGAGGTGGACGGCACCAGTGGCGTGGCCCATGTGCTGGAGCACATGATGTTCAAGGGCACACCGACCGTGAAGGCGGGCGACTTCTCCCGCAAGGTGGCGGCGCTGGGTGGACGCGAGAACGCCTTCACCAGCAAGGACTACACCGGCTATTTTCAGCAGATTCCGGCGGCCAAACTCGAAGACGTGATGCGACTGGAGGCAGACCGGTTTGCCTACAACCAGTGGAGCGATGAAGACTTCCGCAAGGAGCTGGAGGTCGTCAAGGAAGAGCGCCGCATGCGGACCGAAGACAATCCCCATGCCCGCCTGCACGAGGCCATGGACGCCACCATCTACCAGGCCGCACCGTACCGTCGCCCCATCGTGGGCTGGATGAGCGACCTCGAAGCCATGACGCCCGACGACGCCCGCGCTTTTTACAAGCGCTGGTACACCCCCACCAATGCCACCGTGGTGGTGGCGGGTGATGTCCAGGTGCCGCAGGTCCGTGCCTGGGCCGAAAAGTACTACGGTAGCCTGCCGACCCGCGCTGTGCCCGCCCGCAAGCCACGGGAAGAACCCGCCCAGAGTGGCCTGCGCCGCATCGACTTCAAGGCACCTGCCGAGCAGTCCTACGTGGCGCTGGCTTTCAAGGTGCCCGGTTTTGCGCCCGCCGCACTGGACCCGGCCAAAGCCGATGCTGCCAGCGACGATGCACTCGCTTTGACCGTGCTATCCGCGGTGCTCGCGGGCTACGACAACGCGCGGCTGGAGCGGGCGCTCACCCAGGGTGATGATCCGGTGGCCGACAGTGCCGGCGCGTACTGCGGCATGGCCGCGCGCGGGCCGCAGTTGTGTACCTTGTATGGTGTCCCCGCGACAGGCAAGACGGCGGTCCAGGTGGAGCAGGCCCTGCGCGCCCAGGTGGCGCGGATTGCGGCCGATGGCGTGTCGGAAGCCGAACTGCAGCGCGTCAAGAACCAGTGGGTGGCAGGCGAGGTCTACAAGCAGGACAGCGTATTCAACCAGGCCCGTATTCTGGGCGTGCACTGGATCAACGGCTTTCCGCTGGATGCCGACGAACGCCTGATTGCCCGGCTGCGCGCGATCACCGCGGCGCAAGTGCAGTCTGTGGCCGGCCGCTACTTTGGCGACGACGCGCTCACGGTGGCCACATTGCTGCCGCAGCCCGTGGACAAGAAGCGCAAACCCCGCACGCCGGCCGCCGGTGCGCGCCACTGATTCACGCCACCGAGCCGCCAGAAAGACACCATGTTTGCTATCAAAAAAAGAGCTGTTCGCGCACTATTGACGGGGGCTACAGCCCTCTTTTTCATAAATTCTGCCGGTGCTGGCATTCCCATCGTGCACTGGACGCAGCCGTCGGGTGCACAGGTGTTTCTGGTGGAAAGCCCGGGCATCGCCATGGTGGATGTGCGCCTGGAGTTCGATGCCGGAAGCCGCCGCGATCCGGCCGACAAACCGGGTCTGGCCAGCCTGATGGCCTCGTCCACGGCCTATGGCGTGCGGGCAACGCCCGAGAGTCCTGCACTCGATGAGAACAGCTTGAGCGATGCCTGGGCCGATCTGGGGGCTGCGTTTGGTGGCAACGCCAGTTCCGACCGTCTGGGTTTTTCGCTGCGCTCGCTGACCTACCCGGACATCCTGCCAAAGGCCGTCGCGCTGGCGGCGCGGCAACTGGCAGAACCGGCGTACCCCGAGAGCCTGTGGCTGCGCGACCGTCCCAAGTTGATTGCCTCGCTCAAGGAAGCCGACACCCGTCCGGCCACGCTGGCCGCGCGGGCCTTCAACCGCGCGGTGTATGGCAACCACCCCTATGGCTTTGAGACCACGGCCGATGCGGTCAACCGCATCACGGTGGCGGACATGCGTGCCCTGCATGCACGCGCCCTACGCGCCTGTGACGCGAAGGTGAGCATCGTAGGGGCGCTCAACCGTGCGCAGGCCGATGCCCTGGTGACGCAGCTGCTGTCGCGTCTGCCCCCGGTTCCCTGCGCGCCACAGC
>ENA-UPXM01007119-UPXM01007119.1-activated-sludge-metagenome-genome-assembly--contig:-NODE-7119-length-10163-cov-16.909478_pt1 | contig 10163 bp, 15 predicted proteins | sample MGYA00238178_ERZ772708 | MGnify/ENA primary metagenome ERZ772708 (study PRJEB29002, sample SAMN05720212) | activated sludge metagenome | isolation source: anaerobic digester from wastewater... | reverse complement strand
TTCTTCTGGAAATTTGTACTACACAATATATCATCTCCCAAATTGCAAATACATTGTAATTATACTACATTTTAATGAAATAATTATTAACACAATGTAAACTTTATATATATAAAAAAAAAGTAGACTTCCACTTTGTTATCATCTACTTAACTGTTAATTAACTGTTATATAGTTGTTATTATATTTATGTTATAATTTGTTTATCCAGAGATATTTCAGAAAGACTAATTTATAGAAGGTATTTAATATATGTTAAATTAAAGTCAAATGGTACTATATAACTGTTATATGGTATTATGTACTGGTAGCTACGCTCCCAGTATAATATCAGGATTACAGTTTGTCATCAACAGAATGTAACAATATAATTTCATTTATGTAACTTAACATGAAATTTACATACAATGTAAATTTTATCCAATTATATTACAGTAGAAATTTTTAACTATTAAGTATAATTGAATATTAAATAAAAAATTAACATTGTAATATATTAATATCTATGTTATAATAAAGAAGTATCGTAATAATATTGATATTAAAGGAGTGATATTGAATATGAGTGAAATAACAAGTTATTTAGAAGATATACTGAAATCAAGAGGAGATGTATCTTTTTATCGTACAAATAGTAAACTGGATTTTAAGTTTTTCTATTACAAAGACTAGCCAAAAATGTAGGTATCAATATAGCCATAGTTTAGTGGTTAGAGATCTGGTATATAGCAAAAAGGTAATGTGAAATATAATTATAAAGAAAATTAGTATATTATGTTAAACGCATTAGAAGTATATGAAGTAATTGAATTTTTAACAGATAAATCCAGAGATAAGTTGGAACTCATTCATAAACTGGGAAATTCTTCTTCCAGATTATAGTTATCTAAGTTGAATAATAATAATCAAACATAGTTTGGTTTTATTGTTAACCAAAATAAAAATGGAAATTCTGTTTCTCAAAAAATAGTATTATAGTTTAAAGAATTAATGTATGCATTAGATGTATAGAAATTCTTTATTTAGAGTGGTACTACAATGTTATTTATTAAGAATGGTATAGAAATAGCTAAAAAATATTCTAATAATCCCGATGAAAATGATAACGTAGACTCCTCGTCAGATGATAATACAGATTTTGGATTTAATTTAGATTCTGATTTTGAGTGATTATGTATGATGGAAAAATGTTATATTGTGGGAATATCGGGATCTCACGGTAGCGGAAAATCAACATTAATTCAAGATTTATCTAAAAAATTATTAGAAGAAAAAATGTAGTTTGAAGTAAGTAATTTATCGTTATCTGAAACATCTAAACGATTTTCAAATTTTTAGAAATTACGAGTAAACTAGGCTAATTCTTATAATTATTTTAAGAATTAGTATTATTGTGGTTAGACAATTTCTAGGTTAGTAGATAATTTAGAAATTTTAGATGCATTAACCCCACAACAATTATTAGGAAATAAAAAAATTCTATATATAACTGATAGAACACCGTTAGATTAGTTAGCATATACTATTTATTTTTACTTACATAATAAATATAAAAACGATCATGATTATGCTTACTATTCTAATTAGGATAATTATATATTAAAGGAATATTTAAAACAATCAGTTACAATTATGGATGATAAATATAAATATAGTGATTCTTTTGGTGGCAGTGAGGAACAACTATTAATAGAACATATGGAAGAAGTCCTAGATTTTTGTAACAGTATATATGATTAGTTAATAATACCCGATCCTCTAAATTTAGATAATATTGAAAATAATACTGGGTTTAGGGATCACCAAAATAAATTATATCAAGAAATAGTAAATATTATTTATTGGAAATTATAGAACAAATTATCAATTGATAAATTTAATGTTACTGGTTCACGGGAGGAAAGATAGTCCAGAACTCTAGAATATATAAAATTCAAATTTGACAAAAAAATGACGGTGAATTGATTTGAAAATATAGATAGTAAGTGATTTGCATATATCTAGTAAACGAAAAAAAGAGATAAATGGTATACCAGTTAATTTTTATTTATTTTATAGAGAAATAATACGTATAGTAAAAAACGATAAACCCGATATATTAATTTTTAATGGGGATTTAATTGAAAACCCTATGAAATTAGAATTGGTGGTTATAAATTTCATTGTATTTATACTTAGTGAAATAAAAAAGTTATAGCCAAATATTAGAGTAGTTTTAAATACTGGTAATCATGATATTATTTATGCTGATAATAATGTAAATTTTGGGAATTTTATAAATATATTTTCAAATACAAAAAATGTTACTACCGTTTCACAACCCAGAACATTCAAATTATCTAATTAGTTACAATTACATATATTACCATATTCAAATTAGGATGTAGTAAATAAGTTTATGAATTCATAGAATTTTTAGTAGGGATATAATTTATTTATTATGCATCACAATTTTGATTTTATACATAGAGATTTGTTTGGAAATAATGTACCGTTTAATAATACAGTATTAAAATATAATGAATTTATTAAATCAATTGATTTTGGGTAGTATCATATTTTTAATGGTCATTATCATAAGCATTTTGAATATAAGAATGAAAGATTAACTATAATTGGATAGATTTCACAACAAACATATTCAGAAAAGATAATGACAATAGATGATTTTGGTAAATATTTTGGATATGAGCTAATTGAGTTTAATAATATAAATGATGTTACATTTAAATTTATTCCTTATGAAAACGGGATTTGTTCTATTCATTATAAGGGGTAGAATCAATTTATTCGAGAATTTAATAAATTAAAGCAACATATTATTTAGAATCAAAAATTAGTATTTTATCAAATAAAAATAGAAGATACTAATGCCAAAAGAGATTTAATTGAAAATAAAATGAAAATATTACGTAAATTGGTAAATGTAATGGAATGTAAATATATTGGAACTATAAATTTAGATTTAGACTTATAGATATCTTCTACTGATGATACAGAATTGAAAAATTTTGATTTATCTACATTTTATAGAGATCAAATAATGTAGATTTTTGAGGATACAAAAATTAGGGATAAAGTTATAACGGCATTTGAAGAAATTATAAATACATAAATTAAATTAAATTAGGTAACAAGGAGTGATAGAAATGAAATTTGATAATTGGTCAACATCAGACCCAAATTTTACGGCTAAGGATTATGGGTATAACTATGATTATGACTCAGAAGTATAGGATACGACACAAATAGCAGGAACAGATTATTATAATTTTACAACACTTGGAATATCTACCGCATTTATTATAATTGAATTTAATAGGGATAGAACTAAGTTTAAAGTAGTTGGAGTTTATGTTCACGGATAGCTTATATCTGATGAATATAAAGATTTTACTAAATATTAGATTTTACCTGTTAACCGAAATCATTATCAAATTACTTGGGATTAGAATATCCAATCAACGTTAACAGATATAGAAACTAATTGTAAACCAGCAAAAGATGAAGATGAGTGGATAGATATTACTGCTTTTGTTAATAATAATGATTTTGATATTACTTTGATTTATAATACGGAAACATCGATGTTTGAATCTTCGTATGACAAAAGTATAACTATACCTAAACGGTATCAAAATAAGAAATATAAATTAATTAAAACATCGTTCTTAGATAGCTATGCGATGGGATTAGACGATTGTAATTTTGTATCAGGTAGTACGTCTGATACATCTGATAATGATAATATTATTGAATGCGGACATAATGCTACTTGGGATACTATAACAATTACATCTAAGTAATAAGTGAGAAAAACTATTATTTTACGAGTAAAATCGTTATAAAAGAGGCAGTGTATGAAAAAACAATTATTTCTCGAATAGAAAGAGGATAAAATAAAATTAATCCTACAAAATAAAATGGGTAATAATTATGATGAAGAATTTGTTGAAGATATATTCTTGTTGGATCCTACTATAAATTCTAATAAAAAATATATTTCGTGGTTATAGAAACAATATTATACTGGTTAGTTAACAGAAGATAATTATACTAATGTAAAAGTATGGTTAGATACATATAATAAATTATCTGAAAGACAATTATTACCAACTGATATCAAGGATATTACTACATTAACCATACCTATGCTTGAAAATATTCATAATGAAATGAAAGATAAATTGACAATTACAAGATAGGATGTAAATAAACAGGACGAATTAGAAAGATTAAAGTCAATATTTGGTAAGCAAATTGAAACAGATAATTGGTATATAATAGATGTTAAAACTAGAGAAGATTAGATAGAATAGGGTAGGCATACCAAATGGTGTATTTAGGGAACTAATACTTAGGGTAAAACCCTTAGAGACATATATTATCAAGAATTTCAAGATATATGGAAAGATGAACGATTAAGTGAAATAATGGATTATATTATGCGATCCATGGGAGTTTAGCCAACCAATGATGAAGATAAATTTGAATAGTTTTATGAAATGCAAAAACATCAAATCCCTCGTATGGAGCGTCAATATTTATCCCAGTATGATATAAACAATTTAGATGAAGTATCAAAATAGTATAAATTATTATTTATACAATATATGGAATTTGAAAAAAGAGATGGAGACGGTCATATATGGTAGTAGATATATAAACCGAATCCATTTTACAAATTTTAGTTTATTTTCGGCATTGGTGAATTTAGAGATCAAGAAAATAATATGTTGAATTTAGCTACTTTATCAAATTTTGTATTATCAACCAAAAACGAAAATGGTTCTACTTAGGTTCAATATAAAATACCAAAAGATCATGTTAAAGAACTAATACAGGTATTTAGTAAATATCCTAAGTAGAAAACAGTTATTCAAAAATAGATTAATGGTGAATATATTCCTGACTATATAGATTATATAAAAGAACATATGATGTAATTAATTATAAATAAAATAATTCATATCTCTTTTTTTGGGTTTTTTTGTAACTTTCATATTACGAGTAATATATTTTATTACTCGTTGACAGTTTTTATATTGTTTATTCTAACCTATCTTTTTGAAAAATTCCATAAATTCAGTTAAAATTTCAATTCTATTTTTTGCGTATATATTATCTGGAACATGTTTATATTCATACCTTATTCTTTTTTCATTAAATATAATATTATTCTTATCTGCCATAAATGGATGTATTAAATCAAGATTTATTATTAATTTAATTTCTGAGTCGTTAGTATTTAAATATTCATTTATGTGATCTTTTGTGGCTAGTATTATTTTTTCTACTTTTGGAATATCAATATCGTTTATTTCATAATATTCTATTAGTTCTTTAAATTTCAAAACTGATTGATCTTCATTATCATTTCGTTTAGGATCATATATTACATCATGAAAAATAATTGCACATACTATTTCTTTTGTAATAAATCGATTATAATAGAATGTTAAATCATTTAGCATCATATAAATATGATATATATTATGATAGAATAATGGATTTTTACTATATAACTTCAATGCTCCGTTTACTAATTTCTAATTTATATATTGTGATCCAATATATATAGCTTGTTCCATTACAATATCTAAATCATTATCTAAAATACTTTCCCGCCTATTAAACAACTTCATTTATAGTTCCTCCAATATAAAGTGAAATAACCTTATATTCAAAATATAAGGTTATATAAGTTTATTTTTTATTATTTCTCTTACATCAATAGTATCTCCATCATTTAGTTTGTCAAAATTATGTATGATATAAATTCCAGAAGTTTTTCTAGTTCTGTCATCATACATATATGGATCATATGTAGTTTCATAGGGATTATCAACTAAAAATGTTACTAATATTATTGGTGATTTCTGATCTGCCCAAAACCCGCATTTAGACAATATAGATGAATTTTTCATATTTGATTTATTGTCTATTTTTGTAGCCATAACTCCCATATCTGTCATTGAATCTAATACTCTAATTATTTTTGTCTCAATCATGATTGTTTCCTCCCATTATGTTGGATTAATTTTCTTGTTCTCTTACCATAATAAATGTATCATAATAAAATTTTCCAGTATTGTCATTTCGTATACCGTAAGTTACAATGAATTTAGATATATCTTGTTCATATATTCTTACGTATACAAAATCATATTTTCTAAAATTAGAATATTGAAGAGTAGTCATAAAATTATCATCTAATGCATTTAATATAGTATCTACTATAAATATATCTAAATCAAATACTTCTTCTTTACTTATTTCTCTAATAGTATCTATACAAGTAACCTCCTTTTTCTAAAATGCATATTACCTATCAATAGATTTGATTATTTGATTCATTCCTTTCCAGTTTGCATAATCGGTTTGAATAAATACTTTAATTGCAGTTGGGATGTGTGGCTGGAATTTAAGATACATAGAAAGATGTTCGTTTTCTAATCCTGAACTAATTCTTTCAATTAATTCATGCCCCCTAGATTCCATATAATCTTTTGGTCCTGTTATTTTCAATTGCCCATTTAATTCCTTAACGTCTATCATGTAATATCGCCTCCTTAATAATAGTATAACCTATTATAGTTACGGCAATATTAATTAATAATAACAAAAATTTACATTAGCTTAAACATTATATTATGATTATGTGGTATCATTATATTATGATTATGTGGTATCATTAATTATGTGGTATTATGTTTCTGCTCAATCTAGGTTGGCTCGAAACCAAATGAAAATGTTATCTTGCTCGGTGAGCTTGTTTCTGCCCAACCTAGGTTAGCTCGAAACCGATTAAGTTACGTAATGTTTCTACTCAACCCAGGTTGGCTCGAACCGAGAGATCAACATATAGGACAAAACAAGCCGTCAGGTTTCTGCTCAACTTAGGTTGGCTCGAAACCCATTTGATTGAGTCGGGTTAGAGTTACCTAGGGCGGATTATCCGCATGGAAACCAGACTAAGTTCTACGAGAACTACGTTGTTTAGGTCATGACACCCACGAGTGCTTCTCCAGCTTGTGGCTCTGTCGTCTGCAATTAAAAGTTCTGTTTGAGAGGGACGGTGTTGCAGATGCAAAAAGCCTTTACAACTTTGTCGAGGAGAGATTATCGAAAGATAGCGTCACAAGCCCCTTACGGGGTCCCAATTTGGGAGTCTAATTAGCAGAGGTGCAAAATGGTATTTGTATTAGATAAGCACAAGAAACCACTTATGCCTTGCAAGGAAAAAAGAGCAAGGCAGATGTTAGAAAAACAAAGAGCGGTCATCCACAAGATGTTTCCGTTCACAATCAGATTGAAAGATAGGACTCAGAAAGAAAGCAAGCTACAAGATATTAGGTTGAAGCTAGACCCAGGAGCAAAGACAACAGGCGTTGCGATTCTTACAAATGAAAATGTTATCTTGCTTGGCGAGCTTCAGCATAAAACTATGATTAAGAAAAACCTAGAATCAAGGCGCGCCTTGAGAAGGGGAAGGAGAAGCAGACAGACGAGATACAGAAAGCCTCGTTTCTTGAATCGAAAGAGAAACAAAGGCTGGTTGCCGCCTTCTTTGGAGGCAAGAGTAGATCAAACATTGCATCTCGTTGAGAAATTCAAAAAGCTCATGCCTATAACCAGTATTTCTTCTGAACACGTAAAGTTTGATACTTAGTTAATGGATAACCCAGAAATGTCTGGTGTTGAATACCAGCGGGGAAAACTTTTGGGCTACGAAGTAAGAGAATACTTGCTCGAAAAGTTCGATAGAAAGTGCGTTTATTGCGGGAAGAAAGACGTGCCGCTTGAGATAGAACATATAATACCTAAAGCAAGAGGAGGTACAAATAGAATAAACAACCTCACATTGGCGTGTGAAAAGTGTAATCGAGAAAAAGGCACAAAAACTGCTGCAGAATTTGGCTTTCCTAATATCATGAAAGATGCAAAGAAAACTTATAAAGATGCAGCTTTCATGAACGCAACTAGATGGAAACTTTATGAGAGATTGAAGAATCACGTTCCAGTTGAATGTGGTTCAGGAGCTTTAACTAAGATGAACCGCATCAGACATGGCTTACCCAAAGAACATTATTTTGATGCTGCTTGTGTTGGGTTCTCAACACCGAATAAATTGAATATCAACACGAAATACATTCAGGAATACAAGTACATGGGGCGTGGCAACCGTCAGATGTGCCGGACTGATGCTTACGGCTTTCCTAAAGCATTCAGGCAGAGGAAGAAAAACTACTTTGGCTTTTATACAGGGGATATTGTGAAAGCCGACAAACCGAAGGGTAAAGGTGCAGGAGTATACTTGGGGCGGCTAACTGTGAATAGTAGCCCAAGTAACTTTGTAGTTAAAGGTGTTACTTGCCACGCAAAGTATATAAGACTAATTCAGAGAAACGACGGTTGGAAATATGACAAACGTTGTATAAGGAGCGAGGTAAAGAATGATTAAAAGGCTGGAAGTCTATAACGCACTAGGAATCAAGGAGTGATGAGATGACGGTTGGCAGTCTTTTCAGCGGTATCGGAGGATTTGATCTCGGTTTAGAACGAGCAGGGATGACTATCAAATGGCAGGTTGAAATAGACGACTTCTGCAACAAAGTCCTTGAAAAGCACTGGCCTGACGTTAAGAGATACAGAGACATAAAAGAATTGAGAGGTGATGAACTTGAGCCAGTTGACCTTATTTGCGGAGGATTCCCATGCCAGCCCTTTTCCACAGCCGGGAAGCGAAGAAGCAAGGAAGACGACCGTTATCTCTGGCCGGAGATGCTACGAGTTATCAGGGCTGTCAGACCGAATTGGATTATTGGCGAAAACGTTGCTGGAATCGTCAGTCTGGCACTCGATGATGTGCTTTCTGACTTGGAAAGTGAAGGCTACTCCTGCCAATCGTTTATTATTCCGGCTTGTGCCGTCAATGCCCCGCACAGAAGAGATAGAGTCTGGATTATTGCCCACCGAAACAGCGAACGGCAATTACAACAGGAAGGGACTCTCGAAGAACAGCGGAGACGGATTGGCGACAACAATAAACAAAATGCTGCCGACTCCGACAACTCAAGAAGTAGAACATCCAGAGATGGAGGTAACAGAGAATGGCAGGAGAAAGACAAAGGACAAGAGGGATTCTCACAGTATGAATCTAGCGGATACAATGAGGCTACTTCCAACTCCGAGAGCGCAAGAGCCAGGCTGGACAAGCGACAATTATGGGGATTGCCTGAACAAGCGGATAAACCAAACGCTACTCCCGACACCGAGGGCAGTAGTAATAGAGGAAAGCTACGAAACAACGATGGCGAGACGCAAAAGAAGCCAAAACCCGAAGAACAACACAAAAACGAAACCAGACAGCATATCTCAATATCTGGAAATGTTACCGACACCCAAAGCAAGAGACTGGAAGGATACGGGCAACATGGACAACAACAAGAGAATGGACAATCTTGGAGTGACCGTCTGGCACAAATCGAAGAAAGCTACTGGCAAGAAAACTGGATACAAGTTGCAGCCAGCCTTTGTAGAGTGGATGATGGGCTACCCAGAAGGATGGACAGAGCTAAACGATTGAAGGCACTCGGAAATGCAGTAGTGCCTCAGATAGTCGAGATTATCGGAAAAGCAATCATGCAAACCGAAAGGAGATGAGAGATGAGAAAAGATGAAATACCGCAAACACATCAATTTCAAAGAGAATCGAAGGGAGGCGTGAAAAATGCCATCATACTATGCTTATGTAAGAGATGACAAGAGAACCGATGGTTGGAAATATGACAAACGTTGTATAAGGAGCTTGGAATGAAACTGCCCCATTTTTCTTTCAAGTTTTATAAAGGAGGTATAAGATACCTGTGAATAATTCAAAATCAGAAGAAAAAAAGTTTAATATAAATGCTAATAAGTTTTGTTTTACAGCAAACCATAAGGAGGCAGAAATAATATGAATTTAAATGATTTGATATTACGTCATAAAACTAAGTTTCCGCATTTAATAATTTTTGAAATTAATACTGAAACTTTTCCAGATTAGTAGAAAGATGTTGTAGATATTGTATAGATAAGTGATATGGATATTCCTGTTGAAAAAAAGGAACAATTTATTTATAATTAGATAAATTTTATGGCTTCTGAATTAAAAGTATCTG
>ENA-UPXM01007113-UPXM01007113.1-activated-sludge-metagenome-genome-assembly--contig:-NODE-7113-length-10170-cov-5.235294_pt1 | contig 10170 bp, 5 predicted proteins | sample MGYA00238178_ERZ772708 | MGnify/ENA primary metagenome ERZ772708 (study PRJEB29002, sample SAMN05720212) | activated sludge metagenome | isolation source: anaerobic digester from wastewater... | reverse complement strand
GCGCTCATCGAAGATATGGGAAATGAGGAAGGAATCTCGGTCGAGACCCAGGGTGAGCTGGGTCAGGTCGTTGGAGCCGATGGAGAAGCCGTCGAAGATCTTGCCGAATTCCTCGATGAGGACCACGTTGCTCGGAATCTCCACCATCATGTAGAGTTCCAGGCCGTTTTCCCCGCGCCGGATTCCGTTGTCCGCCATGACCTGGACCACCCGTTTCCCTTCCTCGACGGTCCTGCAGAAGGGGATCATGAGCTTCACGTTGGAGAGGCCCATGTCGTTGCGGACGATTTTCATGGCCCGGCACTCCAGGGCGAAGCCTTCCTTGTACCGGTCGTCATAGTACCGGGAGGCGCCCCGGAACCCGATCATGGGGTTCTCCTCGTCCTCCTCGAAGTAGATCCCGCCGATGAGGTTTTTGTACTCGTTGCTCTTGAAGTCGCTCATCCGGACGATGACGTCGTTGGGATAGAAGGCCGCCCCGATCTTTGCCACGCCCTGGGCGAGCTTGTCCACGAAGAAGTCGGTCTTGTTGGCGTATCCCTGGGTGAGTTCCTCGATTTCCTTCCGGATCGCCGGGTCGGCCACCTTTTCGAAGTGGACCAGGGCCATGGGGTGGATCCGGATGAAGTTGTTGATGATGAATTCCAGCCGGGCGAGGCCGACGCCGTCGTTGGGAATGGCGGCGATGCTGAAGGCGTTTTCCGGGTTCCCCAGGTTCATCATGATCTGGGTCTTGGGCCGCTTCATGTCCTTCAGGTTGACCCGGTCGATTTCGAATTTCAGGATGCCGTCGTAAACGTTCCCGATTTCCCCCTCCGCGCAGGACACGGTGGCGGCCTTCGAGTTCTTCAGCTTTTCCGTCCCGTCACCCGTCCCGACGATGCAGGGGACGCCGAGTTCGCGGCTCACGATAGCGGCGTGGCAGGTCCGCCCGCCCTTGTTCGTCACGATGGCGGCGGCGATCTTCATGATCGGTTCCCAGTCGGGGTCCGTCATGTCGGTGACGAGGACTTCCCCTTTCTTGAATTCCTTGATGTTGGCCACGGTTTCGATGGTCCGGATTGGGCCGGCGCCGATCTTGGAGCCTACCGCCGTCCCCGTTGCGATGGGCGTTTTCTTTTCGAGAAGGGTGTAGGTTTCCAGGACGCTCACGTCCTTCTGGGACTGAACCGTCTCCGGACGGGCCTGGAGGATGAAGAGTTCGCCCGTCTTGCCGTCCTTGCCCCACTCAATGTCCATGGGCTTGAAATATCCGGCCTTTTCCGAGTAGTGGTCCTCGATGATCATGGTCCATTTGGCGAGGGTGAGAATGTCTTCGTCGCTGACGCAGAATCGGATCCTGTCCTCCGGCGGCACGGGGATCACGGTGGTGGACTTGTCCCCTCCCTCCGCATAGACCATCTTGACTTCCTTCGATCCCAGTTTTTTCTGGACGATGGGCCTGAAGCCTTTCCGCAGGGTCGGTTTGAAGACGTAAAACTCATCGGGATTGACCGTCCCCTGAACGACCATTTCCCCCAGTCCGTAGGAGGCGGTGATCAGGACGGCGTCCTTGAATCCCGATTCCGTGTCGATGGAAAAAATGACTCCCGAGGCGTTGATGTCCGAACGGACCATTTTCTGGACGCCGATGGAGAGGTAAACCGACATATGGTCGAATCCCTTGTCTTCCCGGTAGGAAATGGCCCGGTTCGTGAAAAGGGAGGCGAAGCATTTCTTGCAGGCGTCGATGACGTCCTCCGTGCCCCGGATGTTCAGGAAGGTCTCCTGCTGACCGGCGAAACTTGCGTCGGGGAGGTCTTCCGCCGTTGCGGAACTTCTCACCGCCACGTCCGTGTTTTCCCCGTACTCGTCGCAGAGTTTCCCGTAGGCTTCGACGATGGCGCTCCGGAGGTCGTCAGGCAGGGCGGCGTTGTAGATGAGCGACCGGATTTTTTCTCCCCGCTCGCTCAGGTTCTTCATGTCGTGGGTGTCCAGGCCGGAGAGGGTCTGTTCGATCTTCTTTTCGATCCCGGAAGACGCGAGGAGGTACCGGTAGGCGTGAGCGGTCACGGCGAATCCGTCCGGGATACTCACCCCCTTGGCGGTCAGCCCCCTCCTCATTTCTCCGAGGGACGCGTTTTTCCCCCCTACTTCGGGGATATCGTCAAGTTCGAGTTCGTCAAACCAAAGAACATATTTCTCGCCTTTCATGGGGGTCCTCCTGAAGAGAGATATGAAACGTGAAATTCCTATCAACTTTGCTTTGCCAAGTCAACAGGAAAGATAAGGAACTACGGGTGATTCATGAATTTCCTTGCGTTGGAGGGAAATCTGTGAAAGTCTCCTATACTCCCTTTCCGCGGACCCGGCGGGACCGGCGCCGGGACTTCAAGAGGAAGACACGCCATGAAAGTCACAACAGCCCGATACCTCACAAGTACCGGAGCCACCGGCCGGTATCCCGAACCGGACTTTCCGGAAATCGCCTTCGCCGGGCGGTCCAACGTGGGGAAATCCTCCCTGGTCAACACCCTGGTCAACCGGAAGAACCTCGCTCGTACGAGCGCAACGCCGGGAAAGACCCAGCTGCTCAATTTCTTTCTCATCAACGACAAGGTTGTTTTCGTCGATCTGCCGGGGTACGGATACGCCCGGGTGCCCGTGGACGTCCGGCGGTCCTGGGGCCCCATGGTGGAGCGCTTCCTCAGGGAGAGGGAGACCCTCCGGCTCGTGGTCCTCATCCTGGACGTGCGCAGGGAACCCTCCGAACAGGACCGGTCCCTCCTGGAATGGCTCCGGGCCTACGGGCGTTTCCACGTCATCGCCCTTTCAAAGGTGGACAAGCTTTCCTACAGTGGAAAAAAGCGCCGCATCGCCGAAATCAGGGACTTCCTGGGACTCGGCCCGAAGAGGAGGTACTTCCCTTTTCCGCCCGGACGGGGGAAGGGAAGGATGCCCTGTGGGGGGTCATCCGGAAGGCCGTCGAAAGGGGCGGCGACAGGGCGTTTTTCCACCCCGGACAGGCCTGAAATAGACCTTGACAGGGGGGGCTTTTTTTGTTAACCCCAGCACGTTTAACAAACTCACAGAAGGTAGAACAGCGCTTTTTCAGACGGCAAAGGAGAAAGCTCCGCAGCCAAAGCGCCCGAATCCCGAGGACCGAGGCATGCCGGCAGGATGCGCGCCGCAGCGACGAGGGGTGAACGGCGGCGCGGGAGGCGGGCTTTTTACGTCACCATGAACTTTTGCGATCTTTGATGAAGTCGTAAAAAGGCCAATTCGACACTTTTTCGAACGGCAAAGTAAAAAGCGCCATAGGCAAGGCGCCCGAATCCCGACGAATGAGACGTACTGATGGTACGTCGCAGTGAGGAGGGAAGAAGGGCAACACAGCATATGGGCTTTTTACGAAGCCGTCATCTTTGGCAGCTGCTTGACACGATGGTTATCTTATCCAGTATGGATTAAAACTCTATATAGAGGTGCATAAAAGCGTGATCAGGGAAGAGGAAAAAATCGGCGCCGTGATGGTGGTAGGTTCCGGTATCGCGGGGATTCAGGCCTCCCTGGACCTGGCGAATTCGGGAATGAAGGTGTACCTCGTCGAGAACGACATCAGCATCGGTGGCGTGATGGCGCAGCTCGACAAGACCTTTCCCACCAATGACTGTTCTGCCTGCATTCTGTCCCCCAAGCTGGTCGAGGTGGGCCGCCATCCCAACGTGGACATTCTCACGCGGCGGACCGTGGAGGCCGTCGAGGGGGAACCGGGCCGCTTCGTCGTGAAGCTGAAGAAGGCCCCCCGTTTCATCGATCTTTCCAAGTGCACGGGATGCGGGGACTGCGCCGCCGTCTGCCCCGTCGACGTTCCCTCCGATTTCAACGAGGGGCTGAGTGACCGGAAAGCCATCTACCGGAAATTCCCCCAGGCCATTCCCAGCGGCTACGCCATCGACAAGCTGGGGACCTCGCCCTGCAAGGCGGCGTGCCCCACGCACATCAGCGTCCAGGGATACGTGGCCCTCATCGCCAAGGGCCGGTTCAAGGACGCCCTGAAGCTCATCAAGAAGGACAACCCCTTCCCGTCCGTGTGCGGCCGGGTCTGCAACCACCCCTGCGAGGAGGCCTGCAAGCGCGGGGAGGTCGACGAACCCATCGACATCATGCACCTGAAGCGGTTCGTCGCCGACCTGGACCTCCGTGACGACACCCGGTTCGTTCCCGAAATCAAGGAGAAGAAGAACAAGAAAGTCGGGATCATCGGGGCCGGACCGGCGGGGCTCACCGCGGCCTACTACCTGGCCGTCGAGGGCTACGACGTGACCGTCTACGAGGCCCTCCCCGTGGCGGGGGGCTGGCTTTCCGTGGGGATTCCCGAGTACCGCCTTCCCAAGGACGTCCTCAACGCGGAGATCGACATCATCCGGGAAATGGGCGTCAAGATCATCCTCAACACGAAAGTCGGAAAAGACATTTCCTTCGACGAAATCCGGAAGAACTTCGACGCCGTCTTCATCGGCGTGGGCTCCCACGTGAGCAGCAGGCTCGACGTTCCCGGCGAGGACCTGCAGGGCGTCTACCACGGAATCGACTACCTGAAACGGGTGAACCTGGGAGAGAAGGTCTTCCTGGGGGACCGCGTCGCCGTCATCGGCGGCGGGAACGTGGCCATGGACGCCGTCCGGACCGCCGTCCGGACCGGGTCCAAGGACGTGTTCATTCTCTATCGGCGGTCCCGGGCGGAAATGCCGGCATCCCCCGAGGAGATCCAGGAGGCGGAGGAAGAGGGCGTCCGGATGGAGTTCCTCGTCGCCCCCGTCCGGATCCTCGGAAAGGACGGCAAGGTGACCGGCATCGAGTGTCTCCGTATGGAACTCGGAGAGCCGGACGCGAGCGGCCGGAGAAGGCCGGTTCCCGTGAAAGGTTCGGAATTCGTCATTGAAGTGGACGCCATCGTGCCCGCCATCGGCCAGACGGGGGACCTTTCCTTCATTTCCAGGGAGAGCGGCATTTCCGTCAACAAGTGGAACACCTTCGACGTGGATCCGGTCACCTTCGCCACGAACGTGGAAGGGGTCTTCGCCGGCGGCGACGACGTGACCGGACCCGCCACGGTGGTGAAGGCCATCTACGCGGGGAAGGAGGCGGCGGTTTCCATCGGGCGTTACCTGAGCGGGGAAGACGTCAAGGCGGGCAGGGAGAAGAACTGGAAGGAAAATCTCGCCGACAAGGCCGACGTTTCCGAAGTGAAGAAAGAGGCACGGACGGTCATGCCCATGCTGGACGCAGGGGAAAGGCGGTCCCACTTCAAGGAAGTGGTCCTCCCCATGACGGAGGAGGAAGCCGTCCGCGAGGCGAGCCGCTGCCTGAGCTGCGGGATCTGTTCCGAGTGCTACATGTGCGTGGAAGCATGCCTCGCCGGCTGCATCCATCACGACATGAAGGAAGAGGAGGAGACTGTAGAGGTCGGCTCCATCATCGCGGCGCCTGGGTTCAAGGTGTTCGATGCGGCCCTCCGCGGGGAGTACGGCTACGGGATTTACGACAACGTCGTCACGAGCATCCAGTTCGAGCGGATCCTTTCCGCGTCGGGGCCCAATTTCGGCCACGTCCAGCGGATCTCCGACAAGAAGGAGCCCCGCAAGGTGGCCTTCATCCAGTGCGTGGGGTCCAGGGACATGAACTGCGGGAACTCGTGGTGCTCGTCCGTGTGCTGCATGTATGCCACGAAGGAGGCGATCATCGGGAAGGAGCACCTGAAAACGCTCGAGCCGACGATCTTCTTCATGGACATCCGGGCCCACGGGAAGGACTTCGACCGGTTCGTCAACCGCGCCAAGGACGAATACGGGATCCGGTACATCCGCTCCATGCCCTCTTCCCTCAAGGAACTTCAGAAGACGAAAAATCTGCTCCTCACCTACGTCCAGGAGGACGGAAGCCTGAAGGAGGAGGAGTTCGACATGGTGGTCCTGTCGGTGGGGCTCACGCCGCCGCCGGAGGCCGGGAAACTGGCCGGGGCCCTGGGAATCGAACTGGAGGAACACGGGTTCTGCCGGACCCGTCTCGACAACCCCGTCCGGACGAGCCGGGAGGGGGTGTACGTCTGCGGCGCCTTCGGCGGCCCCAAGGACATCCCCGAGACGGTCATGGAAGCGAGCGGCGCCGCCGCCTGCGCCTCCAGCCTGCTCGCGGCGCGCCGGGGGACCATGGTGCGGGAGGAGGAACTCCCCCTCGAGAAGGACCTGAGGGGCGTCGGTCCCCGGATCGGCGTCTTCGTCTGCCACTGCGGGATCAACATCGGCGGCGTCGTCGACGTCCCGGCGGTTGTGGAATACGCCAAGTCGCTTCCCAACGTCGTTTACGTGGGCGAGAACCTGTTCACCTGTTCCCAGGACACGGCGGTCAAGATGACGGAAGTGATCCGGGACGAGAACCTGACCCGCGTGGTCGTCGCATCCTGTTCGCCCCGGACCCATGAGGGACTTTTCCAGGAAAACTGCGAAAAGGGAGGCCTCAACCGGTATCTCTTCGAAATGGCCAACATCCGGGACCAGAACTCCTGGGTCCACATGAACGAACCCGAGGCGGCCACGGAAAAGGCGAAGGACCTCGTCCGGATGGCCATTACCAAAGCCCAGTTCCTGAAACCCCTCAAAGCCGGCCAGCTCGGCGTGAACCATGCCACCCTCATCATCGGCGGGGGGCTCGCGGGGATCACGGCGGCCCTTTCCCTCGCGGAACAGGGCTTCGAATCCTACCTCGTGGAAAAAGAGGGCGAACTCGGCGGAAACTACCGGAAACTCTATTACACCCTCGAGGGGCTGAACACCCGGAAGCACCTGGCGGAACTCCTCGGGAAGGTGGAAAAGAGCGACAAGATCCACGTCTTCACCGGGGCCGCCATCAAGACCATCGAGGGATTCATCGGAAACTACAAGACGACCATCGACCAGAACGGAAAGGAAACCAGCTTCGAGCACGGCGTGGTCCTGGTCGCCACAGGCGCCTACGAACTGGAAACGAAGGATTACCTTTACGGGGAAAGCGACCGGGTCGTGACCCAGCGGGAACTGGAAAAGATGCTCTTCGAGAAGGACGGGAAGGTCCAGGGATCGAAGCGCGTCGTCATGATCCAGTGCGTCGGCTCCCGGAACAAGGAGCGGCCTTACTGCAGCCGCTACTGTTGCGGCGAGGCCGTGAAGAACGCCCTCAAGCTGAAGGAAGCCGATCCCGGAAGGGAAGTGACCATCCTCTACCGGGACATCCGGACCTACGGGTTCAAGGAGGACTACTACAAGACGGCCCGGGAGGCCGACGTGCGGTTCGTCCGGTACGACGAGGACCGGCCCCCCGAGGTGGTCCGGGACGGTTCGGGGCTTTCCATCCGCGTTTTCGATCCCATTCTGAACGAACCCGTGGAACTCAAGGCGGACCTCCTGGCCCTCAGCGTGGGGACGGTGCCCAACCCGGAAAACGAGTCCATCTCCAAGATGCTGAAGGTTCCGACGAACCAGGACGGTTTCTTCCTGGAAGCCCACGTGAAACTGCGGCCCGTCGATTTCGCCACCGACGGCGTCTTCATGTGCGGACTGGCCCATTCGCCGAAATTCAGCGACGAGGCGATCACCCAGGCCAATGCGGCCGTTTCCAGGGCCTGCACGATCCTGACGAAGGACTTCATCGAGGCCGAGGGAAAAACGGCCTATGTGATCAAGGAGCGCTGCATGGCCTGCGGCCTCTGCGAGGCGAACTGCCCCTTCGGGGCCATCGCGGTGGATGCGAAAGAGGGAGCGGCGGTGGTCAATGCCGTCCTCTGCAAAGGTTGCGGGGTGTGCACGGCCTCCTGCAGGATGAACGCCGTCGACCTGAACGGCTTTTCGAATGAGCAGGTCCTTTCGCAGATCAGGGCCCTCTGAGGACAGACGACAAGAAACGGGGAACTTATGGCAGAGAACAAACCACAAGAGAACTGGGAACCGAAAATCGTCGGCATCGTCTGCAACTGGTGCACGTACGCCGGCGCCGATCTCGCGGGAATCAGCCGGATCCAATATCCTCCCAACGTCCGGCTCATCCGGGTTCCCTGCACGGGGAGGATCAATCCGTTTTACATCATGAAAGCCCTCCAGGAGGGGGCCGACGGAGTCCTCGTGTCGGGGTGCCATCCCGGAGAGTGCCACTATCTCACGGGCAACCTCTCCGCCCGGAGGAAATTCAACATGCTCAAGAATTTCCTGACCTACGTGGGAATCGAACCCGAGCGGGTCACGTTCACCTGGTGCTCCGCGTCGGAGGGGGACCGGTTCGCCCAGGTGGTAAAAGGGGTGACCGAGCGGGTGAGGTCCCGGGGGCCGGCAGCGAAACTCGTGAAGGCCCTGTAAGGGAGGGCAAGCCGCCCGGAAGAGGGGAGCCTCCGCGGAAAAAGAGCGGGGACCGTCAAGGCGGCGAAAGGGAGACCCTCTACGGATTCCATGATTTCTGTCAAATAACGGGAGCGAGGAATTAAAAACCGTGGAAAACGCAGCAGCAAAACTTCGGGAAGAAGCGAAAAAGCTTTTGGCGGCGAAGAAAGTGGACGTCATCATCGGCTACGAGAAGGGGACCCTGCCCCTTCAGTCCGTTCCCTCCTTCATCGAGAAACCGGAAGACGCCGACAAGCTCGTCTGGGATCCCTTCTGCAGCCAGAACCTGGCGAAATTCGCCCATGACCTGATCCATCAGCACAAGGCTTCCCAGGTCCGGATGAAACCGGAAGAGCGGAAGAAGAAAGTGGTGGGAATCGTGGCCCGGGGCTGCACGACCCGATCAATGGTGATCCATCTGCAGGAAAAGCAGTACGGGCGCGACGAAGTGGTCATCCTCGGGGTTCCCTGCACGGGCTATGTCTCGAAGAAGAAAGCCGCTGCGGCGGCCGGGGGGGAGATCACCGGTGCGGAAGTGAAGGGGAAAGACCTGGTGCTCCGGACGGCGGCGGGCGAAAAAACGGTGCCCCTCTCCTCGGTTCTTTCCGACAGCTGCTTGACCTGCCGGTTCAACAATCCCGTGATTGTCGACGTTTCCCTCAGCGAACCCGCCCCCCCCATGAATCCCGAAGGCGAGTACGAGAAGGTGAATGCCTTCGAAAAACTCCCGGAGGAGGAGCGGTGGGCCTACTTTACAAAGGAAATGGCCAAGTGCATGAAGTGTTACGCCTGCCGGAACACGTGCCCCTCCTGCTACTGCAAGGTCTGCTTCGCCGAGCAGAACCAGCCCGCGTGGATCGGCGTTTCCGTGGATCCCTCGGACACCCAGATGTTCCAGCTCATGCGGATCTTCCACATGGCGGGGCGCTGCGTGGACTGCGGGTCCTGCATCGAGGTCTGCCCCATGGGCGTGGATCTTCGCACGTTCCTGAAGAAACTCGACAAGGACGGGTTTGAACTCTTCAACACCAGGCCGGGCGCCGACATGGCGAGTCCCCCTCCCCTGAGCGCCTATTCATACGAGGACAAGGAAGAATTCATTTATAACCCCTGAAGAACAGGATGAATGGAGAAGATATGGGAGCGTTCTTGGAAGAAGTCAACAGGAGAATCGACGGCGTGCCCATCCAGCGGTGCTACCACTGCCGGAAGTGTTCCGCCGGCTGTCCGGTGGCCTTCGCCATGGAGTTCAACCCCAACAAGGTCATCAAGATGATCCAGATGGGGAAACGGGCGGAGGTGCTGGGAAGCTCCACCATCTGGCTTTGCGCTTCCTGCGAGACCTGCGTGACCCGCTGTCCCAACGACGTGGACATCGCCCGGATGATGGATGTCCTCAGGGAAATGGTCATCGAGGAAGGGTTGGATGCCCGGGAGAAGAAAATCCTCAAGTTCCACGAGGCGTTCCTTGCGGGAATCCGGTCGGGAGGGCGCATCAACGAGCCCATGATGATCGCCCGGTACAAGATGACGACGGGCGACCTCTTCTCCGATCTCAAGATGGGCCTCGACATGTTCATGAAGGGAAAACTGTCGCTCATTTCGCCGAAAACGAAGGACATGACGTCGGTTCGGAACATATTCGACAGGACGAAAAAGTGATGGGTTCGTAAAAAGTCGAAACAACGCTTTTTACGAAGCCGTCAGAAGTAAGTCTTCAATAGCGTGTAAGGAGGCGGTCTTTGAAGGTTTCATACTATCCGGGATGTTCGCTCCATGCAAC
>ENA-UPXM01007112-UPXM01007112.1-activated-sludge-metagenome-genome-assembly--contig:-NODE-7112-length-10170-cov-12.287692_pt1 | contig 10170 bp, 11 predicted proteins | sample MGYA00238178_ERZ772708 | MGnify/ENA primary metagenome ERZ772708 (study PRJEB29002, sample SAMN05720212) | activated sludge metagenome | isolation source: anaerobic digester from wastewater... | reverse complement strand
ACCTGGGCAAGGGCAACAAGAAGGTCTACCAGATGGACCCCGCCAACACCGACGAGGCCCTGCGTGAAGTGGCCATGGACATTGCCGAAGGTGCCGACATGGTGATGGTCAAGCCAGGCATGCCTTACCTGGACGTGGTGCGCCGGGTGAAAGACGAATTCAAGGTTCCCACCTTTGCCTACCAGGTGTCGGGCGAATACGCCATGCTCAAGGCAGCTGCGCAGAACGGGTGGCTTGACCACGATGCGGTGATGATGGAAAGCCTGCTGGCGTTCAAGCGCGCCGGGGCCGACGGCGTCCTTACCTACTTTGCACGCGACGCGGCCAAGTTGCTCCGAAAATAATAGCTACTCACGCAATCAACACGAGGGCCAGGTGCCAATTTGGCATATAACCCCAAACAGGAACCCGATGCGCATATTCCATATCCAGAGCAGCACTGTGACCGAGAGCGCGGACATTGACGCCCTCGCCACCAGTGGCCCGCCCGCGCAGGGCTATATCTGGGTGGCCTGCGCTCGGGAAGAGTTGGAATCGAGTCTCGGCAAGGTCCAGTCCATGTTGCAGTCACTGGGCGGCGCACAGCTGGTGGACCTGCATGTGTCCGACCTGCTGAACCAGCAGCTGCCTTCGCACTACGACTACACCTCCCAGTACGACATGCTGGTGTTTCGCCGGCTGGCGGCGGGCAACGGCTCCACACCGGGCACGGGGCAGACTGGCACGCGCATCCCTGCCAAAGGGGGGCCTCCCATCTTGCGGCGCATTGATACCAGCCCGGTGGGTTTTGTAGTGCTCGACCGCGTGCTCCTCACGGTGCACCCGACCGACTGTGCGGCGCGCGAAGCCTATGCGGCCAAGCTGCTGCAGGCGGCCAGCGCAGAATCCCGCGCGGCGGGTGCGCGCCTGCCCACCAGCCCGGCCGACCTGATGCTGCGCATCGTCAACCAGATGGTCGACAGCTATCTGGCCCTGCGCCGGGAGCTGACCCACCAGCTGGACCACTGGCAATCCGAGCTGCTGAACCCCAAGACCCGCTTCAACAACTGGTCGACCCTGATGGACGCACGGCTGGCGCTGCACCATCTGGACGAGATTTGTGAAGAACAGCGCTCCTCCATCCAGGACTGGATTGAAGCCGTCAAAACCTGGCCCGACGCCACCACGGTGGCGGACCAGCGCGAACGCGAACTGCTGCAGGTCCGCAGCCGCGATGTGCTGGAACACATCGAACGCGTGGTCCACCATGTGCGTCGCCTGGAGCAAAGTGCAGAAACCGCAGTGCAGATGCACTTCAGCGCGCAGAGCCACCGCACCAACGACATCATGCGCACGTTGACGGCACTCACCGCCATCTTTCTGCCACTGAACCTGATTGCCGGTATCTTCGGCATGAACTTCGACTTCATTCCCCTGCTGCACATCCACAGCGGCTTCTGGTGGGCCATGGGCAGCATGGCCCTGATTGCCATGGCGCTGGGGTTGCTGTTCTGGCGCAAGCGCTACATCGCGCGCTCGGAGCACTAGGCTGCGTGCGCGTCAGGGCGCGGGCAGCCCGAACAGCCGCGCGCCGTTGTCCCAGGCCACCTTGCGCGCCACGTCGGGCGGCAGGCCGCCGAGCCAGCGCCGGTAGCCCCGCATGAGCTCGTCGTAGTACAGCCAGCGCTGGTTGACCCAGGTGTCCGACCCGATCAGAAAGCGGTCAGGGTATTTGGTGACCAGCGCACGCCACTCGGGGCACAGCTGGCCGTCGTCGCAGGTCAGGCCGGGGCGGTATGACAGTTCACCCATCAACAGCGGGTAGCGCGCCATCAGGGCATCCACCCGTGCGGCGGGCGCACCGCCGATGCCGGTGTGCGCCCAGATCAGTCGTGCTTTGGGCGCGTGGGCCATCAGCAGGTCAATGGCCACGTCGTCCACATGCGCCAGCACCGCCAGTTGCTGCTTCTCGGCCAGCTGCATCAGCTTGCGGGCTACCGGGCCGTTGGCATTGGCGCTGTCGTACAGGTGGAATTCGCCCAGGCCCTTGTAGGGGCCGGCACCCGTGCCACGCGCCAGCTCGGTTTGCACCAGGGTGTAGATGGTTTCATCGCGAAACCAGTTGTCGTAATCGGCGCGGTTGCGGTACAGGCGCACAAAGGGCACCACGGTGACGCCAGCGGCGCGGGTCTGCGGGGCATCGGCCAGCGCCTTGGTGCCGTCGTTGGGCCGGCTGTTGGCGACGATGGCACGCACACCGTTGCGCTGCATGCGCGCCAGCACATCGGGCAACGGGTGCGGCCCGGTTTGACCGTTCCAGGCTTCTTCGTTGTAGTGCAGGTGGGCGTCCAGCAGCGGGCCGGTGTAGTCAGCCGCCCAGGCAGACGCCAGACTTGCTATACAAATAATAGCTGCTTGCGCATAGCGGACGGGGGCTAGAGGCCAATTTGGCATAAATTCCCCTGTGTCAATGCCCTAACCGACATGCTGCGCCAGAAAGGCCAGCGTGCGCTGCGATGCCAGCGCAGCAGCCTCGGCGTTGTAGGCACCGCGGTGGTCGCAGTTGAAGCCGTGCTGCGCAGCGTACAGCTCCACCTGCACGCCGGGCTGCGCCGCCCGGAACGCGTGCACACCCGGCAGGGGAATGGCGTGGTCCTGCTCGCCAAAGTGCGCCAGCACCGGACACAGCGGCTTGCGCGCGGCTTCGGCCGGTTCGGTCATGCCGCCACCGTAGTAGGTCACCACCGCGCTAACGCCGGGCAGCAGACAGGCCGAGCGCCAGGCCAGCAGGCCACCCCAGCAGTAGCCCATGACGGCCACCTTGCCGGCCTGGGCTGCGTAAGCCACGGTCGCAGCGATGTCGGGCAGCACGCCTGGCGCGGGCAGGCCCTCGACCGCAGCCTTGAGTTCACGGCCCGCTGCGATGTCGTCCGGGCCGTAGCCCAGCTCCACGTCGGCCTTCACCCGATGAAAGGTCGCCGGCGCCAGCGCCAGATAGCCTTGGGCGGCATAGCCGTCCACCACTGCGCGGATGTGGCTGTTGACGCCAAAGATCTCCTGCAACACCACCACGGCGCCCTTCGGGCTACCCGCGGGCCGGGCTTCATAGGCGGGAAAGACAAAGCCATCTGCCGCAGTGAGTTGAATGAACTGGCCCATGGTGGCTTCAGACGCGCGGATGGTTGTGTTTACTTGGCCTGGAAGCCACTGTCCTTGATCAGCTTGGTCCACACCTGGGTGTAAGCCTGCTCACGGGTAGCGAGCTGCTGCTGCGTCATGAAACCCACGGTCAGGCCCATCGCGGTGAGGCGGTCTTTGACTTCGGGCATGGCCACCACTTTGGCCAGCGCGTCGGAGAACTTGTCGATGGTGGCCTTGGGGGTTCCGACCGGGGCGAAGATACCGTAGTACGGCATGTCTTCAAAACCCTTGAGGCCCAGCTCGGCAAACGTCGGCACATCGGGCAGGGTCGCCTGGCGGGCACCACCGAGCACCGCCACGACGCGGATCTTGCCGGCCTTGTGGTTCTCGATAAAGTCGGGCACCGAACCGGTACCTGCCGCAATCTGGTTGCCCAGCATGTCGGCCATCATGGGGGCACTGCCACGGTAGGGTACGGCCTGCAGGTCCAGGCCATATTTCTTGCCAATCACACCGACCAGAAACTCGGGTGTGGAGGCCGGGGCAGGAACACCGACGGTACCCTTGCCTTGGCCATTGCTCTTGACCCAGGCCACGTACTCACTGACCGACTTGGCAGGCGTGCCACCCGACACTGCCAACGCATTCACGAACGAGGCAAAGCCAGCCACCGGCACAAAGTCCTTGGCGGGATCGAAGCCCGGGTTCTTGACCACCTGCGGCAGGATCGAAATGGTGTGGTCATGGGTCAGAAACAGCGTCATGCCATCGGGGGCTGCCGCCTTGAGCGCCTGGGCTGCCAGCTGGCCACCGGCACCTGCCTTGTTCTCCACCACCACCGGCATGCCGAGCTGGTCCTTGAGCTTGTCGGCCAGGGTGCGGGCAATGGCGTCGGTTCCGCCGCCGGGGGGGAAACCTACCATCAGCTTGACCGGGCCCGTCTGGGCCTGCGCCAGGCCACAGGCCAGCAGGGCACCCATCACCGCCGTGTGGCGCAGTACACCCCAAACTTTTTGCACAGAAAACTTCATTGCAATCACTCCTGAAAAAGAAACACCAAAAACAAAACTAGTTGCGCGCGTAGGCGATGTGGAAACTCTGCACACCGGGGAACTTGCCCATCTCCGTACCCAGGTCGGAAATGGGGGCCATCTTCTGCCGGCTGCGGGCCACCGCCACAAAATTCCAGTTGTAGGCACCCTGGTCCAGGGAAATGACGATGGTGCCGCCCGCGATGTCATAGCCCCGCGCGTTGGCCATGCCCCGCAAAGCCGCCTCCACAGGCAGGAAACCCGGATTGAACTTGAGCGCGATGGCCACCGCCTGACGCGAGGGCAGCCACCCTTCCAGCTTCGACACCCACACCATGCACAGGGCGCTTAACAGGGCCAGCGCCATCGCCGCCGCGTACAGCCCCACCCCGACCAGGATGCCAATCACCGACGAAGACCACAGCGAGGCCGCCGTGGTCAGGCCGCTGATGTTGAAGCCTTCTTTCATGATGACGCCCGCGCACAGAAAACCGATGCCCGTCAGAATCCCCTGCACCACACGCGACAGGTCCGCATTGGAAAACGCTGCATTGGTGGCACCGCCGTACCAAAAATGCGCATAGCCACCGATGACAGTTACCGCAGCCGCCGCCATGCAGACCAGCCCGTAAGTGCGCATCCCCGCTGCGCGCCCGTGGTAGGAGCGTTCGTACCCCACCAGCATGCCCAGCACCAGTGCGCCCACCAGGTGCAACAGGATGAAGAAGTTGGCCACCAGCATGGGGCCAGACCAGTAGGCAGCGAAAGCGTCCGTCGTCAGCATGGCGTGACGATAACCCATTTGTTCTGCGCAGGACAGGCGCTCAGGTGGCCAGACCGAGGCTGCGGCTGACCCGGAACGCCACGGTGGCCCCCACCCAGATGGAAATCAGGGTCAGCCAGGCCGTCAGGGCGAAGATTGCCCCCCCTGTCATTCCCGCACCGACCGTACAGCCTCCCGCCAGTACCGCACCAAAGCCCATCAGCACCGCACCCAGGAGGTAGTGGCCCAAACGGTTTTCCGTCTTGAAGCCTTCCAACCGGAACTCGCCAAACACCAACGCAGCAAGCAGCGATCCGGCAAACACGGCAGGCAGCAGGGCCGCATCGAACCCGAAACCCGGGGCGGTGGCGCTGGACAAAACGCGCATGAGCCACTCGGCCGAGGGGCCGCTGAAGCTCAGGCTCTGCACCACCACCGGATCAAAGGAATTGCGCGCCACCACCTGGGTCAGCGCCCATCCGGCCGCAATCATCAGTCCGGTCACCATGCCGCCCAGGGCCGCCCAGCGGCTGCGCAGAGGCCCTTTCCAGCACATCAGCACGGCGGCACCCCACACCAGCGCACTCACCACCAGCGCGCCCACGGCCCCCGTGCCGGTCAGGGCCAGCAAATCGCGCGATGGGCCCGGGTCAATCGGCCACCAGGCAGCGATCCACTGGCGCAGCGGGTTGAGCCAGCCGGCAATCGTGGCCTGGACCGTTACGGCAAAGACCAGCCCGGACAGCAGGGCACGCAGGTTGCCGTTGGCCGAGAGAATCAGCAGCCGGCTGGCACAGCCGCGTGTCAGGATCATGCCGGCCCCGAACAGCAGTCCACCCACAATGGCACCCGACACGCTGCCCGGCTGCCCGATGAAGCGCGTCGCGCCCCGGTCCAGTCCACCGGCGAGCACCAGCGCCTGCACTGCCACCAGGGCACTCGCAAACGCCAAAAGCCAGACACAGAACCGGGGACCCCACTGGCCTTGCGCAGTCTCGATCACCGCAGCGCGCGCGCAAAAGCGCGAACGCTGCGCGGCAAAGCCGAACACCACACCAATCACGGCGGCCCCCACCGACAGCACAGTCGCAGGGCCGTACTGTTCAATCAGGCTTGCAAGATCCACATTGCGCTCCCATCCAACGTTGCGGGTTGTTTTCAACAAAGCGCGTATTGTCCATTTTTTGGCACACGCGCTACCATGCCTCCCATGAAACCCATTGCCCTGATTACTGGTGGCTCCCGCGGTATTGGCGCGGCGACGGCTTTGGCAGCCGCGCGCGCGGGCTATGCCGTCGCGGTGAACTACCACGCCAACTCCCTTGCAGCCGATGAAGTGGTGCGCCAGATCCGGGCCGAAGGCGGCATGGCCATGGCAGTGCAGGCCGATGTGGCGGTAGAGCGCGAAGTGGTCGAGATGTTCGCCCGAGTCGACGCCAAGATGGGCCGCCTCAGCGTGCTGGTCAACAACGCGGGGGTCGTGGACACCACGACCCGGGTCGAGGCCATGGATTGGGCACGGCTGCGGCGCATGTTCGATACCAATGTGCTGGGCAGCATTGTCTGTGCGCGGGAGGCGGTGCTGCGCATGAGTACCCGCCATGGCGGCAGCGGCGGCACCATCGTGAACCTGTCCAGCGTCGCGGCCACCCTGGGCGGTGCAGGACAGTATGTGGACTATGCGGCCAGCAAGGGGGCCATCGACACCTTCACCGTGGGTCTGGCCAGGGAAGTAGCGGCCGAGGGTATTCGCGTCAATGCGGTGCGCCCGGGCCTGATCGACACCGACATTCATGCTTCAGGCGGTCAACCCGACCGTGCCCGCGCACTGTCCCCGCTGGTTCCCATGCAGCGCCCGGGCACGGCGGAAGAAATTGCGCAGGCCATTCTCTGGCTCATGGGACCAGAATCAAGTTACACCACCGGTGCCCTGCTGGATGTGGGCGGTGGACGTTAAGGAAACCAAGCTATGGATCTCAAACCCCTCGTCACCCTGCTGGCCATCGTCAATCCGCTGGCCATCGTCCCGTTCTTTATCCACTACACCCAGGGGTTCAATGCGGCGCAGCGGCGCAAGACGGTGCTCATCTCTTCGTTCAGCAGCTTTGTCGTGATTGCGGTCAGCGCGCTCATGGGGCTGCACATCCTGGAATTCTTCGGCATTTCGCTGGCCAGCTTTCAGGTCGGCGGCGGCATGCTGCTGCTGACCTCGGCACTCAATATGCTCAACGCCCAGCCGGCAGAAGCCAAGACCAATACCCACGAACTCGAAGACGGAGTCGAGAAAGCTGCCATGGGCGCCAGCATCGCGGTGGTTCCCCTGACCATCCCCCTGCTGACCGGACCGGCCACCATGTCGACCGTGGTGATCTATGCGGACAAGGCCAAGACCTTCCTGCAACTCGGCACCCTGGTGGGCTACGGCGTGGTGGTGGCGCTGGCCACGGCGCTGTGTTTCTCGGCCGCCCAACCCATTGCGCGGGTACTGGGCAAGACCGGCATCAATGTCATGACGCGTCTGATGGGACTGATCCTGGCCGCGTTGGCGGTAGAAGTGATGTCCGACGGATTGACCAAGCTGTTCCCGGCCCTGGGACACTAGAAAGCGTTCAGGGGACCTGCCGCACCCACTGGTCGATGTCGGCAATCACGGCGTCGGTCGCCGCGGTCAATGCCCGCACGCCACCGGCAGCATCGGCACTGGTACTGTCGCGCTGCACGACAAAGCTGCGCTGGGCCACCAGCTGATCACGCCCTGCACCACCCTGGCTCAGGGTGGCACGCACACGGACCAGACCGGTGCTGCGGTCCGCTGCCTCGAACAGTTGGCTGAACTCTTCCAGTGCCACCCGCAAGGTCAGCGCCGCAGCGCGGGGTGCCACGCCATCGGCTTGCGGCAGGACGGCACGTTGCTGCCCCAGGGTCTCGCGCATCCGTTGCCGCACCAGCTGCGCGGGCGGCATGCTCCAGCGGGCCTGGGCATAGGGGCGCAGTTGCTGCGCATCGCTGTAGTTCAGACGGTAGAGCACGGCCGTGGTGTCCAGTGCCGCAGGCGATTCCACGTCCGCCAGAACCAGTACGGGCAGGGGGGTGCCTGCACTGGCGGCAGGCGACACAACGGCACCCGGGCCAAAGTCGTACACCACCGCGCGCGCCGGCGTCTGCAGCACACCGCAGCCTGGCAGGCCCAGCATTACCAAGGCAAATAGGCACCCAGCCCCCGTCAATCTTGCGTAGTTAGCTATCATTTTTGTAGTGTCTATTGCAAATGTCCGTGGTCAGCGACGCGCAGGCGCAGAAAACCCGGGCTCCCCGGGCCCCGGCTGCGCGGCACCCCGGCCCAGTATCAGGGATTGTGGAGTCTCGTTCACCGCATCGGCCACACGCCCCATCTGGCGCACGGTGCGGGTGGCCTCATCGGCGGTGCGGTTGAGGCGCGGCACCAGCGTGGCGTTGAGGGACTGTCCGGTCGCAGTCAGCGCCTCGGTGCTTTGCGCGATCCGGTCCAAAGTGCCGCCAGGCGCATTCATGCGGGCCGACATCTGCTTGAATTCCGTAGCGGATGTTTTCACCGCGTCGGCACTGGCGCCCAGGCGCTCCGACGTGGCCTGCATGCTCTTGAGCGTGGCCTCGGTCTGCGCAGCCAGGCGCGGAAGATTCATGCCCTCCCCACCCGCAGCGGGGCCCAGCATCTGGTCAGCCCGCTGGGTCAGCTGCTGGATGCTGGCTGCAGCCTGTCCCATGTTATGGATCGCTGCCATCAAGGCTTTCTGGTTGTCCGCCGCCAGCAGGGCATTGGCCCGGCCGCTGGCCTGCTCCAGCTGGTCGAGCAATTGCCCGCCTTGCGAGGTGAAGCGCGACACCATGCCCGGGCGCATGGGAATGCGGGTGACCTGGGTTTTGCTGGTGGTCAGCATCTGGGTGGAATCGCCCGCATCGTCGAGCTGGATGAAGGCCAGCCCGGTGACGCCCTGAAAACCCAGCGACGCGTAGGTGGACGTGGTGATGGGGGCAGTCTCATTCACCGCGATGCGCACCAGCACGCTTCCGCGTGTCTGGGCATCGAGTTCAATGCTTGTCACCCGCCCAACCAGAACCCCCTTGTAGCGCACGCCGGCCTGGGGCTGCAAGCCGGTCACACCGTCACGGCTGGAAATCTCGAAGACGCGTTGCTCCGACGTGTCTCGCATCAGCCATGCCGCCATGGCCACGAGCAGGGCTGCGATGGCCAGAACGAAGGCTCCGGCGGCCACAGCGTGGGATTTGTTTTCCATAAGGTTCTCTTTCTACACGCCCTGGGGGGAACTGCGCAACACTTCCATGGCACGGTGACCCCGCCCACCCAGGAAAAAGTCGTGCACAAACGGATGCGGGAACGCCACCACCTCCCGCGGCGTAGCGTTCACGATGACATGTTTGTCAGCCACCACAGCGATGCGGGTGCTCAACTCGTAAATGGTATCCAGGTCGTGCGTGACCATCACCACGGTCAGGCCCAGCTCCTGGTGCAAAGACCGCAGCAGCGCACAGAAGGCGTCGGACAGGTCCGGGTCCAGTCCGGCGGTCGGCTCATCGAGCAGCAGCAGGGGCGGGTCCATCACCAGTGCGCGGGCCAGTGCAACGCGCTTGACCATGCCGCCGGACAGGTTGGCCGGCATCTTGTTCGCATGGGATGGATCAAGCCCCACCATCTGCAGCTTGACCATGGCCACATCGCGCACCAGCTCCGGTGGCAGGGTACCCAGCTCGCGCAGGGGAAAGGCAATGTTCTCCAGCACCGTGAACGCCGAAAACAGCGCGCCATGCTGGAACAGCATACCCACCCGGCTGGCCGCACCGCTGCGCCCCAACTCGGCCGCAGGCCGGTCCAGTACCGTCACGCTGCCGCGCGTGGGCGTTTCCAGCCCGAGGATCTGGCGCAGCAGCACGGTCTTGCCACTGCCCGAGCCACCCACCACCGACAGGAACTCCCCCTCTGCAATGGTCAGGTCCAGGTCTTTGTGAATGACCGCATCCACCCCGTTGGTGCGGAAGGTGGACCAGAGTTTTTCGATCTGAACGGCGCTCATTGAAGTACCTTCGCCCTGACGGGCTGCGGTGCGAGCTTGCTTGGGGCGGCCCGGCGCATCGCTCATATACCCACGCTCTTGAAGACCACCGCAAACAGGGCATCGACCAGAATCACGATGGTGATGGACGTCACCACCGACGCTGTGGTTCCCTGGCCCAGGCTCTCGGTATTGGGTTGCACACGCA
>ENA-UPXM01007106-UPXM01007106.1-activated-sludge-metagenome-genome-assembly--contig:-NODE-7106-length-10176-cov-3.114119_pt1 | contig 10176 bp, 11 predicted proteins | sample MGYA00238178_ERZ772708 | MGnify/ENA primary metagenome ERZ772708 (study PRJEB29002, sample SAMN05720212) | activated sludge metagenome | isolation source: anaerobic digester from wastewater... | reverse complement strand
TTTAGTTTCTGCAGAAATAGTTAATACACCATCTTCAACGGCTACATTGAAATGTTCTTTTTGTAAACCAGGTGCAACTACTTCTAATGTAAATTCTTTTTCATTTTCTTTTACGTTTACGGCTGGTGTTGATTTCACTAAACTATTTGAATTGAAATCGAAGATGTCTTTTCCGAAAAAATCGTCGAAGAAGAAACGGTTGTTGGTTGATGCACCGCATTGTGCTTTTACTAATGTTCTCATATCGTTTTTTTAAGTGTTTAAAATTTATTTTGATAGAGAACATTCAAATGCTATTCCATTACTAAAAAATAGAAAAAATTACAGGAAAACAGAAAAAACAATGACAAAAAGGCTGTTTTTAAATTTTATTTCTGTCAAAATGGCTTGATTTATATGATACTACTTCAATTTTTCGTTATTCTGATGTCTGTCTGCATCTCTAATAGTTTTTTTTTCTAGATTTTTTTCCAACGCATCTGTTAAATCAACACCAGTTTGATTGGCAATGCACATCAATACAAACAATACATCGGCTAATTCATCACCTAAATCTTTGTCTTTATCAGATGCTTTAAACGATTGTTCGCCATATTTTCGAGATATAATTCGTGCAACTTCACCTACTTCTTCTGTTAAAATTGCCATATTCGTCAGCTCATTAAAATAGCGAACACCTGTAGTGTTTATCCATTTATCAATGGTTTCTTGTGCTTCTTGTATCGTCATTGTTTAAGTTTGAATAAAAATAGCTTATTTTTGCAAATAATGAACAACGTCATTCTTATCACAGGTGCTACTTCTGGTTTTGGCGAAGCAAGCGCACATCTTTTTGCCAAAAATAATTGGAATATTATAATTACTGGTAGAAGAAAAGATCGTTTGGAAAAACTAGAAAACGACTTGAAATCAAAATACAATATTGATGTTTTATCTTTAAGTTTTGATGTACGACATGTAGAAGAAGTAAAAAGAGCTATGTCATCATTGCAAGATAAATGGAAAAATATTGATGTGTTACTCAATAACGCTGGTTTGGCTGCTGGTCGCGGTCCAATTCAAGATGGTTTATATGATGATTGGGAACAAATGATAGATACTAATGTAAAAGGCTTGTTATACATGACTCGTGAAGTTTCTCCATTAATGATTGCTCGAAAAAAAGGTCATATCATCAATGTAGCATCATTGGCTGGTTGGGAAAGTTATGGTGGTGGCAATGTATATTGTGGAACAAAGCACGCTGTTCGTTCCATCACGCGTAGTGCAAGAATAGATTTGTTGCCACACAATATAAAGGTTTCGGTTATTAGTCCTGGTGCAGCAGAAACAGAATTTTCTTTAGTACGTTTTAAAGGAGATGAAGATAAAGCAAGTGCAGTGTATGATGGCTATCAACCATTAAAAGCAGAAGATGTAGCCAACAGTATTTATTTTATGGCTACACAACCAACACATGTAAACATAGAAGAAATTTTTATCTTACCAACCGCACAAGCAACAGCTACTATCACACACAAACAACAATAACATACATTGCGTTCTTTGCAAGAAAATCATTTCAGAGAAAACCAACGTAATTTGAGAGAAATTTGAAATGAACTTACAACATAATTTAAACGTTATAAAATAAAACTTATTACTTATCACTTTTTACTTAATACTTAAACATGGAAAATACTACAACACAAATACCATTGATGATTTATACAGAATCAACACCTAATCCAAATACTTTAAAATTTGTAACCAACAGAGCGTTATTATTAAACGATGCTGTTGAGTTTCAACATATCGAAGAAACCAATGAAGCTCCTTTGGCAAAAACTTTATTTGGCTTTGATGGCGTTACCAATGTTTTCATCAGCAATAATTTTGTTACTATTACAAAAACTGATGATTTACTATGGACAGAAATTATGATTCCAATTAAAGATTTTTTGAAAAAGTATCTGGATGAAAACAATACAATTCTTTCAGAAAATTTTGTGAAACCAACTAAAACAGCAACAAACGCTATAAGCGACGACGATAGCGATGTTGACATCAGAATAAAAAGTGCATTGGATAAATATGTAAAACCAGCTGTAGAAATGGATGGCGGAAATATCTCATTTGTAAAATTTGAGAATGGCAAACTAACGCTTCAATTGCAAGGTTCTTGCAGTGGTTGTCCATCATCAACAGTAACACTAAAACAAGGCATCGAAAACTTATTGAAACGCTTCGTTCCAGAAGTACAAGAAGTAGTGGCTGAGAATGAATAGATATTAGAACACGGATTTAATGGATTTTTATGATTGAAAAGATTAAAGAAAAACCATTTTTGTTTTTTGATTAATACTAAGCAAATCATAAGAATCATTTAAATCCGTGTTTTTTCAACAAGATTCTGTGTTTAAAAAATCATTAACAATAAACATCTTTCCATATTTATTTATATTTTTATACAGATGAAAATAAAAGTCAGCCTTTTTAATTGTTGTTGTTCTTTTCCGCAATAGTCGGATAGGTTGATATTTATATAAAAAGTTAAATGCCTATCTGTTAAAAGATAGGTTTTTTTATAAATAGATGAAAAGAAATGAGATTGAAGATGAAAGACAATCATCTCAAATCTCAAATCTCAAATCTCAAATCTGAATTATGAGTATAACCATTACCAAAAACATTTCACCAGAAGCAGCTAGAGATATTTTTGAACTGCAACAAAAAATCAACGCATTTCAAAATGGCGAAATTCCTGAAGACAAATTCAAAGCATTTCGTTTAACACGTGGCGTTTATGGTCAACGACAATTAGGTGTGCAAATGTTTCGCACCAAATTTCCATTCGGAAAAATTACACCAAAACAATTAGTTCGCGTTGCCGAATTATCAGAACAATACGCAAGTTCCAACTTACATTTAACAACACGACAAAACATACAATTACACTATGTAAAAGTAACGGATGCACCAGCAATTTGGGCAGGTTTGGAAGATGTAGGCACAACAGGCAGAGAAGCTTGTGGAAACACTGTTCGCAACATCACAGCATCTGCAAAAGCAGGCATCGATCCTGATGAATTGTTTGATGTATCACCGTATGCACAAGCAACTTTCGAGTTCTTCTTACGCAATCCGATTTGCCAAGATATGGGTCGAAAAATTAAACCAGCATTTTCGTCTTCTGAAAAAGATTCTGCTTACACTTTCTTACACGATTTTGGTTTTATTCCAAAAATACAAGATGATGAACGTGGTTTTAAAGTAGTCATTGGTGGTGGTTTAGGCGCACAAGCTATTTTAGCACAAACTGCTTATGAGTTTTTACACGAAGACCATTTGATTCCGTTTATGGAAGCTGCTTTGCGTGTATTTGATAGATATGGTGAGCGTGTTCGTAGACATAAAGCGCGTATGAAATTTTTGTTGAAAGAAATGGGTTTGGAAAAATTTATGGAATTGGTGGAAGCAGAACGCAAAGCCAATAAAGTAAAAGAGTTTCGAGTAGATATATCTTGTATAAATACTGGCGAACCAACACATAATAACATTGCACCGCAAGTTGAAATAGAAAACAAACAACGATATGAAGATTGGTTGAAAGTAAATGTTTTTGAACAGAAACAAACAGACTTTTTTGCAGTTGCATTAAAAGTAACAAAAGGCGATGTGAAACCAGATCAAGCAAGAAAGATTGCAAAACTAGCACAAAATTTTGCATCAGAAGATATGCGTATCACAATGAACCAAGGCTTGATGTTAAAGTTTGTTCGCGCAGCATCGTTGCCTTATTTTTATCAAGAATTAGATAAAATGGGTTTCGCCAATCCTGGATTTGATACGATTGCAGATGTAACTACTTGTCCTGGAACAGACACTTGTAACTTAGGCGTCACCAATAGTATGACGTTAGGAAAAATTTTAGAAGATGTGATACAAGATGAATTTTATCATTTGATTTTTGATTCGGAAATTAAAATAAAAATCAGTGGTTGCATGAACTCTTGCGGTCAGCACATGGCTGCAAATATTGGTTTGCACGGCAGCTCTATAAAAGTTGGCGAGAAAGTGGCGCCAGCGATGCAAGTATGTTTAGGTGGTGGCGTTGATGTAAATGGCGTTGGTTTTGTTGGTGATAAAATTGTGAAACTTCCAACGAAAAGAACACCGGAAATGTTACGTATTATTTTAAATGATTACGAAACCAACGGCACAGAAGGCGAATACTTCAATGATTATTATAGAAGACAAGGAAAAAATTATTTCTATGCGATTTTAAAACCATTGGCAAATGCAGATTTATATGTTGATGATGACTTTATTGATTATGATGGTGTAGAAAATTTTGTTCCAGAAATTGGTGTTGGCGAATATGCAGGCGTTATGTTTGATTTGGTTGGAAGTATTATTAATGATGCTGAAAATAAACACATCGAAGCAAAAGAAAATTTAGCAAAGCATAAATATCCAGAAGCTATTTATTATGCATATACAGGTTTTGTCATCGCTGCAAAAGCATTGTTATTAAGTAAAGATATTGAGTGCAACACACAAATTAAAATCTTAAAAGACTTTGACGAACATATAGTAAATACTGGTGAATTGAAGATAGATGGTGGTTTTGAAGATCTTGTTTTACAAATCAATCAACACGAACCGGAATTGTTATTTGCTGAAAATTATGTGGCACAGTTTCACTTATTTTTAAAACAAGTAATTGCGCATCGAGAATCATCTTTGAATGCAAATAAAGTGGTGGTGGAAAGTAGTTATAAAGCATAATTGAATTTTTTTCTTTAACTTTAAAATATGGAAGCTACAACCACAGAGAAAAAACTTATTATTCAAGAAATACTTCATTTGGAAGATGAAGGAATCTTGCGTGCAATCAAAAAATTGCTAGACATAGAAGATGGTGAAATTCCTGTGTGGCAACAAAAAATAATAGACCAACGTATTTTAGAAGCACAAGATGAAAATAATTTAATAGACCTTGCTGATATCAAAAAACAATTTGGTAGATGAGTGAGTACAAGATTAAATTTACTAAAAGTACTATAAAAGATCTTGAAGCAAGCAAAATATGGTACAATAATAAACAAGATTTTTTAGGTGAAGATTTTATTTCAGAAATATTTGATTTTGTTAATAAAATTGAGAATGACATTGTTGATTATCCGATAAGATATAGTAGCATTGTCAGAAAAATAAATCTTCAACGGTTTCCATATTCTATATTTTTCAGTAAAAACTCTGATAAGAAATTAATCATCATTTATGCTGTGTTACACCATAAAAGAGATATCCATCAATTCATAAGTAGGTTTCCAAAGGAATGATAAAAAAACTCATACTCGTTGGTGCTGGTCCTGGTGATCCTGAATTAATTTCTTTGAAAGGAATAAAAGCTTTACAACAAGCTGATGTTGTCATGTATGATGCTTTAGTAAGTGAAGAGTTGTTGCAACATGCACCCAACGCAATCAAAATATTTTGTGGCAAACGTGCTGGTACACACTACATGAAACAAGATGAAATTAATCAGCTGATTGTAGAAAATGCCCATAAATATGGTTGTGTAGTTCGCTTAAAAGGTGGCGATCCGTTTATCTTTGGTCGCGGACAAGAAGAAATAGAATACGCAGAACAACATGGTATCGAGACAGCCGTAATTCCAGGCATTTCGAGCGCAACAGCATTAGCAACCGCACAAAAAATTCCACTCACAAAACGTGGCATTACCGAAAGTGTTTGGATAACAACAGGAACTACTTCTTGTGGCAAACTATCAGAAGATATTGAGCTTGCAGCGCAATCAACAGCAACGGTTGTTATATTAATGGGTATTGGTAAATTAAATGAGATTGTAAATGTTTTCATGCAACACAAAGCCTCCACATATCCAATTGCCATCATACAAAATGGAACTTTACCCAACGAGAAAATCGTGAATGGAAATTTACTAAACATACAAGAAAAAGTAGCACAAGCAAATATTACTTCGCCAGCTATTATAATTGTTGGCGAAGTTGTAAAAGAATAAAAAACTTGGCAAGTTTCCTTATCTTCATAAAAAAACTTTCAAGGTTTCTTTTAACTACATTGACAAAACCTTGAAAGTTTACAGACACAATGAATACACTCTATCCAATATTTCTCAAAACAGAAAACTTTCATATTTTAATTGTTGGTGGTGGATTTGTTGGCACAGAAAAATTGTCTTTCATTTTAAAAAACTCACCAAACGCAAATATTACGGTAGTTGCAAAAGAGATTTCTTCTGAAATAAAATCTCAAGTCTCATATCTCATATCTGTTTGTCTTTTACAAAAAGCATTTGAAATTTCTGATCTTGAAAATAAACAACTCGTGATTGCTGCAACGGCTGATAAAGTTTTAAATGAACATATTTATCATGCAGCAAAAGCAAAAAATATTTTAATAAATGTTGCTGATACACCTGAATTATGTGATTTTTATTTGGGATCGATTGTTACTAAAGGTGATTTAAAAATTGCGATTTCTACTAATGGAAAATCACCAACATTAAGCAAAAGAATCAGAGAGTTTTTTGAAGATATTTTACCAGAAAATATTGACGATTTGATTGTAAATCTTAATGACTACAGAAAAACACTAAAGGGAAACTTTGAAGAGAAAGTAAATAAACTCAATGAAATCACTGCTTCCTTTTTGAAAAAATAATGTTTATCTTAGAAATTAATTTTCACGCAAAGACGCAAAGCACACAAATTAAAGAAGTCTTATTCTTGTATCTAAGAATCTATAAATCTAATTATGCAAACCATACAAATTCCTTTATCCAACAGAACCATAGAAGCTTTTTTTTATGAAGCTGATACAGATGAAAAACGACCAGGCATCTTGTTTATGCCTGATTTAACTGGCGTTCAGAAGACAACTCACAAAAGCGCAGAGATTTTATCTAAAGAAGGAAACTATAATGTACTGATTCCAAACTTATACAGTGGTGGCACTAATTTGCAAAAATATTGTGTGCAATTTTTAATGAATAATATTGTACGTAATAACGAACCAGATAACAATGCACCACTTACCGAATTTTTTGAAATCTTAGATGCATTTAAAGAAATGGAAAATGTAGATGCAGAAAATATCGGTGTGGTTGGTCAATGTTTAACTGGTGGTTTTGTATTACATGCAGCCATTCGGCCAGAAGTAAAAGCACCTGTGGTGTTTCATCATTCGTTTGGCTTAAAAGGCAGTGGTATACCAAAAAGTTGTTCTTCTTTAATTGATAAAAAAGTACAAGGACATTATGTGTATGTAGATCCATTTTGTCCAGTCTGGCGTGTAAAAAAATTAGAAGAAGAATTGCATGGAAATTTAGAAACCCATTGGTACAATTTGCCACATGGCATTCCACATTTGTTTTTTAATAATGAAAAAGGACAACAAGCATTTAATAGAATGATGACTTTTTTTGAAACACAGTTGAAATAGTATGAACCATGATTTAATTGATTATTGTGATGTTTATGATTTTGTATTTCAATAATAATCATAGAAATTATTTAATCAGATGAATCTATGGTTCTGACAAATAAAAAACTCGACCAATTGGTCGAGTTTTCTTATATATAATTTATGAACTAATTGCAATTACTGTTCACTTTTTACTTAATTATACTTTCGCTGTTTTTACTGTTTTCACAATACGTGCAGCTACTTTGTATGGATCAGCAGCAGAATTTGGTCTTCTGTCTTCCAACCAGCCTTTCCAGCCTTTTTCAACAGCAGCAATTGGAATACGGATAGAAGCACCTCTATCAGAAACACCATAACTAAAAGTATCTATTGATTGTGTTTCGTGTTTTCCTGTTAAACGTTGGTCGTTATCAGCACCATAAACAGCAATATGTTCTTTTACAAATGGTGCAAAAGATTCGCAAATAGCATTAAAATCTTCTTGTTTTCCGCTAGTACGCAATACTGTGTTAGAGAAGTTAGCATGCATGCCAGAACCATTCCAATCAGTAGCACCTAATGGTTTGCAATGCCAGTTGATAGCATAGTCATATTTTTCAGCTGTTCTTTCTAATAAATAACGAGCAATCCATGTTTGGTCACCAGCTGCTTTTGCACCTTTTGCAAACACTTGGAATTCCCATTGTCCAATAGCTACTTCAGCATTAATTCCTTCTACATTCAAACCAGCTTCTAAACATAAATCTAAATGTTCTTCAACAATATCACGACCAACTGCTTTGCCAGCACCTACAGAACAATAGTATGGACCTTGTGGACCAGGCTCACCACTTGGTGTAAACTCGCTCCAACCAATTGGTTTTTCTGTTTTTGTATTCCAAATAAAATATTCTTGCTCAAAACCAAACCAGAAATCGTTGTCATCATCTTCAATAGTAGCACGACCATTTGATTCGTGAGCTGTTCCGTCAGAAGATAAAACTTCGCACATTACTAAATATCCATATTTACGATCTGGATCTGGACAAATAAATACTGGTTTTAATAAACAATCAGAAGAACCACCTGGCGCCTGCTCTGTAGAAGAACCATCAAAACACCATGTTGGACAATCTTCCAACTTTCCTGTAAAATCTCTTTCGATTCTTGTTTTGCTACGAAGGCTTTGTGTTGGCTTGTAGCCATCTAACCAAATGTACTCTAATTTTGCGTAAGACATGTTATAATTTTTTAGATGTGAATAATTTTTTCTACTTTACATACAAATATGCAAAAAAGTAAAAAATATTATAGGTTTTGATTGATTAATTTAATTTTAAGAGATTATTACTTAAAATCTACATGTTGCTCTAAAATTTTAACTTTTTTGTTTTATAAGTGTAGCATATTTCTTGTTTTGTTAGAATATTGTATACTTATTTATACTGATTTTCGCTATTTACACACATTCTTAATATAAAAAATAAATCTTTTTATTTTTAAGTGATTACTTTTAATGTAGATGGCAAATGAAAAACGACATATTGAAATCTGTATCATTTCTGATATACATTTAGGTACACGTGCGTGTCATGCTGAGGAATTAAATCGTTATTTAAAAAGCATAAAACCGACCATCTTAATTATTAATGGCGATTGGCTGGATATTTGGAACTTTGGCGCTGGTTATTTTCCGAAAGAACATATTGAAAATGTTTTTTTAGTGTTGGATATGGCACGACAAGGTATTCCTGTGTATTATATAACAGGCAATCACGATGACCACATGCGCAATTTTTCTGGTTATAAGTTCGATATTTTACAATTGCGAGATGAAATAGTACTGGAAATTGATGGCAAAAAACACTGGATTTTTCATGGCGACAAATACGATTTATCGGTTGGTGGTTCTGCGCGTTGGTTAGCTAAATTAGGTGGTAGAAGCTATGATAAAATATGGCAAGTCAATCGTTACATCAATAATATTAGAATAAAATTAGGCAAAGACAAAATTTTTATTTCCAAATATATAAAAGACAAAGTAAAATCTGTTGTAAAAAGCAAAGTACAGGATTTTGAAGATGTTGCTATTGAAGTGGGTATCGAAGAAGGCTATGATTATATTATATGCGGACACATTCACAAGCCTCAAATCCGTGAAGTGTCTTCTGATAAAGGTAAAGCTATGTATTTAAACAGTGGCGATTGGGTAGAAAATCTCACAGCATTAGAATATGCTAATGGAAAATGGGATTTATTTTATTACCAGCACGATTTACAATATAAAGATATAGACAGAAGCTAATCTTATTCTTCATACATTATAATCTTGCGCTATTGTCCACATTTCCACATAGTTCATATTTTGTTAAATTACATTAAATAAATTGACAATGTGTTTTTGTTTTCATAAATTAGTATAAAATAAAACTATATTATGAAAAAACGTTTACCAATAATAAAGGAAGTAGAAGCTTACCAATACTTCTTAATTTTGATGTTTATATTGCTGTTAGGTATTCTAACCAAATAAGCATTTCTCCATTACAAATAATGCGTTTCTTTGAAACTTATGTGTTTTCCTACACAAGGAACTTTATACTTACATTTATAGTTATTAAAAAACTGATGCAAAACTTATCTTTGCAGTAATAAACAATTTATTACACATGGATTTTAGTATTTTCTTAGAAGCTTCTACTTGGGTAAGCTTACTTACACTCACATTTTTAGAAATTG
>ENA-UPXM01007102-UPXM01007102.1-activated-sludge-metagenome-genome-assembly--contig:-NODE-7102-length-10181-cov-3.742346_pt1 | contig 10181 bp, 7 predicted proteins | sample MGYA00238178_ERZ772708 | MGnify/ENA primary metagenome ERZ772708 (study PRJEB29002, sample SAMN05720212) | activated sludge metagenome | isolation source: anaerobic digester from wastewater... | reverse complement strand
TCACCTCTCTTGAAGACCTTGCAAAACCGGGTGTGCGGGTTGGAATCGGTGAGCCGGCAGGACCGGCGGTTGGATCCGCGACAAAACAGCTGCTGACAGCGAATGGTCTCTGGGAGGTAGTGGATGCAAATGTCTGCGAGAACGGTGTGAAGTCCGGAACAGTCAATGAATTGCTCGTATACACCGCAATGAACCAGGTGGACGTAGCAATAATATGGACTGACCTGTATAACCCCGATAACATGGACCTTATCGAGATCCCCATCGATATAGGCTTTGTCAAGGTTATCCCGATCGGTACCCTCACGTTCACGGAGAATAAAGAGAACGCAGAGAAATTCATGAACTTTGTCGCTTCTGACGAAGGAAAGGCAATCTTTGAGAAGCACGGCTTCACCACGTATCCCTCCGCGAAGTACGGCGATTGATGAAAATTCATTTTCCCATTTTTCACGAGGACTGAATCGTATGCACAGGCACTGCAGATACCGACAATGTAGCCGTTACCTTTCCAACCAGGACACTCAACAGTTCTGTCGCCGACAATCCACTGGAACCCGGGAGAGAATCTCCTGTAAGAGAACCGGAGATACATGAAATATGAAGAAACTCCGCTTTTCACCACTCAAGTGCGTTACCATAGGCGTAAGCCTCCTGCTTGCGCTGGCAATCATCATACTGTTGCTCCTTATCGTATCAAGGCCGAACCCGGCAACACTTCTCGCCTCTATTGTTTCACCCGAGATTCAATTTGCAATCTTTCTGAGCGTGATGACTTCCCTCGTTTCGACTGCACTCTGCATTCTCATCGGCGTGCCATCGGCATATGCCCTTGCCAGGTATGATTTCTGGGGAAAAGACCTTGTAAATACCACGCTTGATATGCCGCTTGCCCTCCCGCCCCTGGTGGCCGGGCTCGGGCTTCTCCTCTTCTTCGGGACCACCTTCATCGGGGAAGGACTGGCGTCGATAGGCCTGGTCTTTGTATTCACTCCTCTCGGGATTATCGCCGCCCAGTTCTTCGTGAATATACCTTTCATGCTGCGGGTGATGAGATCGACCTTTGAGGGGATCAGCCCGAGATACGAACACGTTGCAAAGACACTCGGATGCACTGATAGCCAGGCTCTCTGGAAAGTGACCATTCCAATGTCCAAGAACGGACTTCTTGCAGGATCGGTCATCACCTGGGCGAAGGGAATCGGCGAGTTCGGTGCCGCACTCCTCCTTGCCGGGGCGATCTTCATGAAGACCGAGACGCTGCCAATCGCCCTGTTCCTGAACATGTCCTGCGGACAGCTGGACAGGGCAATCTCGGCCGCGACACTCCTGATCATCATCTCGGTCTGTTCCCTGTACATCTTTGAGCGTTTCGGAGGAAGTGCGAAATTCTAGGTGGATGCGATGCTGAAAATTCTGAATTTAACAAAGGACCTCGGCCAGTTCGTCGCACGGGACATCACGCTCGAGATCGAGAAAGGTGAATACATGGTCATCATCGGCCCGACAGGTGCCGGAAAGACCATCCTCCTCGAGACAATTGCAGGCATCTATTCCCCGGACGAGGGCAGTATTTTCATAGGCGGCAAAGATGTAACAGATCTTCCGCCGAGGGAGCGGCACGTATGCATGGTCTACCAGGACTACATGCTCTTCCCCCACTTAAACATCAGGGAGAATATCGCGTTCGGGCTGAAGTCCCGGGGATGCTCAAAGGATGAGACCGATAAAAAAGTCGAAGAGATCGCAGAATTCCTGACAATATCCCACCTTCTCGATCGGAAACCCGATACCCTGAGCGGGGGTGAACAGCAGCGGACTGCCATCGCACGGGCGCTTGTCATGGACCCGGTGGTGCTCCTGCTCGACGAGCCACTGAGTGCGCTGGACGGCCGAACACGAGACAAGCTGAGAAAGGAACTCAAGCACCTGCATGCCCATTACCGGATAACGGTCATTCACGTGACGCATAACTTCGAGGAGGTCTTTTCGCTGGCCGACAGGGTCGCAGTCATGAACGATGGGCGCATCGCCCAGATTGGAAAGCCTGAAGAAGTCTTCCGAAGACCCAATTCGGAGTTCATTGCCGATTTCGTGGGTGTAGAAAACCTCTTTTCCGGCATCTGCACGGATCTGGATGGGGCATGTGCGATCGATGTCGACGGGCACCGCATCATATCAAACACGTGCGGGATAGGGGGCAGGGTCTATGCATCCATCCGGCCTGAAGATATCCTGGTCTCCACAGAGCCCTTCGAGTCGAGCGCCCGGAACAGGTTCCACGGAAAGATTGTTGATATTGCAGATAACGGGACTTTTGCCCGGATATCGGTCGATGCGGGGATCCCCTTCATTGTCATCCTGACAAGACTGGGGTTTGAAGAGATGGCCCTGAAGGAAGGGGACATGGTATACCTGACGTTCAAGGCATCATCGGTACACGTATTTGGTTGACGATAGCCCGAATGGTTGCGTATCATGGTGACTTGGAAAACGGGTATCCCCACAATTTTTCATCACCAGGCTGAATAGATGCCTAATCGAATGCAATGACAAAATAACCTTTTTTTGTCTCCTCCCTGTTTTGTGTGGGGAGACTGAATCAGAGTTTTTCATCTCCATAAAGATCCAGTCACTTCAACCGCCGCCGGGGCGCCCTCACAGAACTCATACCCGATTGCTCAAATTTTGATCGTGAATCTGGAAGTGACCGCAGGCCCCCGGGTCGAGGGCGGAGGCCTCGCGGTATTTTTTCGGGCGGCGGCATGGCATCGCATATGGGGGGAATGCCCCCACAAAATGTATCAGGTTCATCAATCCTGCCCACACCAGGGAGAAAAGAGCCTTTTTTCCTGCTGATCTTCACGGTTTTTCGGGATTCTTTTCGTTCCAGGATCCCATTCTCGCAAGGGATCATCCATGGCAAATATACTCTCCTGCATTCGAATCAGCAGAAACCACATGTTTGAAATATATTCAGATAGATGATAATATGAAGCCAAAGAGGTGTTTTCTCTTGAAATTTCCAACGATTCTCTCTGTGTGCCTGTTAATAGCAGTGTCCCTGCTGGTTGCGAATACCGCTGCTGACGATATTGGTGGGGGGACGGGATACTTCCAGATCAGCTCGAGCCCGTCCGGCGCCACCGTGTCTTTCGATGATTCGTATGCAGGGACCACACCGGTCACCATACCGGTCTCCTCCACCGGAACTCCTGATCACACGATACGGGTGGAAAAGAGCGGCTACGAGCCCTGGGAGGAGACGCATTACGGCAATCCCTTCGAAGGCGAGACCATCCACATCAATGCCAACCTTGTATACATTGAACCCACCACTCCGATCGGCGGGGGGAAGGGGTATTACTCGATAACATCCTCACCGTCAGGAGCAACCGTCTACTTTGATGGTACATACAAGGGCACCACCCCGGTTACTGTGACCGTCCCCTCAACCGGCACTCCCGGGCACACCGTAAGTATCTCCCTCTCAGGGTACCAGACCTGGTCGAACAGCTATTCGGGGAACCCGGCCGAAGGCGAGACCATCTATGTCTCGGCCTACCTGCAGCCCGTGCAGTCCTATGGGAGTATCTACGTGGACTCGTCGCCTTCCCAGGCAACCGCGACACTTGACGGAGCAAACTCCCAGACAACCCCCTGCACATTCCACGATGTCTATCCGGGTTCGCATACCGTCCGGGTGACAAAGTCCGGGTACCAGACCTGGAGCAGTAGCGTCAGCGTATCGGCAGGGAGGACAACAGCGGTGTCTGCCAGCCTCTCCCAGGTCTCTCCGGGAACTGGTTCGATCTATGCGATATCCACCCCCCAGGGAGCGGCTGTCTACGTCGACGGGAGATATTACGGCACAGCCCCCCAGATCGCAGGCAGCCTCTCGATCGGGTATCACCAGGTTCGGCTCTCGCTTTCAGGGTTCCAGGACTGGACAGGGAGTATCTATGTCGAGGACGGGAAGACTACGACCGTGAGCCAGACCCTGTCGGTCTCACCAACGTCCTCCCCGACGTCGGCGCCCGGAACCGGTTCGATCTCCATCAGTTCGCAGCCGGCCGGAGCCGAGGTCTACATCGATAACATCTACTACGGGATAACCCCGGTCACCGTCCCGTCGGTTGCGGCAGGATCACGGGTGGTGAAACTCCAGATGGCAGGGTATACTCCCTGGCAGGCGACCGTGCAGGTGAACTCCGGGCAGGTGACGCCGGTTGAAGCAACGCTGCAACCACAGCCGACCACTGCCCCGACACAGGCGGGTCTTGGCATACCAGTTGTTCTTCTATCCCTTGCCTTCCTTGCATTTGCATCGATCAAAAGGAGATAGAAGAGACCACAGTCTCCCTGACACGGTTGAGGGGAGGCGTCATCCCCTCTTTTTTCGGAAAAACGAAACCGGGTGTTCCGGAGATCGATCCCGGGTTTGCACACGGTTACCTCTCCCATGGTATGTCAGCGTCAAGCCAAAAGAACCCCAGGATCTACGTACCCTGTGGTCCTTGACCTTCGATCTTCCATCTCGATCAGGGCTCAAGTTCCTTGATCCTCAATGAATCATCCGAATATGACAGCTTCAGCCGCCTCATGCACGTGGGACACTGGTAGAATTCGTTGGCGTCACTGCTTTTTGTGAGCAGCATCGGTATTCCGTCATGCCCGTTTGCGCAGTATGGGACCTGTCTCTCGACCATGTGTACCACTACCGGAAAGGTACCATAAGAACGTATGCCATCAAAGATCCCTTGCCCGGGTCGGGGTAAAAGTATCAGCATTCTTGCCGTAAACCAGGTGTCGTCGCCTGCAAACTGGCGATTTCCGCTGAAAATGTCAGCAGACGGAAGCCGCCGGCGAAGCATGGACTGGGCAATTACTAACCCAGGAGATTAATATTTTTTTAAAATATTATCCCTTCATCTCTAAAATAAAAAAAGGTAATTGTAAAGAAACACTCTCTTCATTGGCAGAGTATTTTCAGCAATGTAAAGTGTTTGTGGGGGAACACAAATGTGCAGGGTCTTTACCCCAAAACGATACGCCCCGGCCGGGTCGAGTGTCTGGGGTTTAAACCTTTTTCCGTTGATGTGTTCTTCGTTCATAAAATAGACCTCCAAATGGTCTCTGATCTCAATATACCTCATAGATAATAAAGATTTTTGATGGGTATTTTTTGCGTGCCAAATCTATTAACCGCCACGGTTTTTTCGTGATTGAGAGTTATAATGAGCCTTTTTAACGTGCACGAAGGGGGTGGTCTTTTTTGGTTTTTTTTATTGCAAAAGGACATCGGCACGAGGAGGAGTCCTTGTGATTTTCTATATGGTTTTCGGTTGCTTTGTGTTCGTAGAGGGTGTATGGGATTTTGTATATTAGAGTAACAGGCCATTTCACGGTAATACCTTTTTATAGGCGGATTCATCTACATACGGAGAATTCACATTTGCATTTTACATAGGAACTAACACAGAGCTGATACAAGAGCATACAGGGACTATGGCTCTAGAATTGTTCTCGTGTTTGATTAACTCTTCAATTTTTATTCGTGTTTGTATGAGATTGTGTGTGTGATGATATACTTCTCATGGACCGTCTGAAGCATCTCCCCAATCCAATACTCGATGCGGTGATGCTGTTCCTTATTTATAGACTTTCTCTGAAATTAACCATCCATTCGCGTCCTTCAGTCTTTTCAGTTCTATTGGTTTCTTCCCCTTGAATATCCTTGCACCTACACAGACAAGGATTCCCATAAGAACGGAATGGAGGAGCACCGGACGTCCAGGAGGAGCGGACGGAAATGTTGTGGAGACGAACCTGGTGGAGCGTCAATAAAACAAGTATTCCTTTTCATCCAGAAGGATGCAGGATTAAACTCACCGCATGAATGGAGGCTATTCCATAAGCCCTCTTCTTCTCACTCAAACCTCATACCGAAAGAATATATTCCCTCGGGAATGAATGACCACTAATAGTGTGTATATATGGATTCTCACACATTCCAGGAATGTGGGTGCCCATGGTTTGAACCATCATATTCCTGCGCAGCATATGCAAGCGAAGGGATTCTCACAAGTCTTGTAGAAAAACCCGTTTTTGCGTCACCGTATATTCAGCAATTATTCCATTATCGTAGCGGATTTGCCATACACTCACCAACGGTCTCTTTTCGATCAGTGGATGAACATGAACACCTTCTGGGCGCCCTGGTAGGAAAAATTTCCCAACGGGGAATTCCTGCCCCATGTAGCCTGAATGTCGAACGACATGTACTTCGAACAGCAGAGAGTGCCGGCATACTCCAGTATAATGAACAGAACAAGGTACAGTTCCAATTCCTTGTTTCATCCGATAGCCCACAATTCAAAGACCAAATTATCGCGTGCCTTTATCCCGAACTGCTTCTGTCTGACCAGGAGGTGAGCGACCTTCTCGTTTGTTACCGCAGAATTTGTACAGATGCAGAATATGATTTCTTCTGTCGGGTAGTGGACAAACTGCCTGAAAAGCGCTTAGGACTGTTCGTTCTCCCTCAACGACTCTTTCATGATATAGGAATCAAAGAACATCCCAACCAAAGGGTAGATTTCACGATTGAGATCCCATATTCAACCACAGGGAGATGGCTCAAAATTGCGATGGAGGTGGATGACGCGAGTCATTCTGGAGGGCAAAAATACTTTGACTCCCGGCGTGACGAAGCGCTCCGGAAAGCGGGATGGAAAGCCGACCACATTTTCAGATTCAGGCTTGATGAACGTGATACCTGGGATGAAAAGATCGAAAAGATTGTGATTCAGCTCATTGAGGCAATACCCCCCACTGTCCTGGAAGCTGCAGGTGCCGTAAGAACTCTCGCTCCTGACCAACGGACGGCACTCCAGAATCTGATAATTTTACCAATTGCTGAAGCCCAACTCTCTGCAGTATTAGCCCTATTGGTTGATCGGAACCACTCAAAAAGAATCACGATTGGTAACCCCCAACACCTGGATTTGTCCGTGGTGATCCAGGAGATCCAGACACTGCTGAATTCCCTATCAGCCCTCCATCAGCTGGACCCTGTAGACCTTGTTCTGACAGAGGAACCGGGATCAAAACCGGACATTCTTTATTTTGGATTTCCCTCTGCGGATGCATGGAACGCATTGCATGATGCGAATTCCCTCGTTATTGCACCCTGTCCCGTAGTATCAGATTATATCGAGCCGTTCATAAAAGCAAGGCCACATGCAATCGATTGTGCGTCTTCAAAGAGAAGAGAAGCACTCCGTTCTTCTATGGAGTATCTACTCCAGAATATCTTTAGAAAAGAAGCGTTTCGTCCGGGTCAGATTGAGATCATCGAGCGTGCTCTTGCCTTGAAACCAGTTGTCGGCCTTCTTCCCACTGCTGCAGGAAAATCACTCTGTTACCAGTTATCCTCATTTGTACAGCCTGGTTTCACATTAGTCGTAGACCCGCTCACGTCTCTCATGACGGATCAGAAACAGAACCTCTCTGCATTGGGCATTCACCGGTGTGAGGCATTTAAAGGTCGTGTGACAGGCGGGTGGCAATACAGGGAAAAGGCATACAAACAGATGAACATCGGCCAGCTCCTCTTTGTGTTTACCGCTCCTGAGCGGTTTCAAATCAGTGAATTCCTCAAGAACATTGAACAAAATCTCCTGTATATTCCCTACTGCGTGGTCGACGAAGCCCACTGCGTGAGCGAATGGGGTCATGATTTTCGTCTCCCCTACATGAATATCTGGCGCAGGTTCACAGAGAATGGTGCAGTATCCAGGCCGATTTTTATTGCGTTGACAGGAACCGCTTCGCAGAACGTATTATACGATATCCGCCATATCCTCAAGATCGCAGATGCCGATGCCGTAGTGAAACCCCAGACATTCGACCGCGGCGAACTTCAATTCAAAGTTCATAAAACAACAGCAGCGGATCGCACACGCACAGTCCTTGATGTTGTTCAGGAAAGTCTGCGTACCTATGGATGGACGCCACACGACGAGACCCCACCACCGAGCGGACTGATTTTTTCAAACTTTGTCGGGGGCGACCTTGGTGTCAAACAATTGAAAGCAACTCTGACCAACGAACTCGGACTGCAGTTTGAGATGTTCAGCGGAACACCTCCTGATAGCGAGACTCCGGAAGAATGGGACCTGAAAAAAGAGAGGATACAGGTTGATTTTAAGACTGATAAGAAACCCCTTCTCGTCTGCACTCACAGCTTTGGAATGGGAATTGACAAACCCAACATCAGGTTCACCATTCACACTATGCTCCCGCGTTCTCTTGAGGAGTTATATCAGCAGGCAGGACGCGCTGGCCGTGATGGAAATCCTGCCACGTGTACCATTGTATTCTCTGATGACCACCCCGAAATCTCAAATGAATTGTTAAACACTGAATTGACCTCCTTCGAACAGCTGCAGGCCGACACAGCAGCCATTGAATGGAAAAAACAGGGGGATGCATTTCGAAACCTGTGGTTCATCACTGAGACCTACCTGGGACCTGAAAAAGAAAAGAAGATTCTCACGCATGTATTGAGAGACTTGATTCTGCCACATCTCAAAGAGGAAACAGGCGGGACCATCACCCTCACCATCCCGATAATCCTTCTTCCAGGTAATCTGGTGACTGAAAATTATGCAAAACTTGCATTACAGAACCTCAAGCGAGCTGAAGAGAAGAAGAAACTCCATCTTGAAAAAGCTCTTTACCGTTTTCGGAATATCGGCGCGATCCAGGATTATACCTTTGATTATCTCAAACGTGAATTCAGTGTCGATGTCAGACGAATTCCTCCAGATGAGGTCTATAGGTCTTTTCATGATTACTTGAAGGATTATCTGACAGAAGGCGAGATTGCCTCCTGCATGCCTTATTATAGAGAGACTACCTATGAGGGTGCGGCTTTGTCCTGTGGGCACGCACTCGTTGATTTCATGTACGATCTCATCGAAAAGAGGCGTCGTCGTGCAATTGGGCAGATGCTGGATGCTGCCAGGCAGGGGGTCAACGACGGATCAGAACATTTCAGGCAATACCTGATGAATTATCTGATAGAATCCGAATTTACAGAACCCGTAGAGAAACTAGCGAAAAGTGATGACTGGACATTATGGTTCACTCTACTCTCAAGGGCAAAGGGCAAAGATGGATTGGAGAAGCTATTGGGGGCGTGCAGGAGACAACTCGAAGAAACACCCAACCATCCGGGGCTTCTTCTTCTAGCCGGATTTTCACAGTTCGCGGTCGACGAGCGTGAAATGTTGTCAGACGATATCGCAAATGGTTTTTCTGCGATGAAAAAATTCTATCCGGATATCCGGACCAGATTGGACATCGCACGTGAAGTGATTGAACACATGCAACAACGATATCCCTCAAAAGCAAATGTTATTCTTGCGTCCATTCTCAAAGGAGACATGTCACTCGACACCATCGACCTTTTATTTAGTTGATCTTTCGCTCGGAGAATAAGAAGCCACTATTTGAAAGTGATTCACCATTTTAAAGGCATAGATTTTTTGTCCCGTAGCTATTGGAGAGGTAACGAATTCTTTCCCCCCGTTGTGCAGCCCGTACTCAAACTCACAAACAGCGACGAGCAGTCTGTGAAACAGCCTGCGAGGAGTGGGAAGGGAACAGGCGACGCGACGTGAGCGAAGCGAGTCAGCATGGCCGTCAGCCTAAACCCGATTCACCGAAAGAGAACAGCCCTGCGATGTGAGCGGAACGGAATGGAGGAGCACCGGACGATAGGAGGAGCGGACGGAAATGGTGTGGAGGCGAACCTGGCGGGGCGTCGGGGAATATCAAAATTACTGCCTATTACTTACCCTAAAAAAAAGAATAAATTTTCATCTTCTTCTCATGCTCAGCATGTATTTGTGGATGATCCGCATTACATCACGATAATCGATTCTTCCATCACCGGTATAATCGAAAGATTCAATGTACTCGCTTTTTTGCAGCTTAGATAGGTATCTCGCATAAAGGGAGATATCGAAAACGTCAAATTTTCCATCACCATTGAGATCCTCGAATTTCCCATCGTCATCTAGATCGGTTGGAGTGCTTGGGAAGCCAGGAATTACGATCGGGACTGTGGTCGGGACTGTGGTCGGGACTGTGGTCGGGACTGTGGTCGGGAC
>ENA-UPXM01007101-UPXM01007101.1-activated-sludge-metagenome-genome-assembly--contig:-NODE-7101-length-10182-cov-3.393996_pt1 | contig 10182 bp, 11 predicted proteins | sample MGYA00238178_ERZ772708 | MGnify/ENA primary metagenome ERZ772708 (study PRJEB29002, sample SAMN05720212) | activated sludge metagenome | isolation source: anaerobic digester from wastewater... | reverse complement strand
GACCTTAAAACCAAAAAAGTCGAAACAAACGAAAAAATAGATAAGTGATGGATATACCTACTTTTGAAACCAAAGAGCAACTTTTTAAACATCTGATAGAGAATAAAAAAGAGTTGATGTCGCTAAAAAAAGCAGTAACAAAACAAGCTGATAGTTTTTTTGCATCTCCTACGTTGTTTTCTACCCACAATGAAAAAGCCACAAAATCCGAAAATCAAGGAGTAAAAAATGCTCTTAAATTAAGGCTTGTTATCAATACTACTGGCATCTTAGATAGTCATAATGATGTTCATATCAAAGGATTATGGAAAAAGAGTATTAAAGAAAAGAAAGATTTATATCTTTTACAAGAGCATAAATTGCTTTTTGAAAGTATAATAACAGATAAAGTACAAGCATCTACACAAGACTATTCTTGGAAAGATTTAGGACTAAGCAAAGATGGTAATACGGAAGCCCTTATTTTTGATGTAGAATTAGACGAAGATAGAAACCCGTTTATGTATAAGCAATACCAAAAAGGATATGTTAAACAGCACTCCGTTGGTATGAGGTATGTAGATATAGTTTTATGCGTTAATACAGACGAAAAATGGGCGAAAGAAGAAAAAGAAAATTGGGATAAATATATTTCAGAGGTAATAAACAAAGAACAAGCAGAAGAACAAGGTTATTTTTGGGCTGTTACACAAGCTAAACTGATTGAAGGCTCTGCCGTTGTTTTAGGCTCAAACCCAATTACTCCTACATTATCCAATAAAAATGATGAGCCGTTGAAAGACACTCAACAAAATAAAGACGATAGCCGAGCAATCACTATCAATGCGAAAGAAATTGAAGATTATTTAAAACTAAAATTATTACAAAAATGAACGAAGAATTTAAAAAAGCACTTGATAGTGCATTGGATGCTTTTAAAGCATCGTTACCAGCCACAATGTCGGCTGATGAAGTAAGAAACGCTATTCAGGTTAAGTCAGATGAGATGACCGCTAAGTTTGAAGGTATGGCTACGAAAGAAGATTTGGCTAATTTGTCAAGTGAATTAACAACTGCTATTAACAAAGGTAAAACTTCTGTTAAAGAGGTTAAATCGGTTAACGAGTTAGTAAGTAAATCAATGGCTGATGTGAAAGCTAAGAAAGAAGTATCTTTTGAGGTTAAAGCAGTAGGCGATATGACGACTGCAAACGTTGCTGTTGCTGATGCTACTCCAAGACTTTCTTTACTTGATGCACAAGGAGATGTTTATGGTATCAATAGAACACTTATTGATAGCGTACTTTCTTATGTGGACTTAGGTTCAACAGACAAAGCAAGTATTACTTGGGTTGATGAAGTTGAAGGCGAAGGCTCTGTTGGTGCAACCACCGAAGGTCAAAAGAAAAACCAAATTGATGTTGATTTTAAAGAAAAAGTGGCTAATGCTACCAAAATCACAGGTTTTGTAAAAGTAACGGAAGAAAGTTTAGACGATATTTCGTATATGTCAGGCGAAATCAACCGAGTATTGAACGAGAAATTGTATGTGAAAAAATCTGCTGATGTTTTGGCTGATATTATCACAAATGCAACTGCGTTTAACTTGACAGACTTTAATGGTACTGTACCAAGTGCAGATATTATTGATGCTATTATTGTTGCTACTGCTCAATCGACTCTGTCAGGTTTCCAACCTAAACATATTGTGATGCACCCAGTAGATATTGCTAAATTCCAATTAGCAAAATCAAGCAATATTCCTCGTGTTTCGACTGTTGCTGGTGTGATGGAAGTAAACGGATTGAAAGTAATCCAATCGTTACAAGCTACAAAAGGGGATTTCATCTTAGGAGATTTCTCTAAATATAGAGTGCGTATTTACAAAGAAAAGTTAATTATCGGATTAGATGGTAACGACTTAACCGAAAACAAAAGAACAATCATAGGAGAAACACGTTTGATAAAATACGTTTCTTCTAACGAGAAAACTTCTTTTGTAAAAGGAACTTTCGCAACTATTCAAGCAGCTATTAACAAAGCATCGTAATAAAAAAATGGTAGAAGTAGTATATACACAGTCTTACGCACCTTTTGATTCACGAATGGTGGGTCAAAGCCAAATGTTAGAGAAACCTTTTGCTGACGAACTTATCCGTAAAGGGTATGCGACAATCAAAAAAGATACTCCGATTATCGGTATCAAACCTATTAGAATATCAAATGCTATGTGTAAGAAAGCCGTTAAGCGACCTGTAAATAAAAACAAGGTTACTGCGTATATGGCTACTTTCCCTTCAAGAGAAGATGTTCTCGCAAAAGCTATCCTTTCTTTATATAAACAAGTAGATGAGTTGGTGGTGCTTACCAATGGTGGAATGGAAATTCCTGACCTTCCAAACGTAAGTACCTACAACACTCTTGATAAAATAGGAGATGTAGGTTGTGCTGGGAAATTTGCTTTTGCTCACGAGTGGAAAGGTTATGTTTTAACTGTTGATGATGATTTTATTTATCCAGAGAATTACGTTGAAGAAACGATAAAGGCGATAGATAAATATCAAAAGAAAGCAGTTATCTCTTGGCACGGAAGAACTTTATTTGAGCATTCGGAGAGATATAAAAATGGTCATAAAGACTTTTATCAATGTTGTTATGATGTAGATAGCGATTATGCTGTTAATATTATAGGGACAGGGGTTTGTGGTTTTCACGCAGATGTTTTTTTAGAGAATCCGTTTGACGTAATAGAGATGGTTTACACTAATAGTAGCGATATATGGTTTTCTTTATCTTGCGACCAAAGACGTATCCCTATGATTGTGCCAAAACATAAAAAAGGTTGGTTAATCCCACTTGAAACAGGTGTTGCGTGTATTTCTTACGGTGTTAAATTTGATGATATGCTTACGCAAATTATCAATAGTAGAAATTGGATTTTACAAGATAAAATAATCAAGAAATGAGCATTATAGATAAAACATATTTTGCTTTTGGCTTTTGCGAGATACCTATGACAGAGGTTTCCAATGGTTACTCGTCTGAATTAAACACTTCGGAGGGTGCAAGGATAAACCAATACATAGTTTTCTTTGAGAGAGAGTATTTGAACAAAATATTGGGCGTTGCTATGACTGAATTGTTTTATAGCGAGTTAGCTAAAGACCCAGTAGAGGAAAAATGGCAAACACTTAAAGATAAACTTGCAGATAGCACGAATAAAATATCTCCTATTGCTAACTATGTTTATTGCTCTTACTTGCACGAGCAGGAGAAGATGTTAATGAATAGAGCAACAGAAGTAGTAGATAAAGTAGAAAATCAATCTGTAATATCTAACTATACGAAAATAAAACAATCGTGGGATAAGATGGTTAGTATGAACTCTACCTTTTTCTATTGGCTTTATACAAATAAAGATGAATACGAAACGGAAGAAGTAAAATTTGATTTTACTAAGTGGGCTGAATTGTTAATAACACAAAACTATGGACTATAAACAAATACAAACATCAATGGAGCGTATTGTTGGGATTATTTCCAATAATATTGACAAAGAAATGAAAAAAAACGAGGATTATATTGAAGGGCAACCTTTCAAACTTCGTTTCTATCATTCTACTCCTATTGAGTTTGTTAATGTTGTAGGCAAAGAGAGTGTTAATCAAAAGCTACCCTTCTTTTTTGTTAATTCAATGCTTTCATCAGAGGGCGATGGAATATGGGTCATTAAAGATATAGTAATAGCAACTATGTCGGATAAAAATTGGACTAGGGAAAAAAGAGATGCGGTTAATTTTAAGCCAATCTTAATACCAGTGCTTCAAGAATTTCTTAGGATTTTATGTTTCGATAGAGATTTATCTGTTTATCGCACAGGAGATACAATTTTCCATTATTTCTATGGCGAAACAGGGTTAAAAGGCTACGAAGCACATAAATTCACACAATCGGTTGATGCTATACAACTAAAAAACTTTCAATTTAAAATGAGTAGAAATTGTTTAACTTATAAAAAAATAAAATTATGATTATCGGAGAAGTAAATTGTTCCTCTAAAAAGGGGAATGTTGGGAGACCAGCGTGTGCCGTTAAATTAGACCATTTAGTTGGTTTAATATTAACATTTGATGGATTTGAGATACCTAACGCTAAATTAGGCTCTTTTGAGGATATGCTTGAATATCTACAAAAAGCTACCTTAGCAAGTGGAAAAGACAGAGTATTTTATATACCTAAAATATTCGGTAATGAAGATACTACTCCTGACCCAGAAGTAAAACAATCTGGTTATGGGTTTACAGTTAAGATTGACGAGAAACCTCATCAATTTAACATTGAACTTGAAGATTTAGGTATTAAGTTTTACCAAAACTTACGCAAATTCAAGGATAGAAAAGATATGAGAATGTATTGGATTGATACTACCTTTATTGGTGGTCAACAAACATCAACAGGTCTTAAAGGCTTTGAATGTACGTTTATGCCTAAACAAGTAAAAGTAGGTATCAAAGGTGGCGATTATACTATGTATAAAGCTGAATTGCAGTTAGAAGATACTATGGCTCTTTCTGACAAACTTTCTACTGTACTATTCCCAGAGAATTTTGATTTAAGTGTCGAAATGGGTGGTATTTTAGATGTTGAATTAACTGCTGCAGGTGGCTCTGGTATTGCTACTGTAAAAGCTAAAACGTGGATTTCGAGGACTCCATTGTATAACCTTTATGCCGATGCTTTGGCTGTTGCTGGTGCTTGGGTTGTAAGAAATGCTTCTACCAACGCTATTGTTACTCCAACAGGTGTGGCGAAAGATACGGTAAATGAAGGTTGGGCTATCAGTTTAAGTGCTGGTTCTTATACTATCTCTTTGGCAAGTCCAAGTGCATTAGAAGCGTTGCATGTAGGCTCTTTAACTTCGGGTGGTTACGAGAGTAATATTGTTACTGCTACTGTTACAGCGTAATGAATACTATTAAAATTGGCACAGGGGAGTTATCCCTTGTGCTTTTTGAAAAAAGCGAAAAGGAATTTTTAAGCAACTTATCCGATGTGTTTAAGAAGTGTCTTTTTCCTACTCTTACTGATGCTGAAATAACGAAAGAACTTGTGAAAGCATACAAAAAATATGGCAAATCAGCTAATAAACCTAATACAAAAAAAACTAAATAGCCTTGAAGAAGTGCTTGAAGAAACTATTGTTGAAGTTATAGAACAAGAAAGTGATGTTTTTATTGAATTAAATCAAGAACAATTATTACAGGGCAAATCAAGTAGTGGTGTAGATATGCCAAAGTATAGCGAAAATACTTTGCAGAATAAACCTAATTCAACAAGCGATAGATACACTCTTTTTGATACAGGAGATTTCCATAGAGGATTTCATGTAGAAACTTATGTTGGCGAGTTTAAAATAGAAAGTTCTGACAGCAAAAACGATATGCTTATAGAAGAAAATGGGGAAGATATTTTCGGTCTTACAGAAGAAAATTTTGATAAAGCGTTCAATGAGATACGACCAATAGTAAAAGAAAAAATAGAAAAATGGATAGTAGAAAAATAATAGAGAGCATAATTACTAAAATAACTAATGCTCTTTTTTTTATATCAAAAAAGCTAACATATCACACGATAAACGACTATAAATTTACTATGGATAGATATATCCAATTAGTAGTGGATAATAATTTTAACGCATTAAAGAAATTACCTTTGTATATTCCTAAAACGTATTTAGAAGCGATTTACGGTAATATTTTATTAGAGTACGCTAAACTATCCGAGAATGAGGATATAATGGCTGAAATGCGAAATAAAGAACAATTAATTACACTATACAAGCGGTATGAGATGTTTAGATGGTGCGGTTTGGTTTTAACTTCTCCTTATGCCAATGATGAGGATAAGAAAAAAACATATCAATTTCTTTCCAATAGCGGAATAAGAAAAGACTATTTGAACAAGTTAGAGGGGGAGATGAAAGTATTAAGCGTAAAGATAGAGGACTTGAAGAAAAAAGTTGACACAAAAAAAGATGTAGAAAGTACGCAAAAAAGTGATTTTTCTCGTATATTTGCTTTTTTAGAAAAGAACGGGTATAGAGCATCAATAAATATGCCTGTTTTGGAATATATTGAAACGATGAAATTGTACAAAAGTGAGGTAAAAAGGATTGAAAAAGAGATAAACAAAGCAAAAAAATGAATTATTTAGTAGAAAATTTTATATCCCCAGAGGTTAAATCGCAAATTGAAGCTGTTTCAAAGACAGTTAGCGAAATGGCTGATGCCTTATCCAAACTTGAAAGCGTACAAAAAGGTATTAGCGGTGGTACTGGTGGCGGTAAAAAGCCAAAAACTGCTGAATTTAATGCAGCCATAGAAGCCGAAAAAAGGTTGACAAAAGCTAAAAATGAGTTGGCTGTTGCAGAGCAGAAACTGTACGAACAGGTTTTGTTAAAAAGAAACGAAACAAAAAAACACGTACAAGCCTTGTCAGAGGAACTTGGAATTACGAATAAAACAACAACAGCAAAGAAACAAAAAGTACAAGCTACTATTGAGGAAACTATTGCTACACAAGCATTAAATAGAGAGAATAAATTAAAAGCCATTATTGGGTCAGAGCAAATATCTATGATGGATAAATTGACTGCTCAAATAAAAATACAATCAATAGAGTTACAAAGGCTTATTACAAGTGGTCAAAAAGGTAGCGAAGAATATAACCAAAGGAAAGCAAATATTCAGTCTTTATTAGCTGAAAAAAAAGCGTTAAAAAACGAAATAAATGGTGTTGTAGTTGCTGAAAAAAAGGCTATCCCAGTAAAACAGCAAAAAGTAAAAGCTACTATTGAAGAAACGGTATCAATGCAAGGTCGTAATCAAGTGGCTAAACTTCACGCAATATTATCTTCGCAAGAAACAACAGCATTGCAGAAACTTGATGCACAAATGCGTCTGCTAAACCTTGATTTGCAGAAAATGGTTTCAGCAGGAAAGACACAAAATGCAGAGTATATACAGAAGATGGCTACAATGAAAAGGCTATCTAACGAATACGACAGAATAGCCAAAGCATCAGGCACATACGCACAAAAATCAATGTCCGCTTATGGTGCAACTTTTTCTCTTACACAGGTAATGAGGGAGTTGCCTAACTTTGCCATATCTTCTCGTATTGGTTTTATGGCGTTATCAAACAACTTACCAATGCTTATAGAAAATTTTACACGATTAAGTCAACAAATAGATGTAAATACAGGTAAAATGCTTGGTTTTCGTGGTGCTTTAAAAATATTTGCAAAATCTTTATTGTCGCTAAATACTATTATGATTGTAGCATCTACTTTATTAATTCTTTTTGCTGATGATATTGGTAAAGCTATGGATAAATTATTCAAAGGCAAGAATATAGTGGATGATTTTGCCGATAGTACAAAAGCCGTTATCTCCGATTTAGATGAACAAGTAGGTAGAGTAAAAAGCAATGTTGAAGCTGTATATGAGTTAGGTGCAATGTTGCAACGGTATCAAAAGTATGGAGATAGTGCAGAAGCGATTGTTAAAAAATACAACGAAACGCTTGGCTTACATCATGGCAAACTAACAGGCATTAACGATGTTATGAATGCTTATGAAAAATACGCAAAAAAATACATTGACTGGAATATTGCAATGGAAGCATCTATGTTGCGAGTTTCCGAAGCAGCTAAATTACGTGCAAATATTGAAAGTTCAAAAACTAAACAATCAGAAGCAGCTTTAGCAACTGGATTAAAACTAACTCCAGAGATACTTTCAGATATTGATACGCAATTAAATGCTTATTTATTTAGAAAAGAAGGTACATCTGCAATTTCTGATACTAAAATGCAAAAGTATTTAAAAGATTTGGAAGAAGATAATCAAATGATAAATAGATTTGCAAAAGAAGTATCTATTATTCAAAATAAAATGTTTCGGCAAACAGGAGTAAAAGTAAAATTAAAGGATGTTGCTTATATTATGTCGCAAAGACTATCTGAAAATCTATCAAAAAAAAGAATGGATACTGTAATAGAATCTATTAAAGCATTATATCCAGAACAGTATGTTGAACCTGAAACACAGGGCGGTGGTGGTGGGAGTGGAGCTACACAATCAGCCAAAGAGCAGTTAGAAAAGCTAAAAATGTTTTCTGACGAAAGGGTGCAACTGTTAAAAAGAAATAATGATATTGAAAGAGATATGCAGGAAAGGTCTTTTACGAATGAAAAACAATCATTTGAAGATAGGCTTTCTGCTACAATGGAATATACCGCTAACTTAAACCGATTGAATGAAATTGAAACGGCTATGAATATAGCATCTGCCAATCAAGATTACGATATAGAGGTTAAAAAGGTACAAAAGATACGACAAGAGAACGCTAAAAAATTGGTAAACGGCAAAATAACAATGCAAGAATACCAAAAAAGCGAAGCCCAAAATATAGCTACTATTGAACGTATGACCGAAAATCATTACATTGATTTAGCTAAAATAGTTTCCGATGGAGAATTAAATGTGCAGGCTATTCAAAAACAATCCGATGAAAAAGTTTTGGTTTTAAAACAAGAACATTTAAACGACCTAAAAGAAGAAACTGATTATTTTAGAAACCAAGAATTGAGAAGGCTTAATCAAGCGGAACAAAATGCTATGGCGAATATGAAACGTTATAGCTTTGAGGAAAACCTTGTTAATTCATTGTTTGGAGTAAAGAAAGATAATGAGATTGCAATGTTTCAAGTTCAACAAAACTATGCAGAAGCAAGGTACAAAGAGAATAGGTCAGCCTTAGAAAGGGAAATTATTGATACAAGAAACAAAGGATTGGATACGCTTGATTTACAAAAACAGCTTTCTGACTTAGAGATAGAAGAAGAAGAGCGTAAAGCACAAGCCTTGATAGAAATTCAAAATAGAGTTAATGATAAGCGTTCTGAATTGGCTAAACAGATGCAAGAGAATTTAATTCAAGCCGCACAAGTTGCTTGGGATAAGTCTTTTGAAAGATACTTTAATCAGTTAGACGAAAAAAGCGAGAAGTTTAAAAAGATTGAGAAAGAAGAATTGCAAACTATTAAAGATAAAGAAAAAGCGGGTGTTTTAACGAAAGAAGAAGCGGACAAACGCAAAAAGCAATCATCTAAATATTATCAATCAGTACAAGAGCAAATTGATAGAGATAGAGAAAAAGCCGAGAGAAGAAAATTCCTTGCAGAACAAGCATTTGCTTTGGGTCAAGTTGCAATAGCAACAGCTCTTGGAGTTGCACAAGCAACAGCTAATTCAGTCATTACTGCGGGGGCATCATTGGCTCTTATTCCAGTTATAGTTGGTGCAGGCATAACACAAGCAGCGATAATAGCTGCACAAACTATTCCTTATTTTGCAGAAGGTGGTGTTATGGAACATACAGGTCTTGCTGTTCTTGGAGATGGTGGTAAAAGTGAGTTAGCTTTAACCCCACAAGGCAAGTTTTTCCTTACCTCTAATCAACCAGAGTTACATAGTTTGGAGAAAGGAACACGTATTTATCCTGATGCAAGTAAGGTAGATATAAACAAAGTGCTATCAATGCACAGGGGGTCATCTGTTGCTATTAAAGATGATAAAGTGTACAATGAGTTAAAGCAAACAAACAGATTGCTTAAAATGCAAAAGAGTGGCAATTTTTACGGTATGCCTTTAATTAGGCAAATACAACAAAGCGAATATATCTCACAAAGAAAAAGAGGATTGTTAAATTAAAGTTAAATTTTGTATGAAAAAACTATTAGGTGTGTTATTTTCTGTTTTATTTTCTATATTTGGTTCGTTTATAGGCTTATTTTTTGGTGTTAATTTCTTTGTAGGAATGTTAATAAGTCTATGTGGTGTATTGTTTTATACCATTTTCAGCATTTTAATTGCCTTTACACATAAAATAATTCAACAACATAATGATAGATTTACCGAACAAATATAAGTTTTCAATCCTTTATGATGATAAAGAGCATGAGTTGCAACACGACCCGAAAGGTTGGGAGGAAAATTCTATTGGCTTTACACGTTCAAGTGATTTCGGCAATAATGTTGAGTATGTTGTTCCTTTAAAATATGCTTTTGATGGTAGGCAATTACTAAAAATGCTATGGGAGAGAGATGGTATTTATGCCAAAGCTAAATTGCGTATCTA
>ENA-UPXM01007089-UPXM01007089.1-activated-sludge-metagenome-genome-assembly--contig:-NODE-7089-length-10197-cov-3.765135_pt1 | contig 10197 bp, 8 predicted proteins | sample MGYA00238178_ERZ772708 | MGnify/ENA primary metagenome ERZ772708 (study PRJEB29002, sample SAMN05720212) | activated sludge metagenome | isolation source: anaerobic digester from wastewater... | reverse complement strand
AATTATTTTGGTAGGCATGGTTTTTTCATTGTTTGTCAATGCCATATTGACTCTCATAATGTCAATTGCAAGAGACCACCTTGCCCAGCTTACTTTTTGGCAGATGGGAAGTTTTTCATTGAAGGACTGGTCAAGCGTAATAATATTGTTTCCAATAGTATCAGCAGGTGTAATAATATTGCAGTATTTTTCAAAAGAATTGGATATTATGACCTTTGGAGAAGACCAGGCATTCACCATGGGAGTGGATGTTCACAAAATCAAGTGGGTGCTCCTTGGTCTTTCAGCGGCACTTACAGGCAGCGCTATTGCATTTGTAGGAGTTATAGGGTTCATAGACTTAATTGCTCCTCATGTGGTTAGAAAAGTATTCGGGTCCAGCCACAGAATAGTAATTCCTATGTCAATGTTTTTCGGCGGCTCGTTCATGGTTATCTGCGACCTAATAGCCAGAACAATCATATCACCTTCCGAACTGCCTGTGGGGGCAGTCACTGCCATAATAGGCGCGCCATTTTTTGCCTATGTATACTTTTCAGGAAGAAAGGAGTTATAAATGTTAACTTTACAAAATGTTAATGCAGGTTATAACGGAATAGATGTAGTATATAATATTTCCTTAAATGTAAAGGAGGGTGAAAATCTTTGCATAATAGGCCCCAACGGTTGTGGAAAGACGACCCTTATCAAAGCAATTTCAGGAATTATACCTCATGATGGCATAATTAAGATAGACGGAATCGATATAAATAATATGAAGAGAGAGCAGGTTGCAGAAAAAATTGCTGTTATGGCTCAGATTTCAACTGTTTATTTTTCATACAGCATTTACGAAACAGTTCTTCTGGGAAGATATCTTCATATGAAGGGCAGGACATTTAAAGAACCGTCCCTTAAGGACAAAGAATATACGGATAAGTGTTTAAAAGCTGTAGGCCTTTATAATATAAAGTACAAGCAGATAAACACCTTGTCGGGAGGCCAGCTTCAAAGGGTTTACCTGGCAAGAACCTTGGTTCAAGAGCCACGCATAATACTTCTTGATGAGCCCACAAACCATTTGGATTTAAAGCATCAGACGGAGTTAATCGACTTTTTGAGGGATTGGTCGAAGTGTAAAGGCCATTCAGTAATAGGTGTAATGCATGATTTGAATTTAGCAATTAAATTGTCTGACAATATGCTTGTATTAGACAACGGAAATATGGCTGCTTACGGCAACACAAATAAAATAATTTCATCCAATCTTCTAAATGATGTATATGATATGAATGTTACAGAGTACATGATTGATTCCTTAAGGCAGTGGGAGGCATATGATTCTTATTATAATAAAAGCAAATTGCGGAAGGTAAATTAATGAGAGCCTTCAGAATAAAACGCATATACTTAGCCGGCATTCTGTGATAACGAAACAGCCGGCTATTTTTTTGTATAAGTTATTAAAAGCATTTGAATTGGGTATAATAAACTAACCATACTTTTGAAAAGGAGAAATTATGAAAAAATTATTATTGATTTTGATAGCGCTGGCTGCAATACTTACAGCATGTGATAATATAAGTCCTCAGCCTGAAGTACCGGGTAACGATGAGGAAGTTTCAATAGAAGAATATTATCCTATTAAGGAAAATACGAAATATTCATATGAGGGTGAAGGAAATGAATATGCTTCTTATACAGTATTCATGGATTATTCTTCAGATGACAGGGTTCAGACAAGAACTAACAACGGGGGGACAGAAGTAGTAAATGTTCTCGAAGTTAAGGATGATCAGCTTACCTTGTTATACTCAAGAGGTGAAACATATTTTAGACAAAACTTTTTAAATGATGAATATGAAGGCGGAAAAATACTACTTAAAGGTCCCTTAAAGGAAGGAAATTCATGGGACTACGATGAAAACACAATAGCATCAGTTACCGACTTGTCCAAAGAAGTGGTCACCAGCCTTGGCAACTATCAGGCTCTTGAAGTTACACTGGAAGGAGAACAGGGAAAAACCGTAAATTATTATGCAAAGGATGTGGGATTGGTTAAAACAATAAGCTCCGGTGAGGGTTATGAAGTATCATCAACCTTGTCGTCAATAGAAAACAATATGCCCCTGATACAAACAATAACTTTATTTTATCCGAATATTGATGGTTCCCTTGATAAAATAGATGTTCAAATTCAGTTCAAAACCAACCAGGAACCTATTGATGTTATTGAAGAAGTAGTCAAAGACCTGTCAGTTCATGAGATTTTCAGCCCCAATACCAAAATAAATGAACTCCGCTTTGATAAAGAAGAGAACAGCGTTCATATTGATTTATCGAAAGATTTTATAACAGGAATGAATGCGGGATCAAGCTTTGAAGCACTTATACTTCAAAGTCTGACAAACACATTAGGAAACTACTACGGTGTACAGGAAGTTTACATAACAATTGACGGAGGCCCTTATGAATCCGGACACATAATAATTGAAGAAGGAGAGCCCTCAACAGTAAACTATGACAATGTAAATCCGGGAGAATAGTAAGGCTGTCATTGAATTATAACTGCTATAAAAGTCCGATTATCTTCCAGTATGAAATTTCAAATAAAACAACAACCAGGACAACTATAGTTAATGGAATACCCAGACGCATTACTTCTTTTTGTCCATACATGCCGTTTTCCTCACCTTGACCTACCAAAACATCTAAATGATGAAATGGTAAAATATAGTGTATTCCAACGGATGAATATACTAATAATGTTACAGCCAACGGACTTATATTTAAAGATTCCGTATATATTACCAGCGCAGGTATTGCTATACTGATAACTGCTACAACACTGCCTATAAGCATATGAATACCCATAGATATTAATGCTGTTACTATTGCCAAAAGATAAAGATTTGAAGGAACTGATGAAGGAAGGACAGTCTGAGCAATCCATGAATTCATACCGGTGGCACCGCCCACCTTGCCTATTGCCATGGCTGCATTCAAGAATATTAAAACATGTATTGGAACATCTGCCCATTGCTTTCGTCCCAGTATATCTCCTATTCCCGGAAAACTCATTAACATTGCAATAAGCAGTGTTATCCAGCCTATATCAATTCCATGTACTGAATCTGTCAGCCATAACACTACTGCAATCATAAGCCATGCTGCTGTTCTTTTTTCTATATTTGTAAGAGCACCTAAAGAATCAAGTTTTTCTTTTATTTCTTCTTTATTTATTTTGATTTCCTTTGATGGTTTAAATAAAATAAGTATCAATATGCATGTTATTACACTGGCAATCAGCATCGGAGGTCCCATGTAAATAAACCATTGCAGCCAGCTTACTGAGGTTTTTGAAGATTGTACAGCTAAAGAATTAATCAAACTGTCGCCTGTTAAAAATATCATTGAAACAGGAACAGCAGAAGCAAAAACAGTAAATCCAGCCTTTATTGAATCTTCCTTTGGCATTTTGGCGCTGTTAATCACAACACTTATTACTGACATTATTATAAAAGCCCGCGGCCAGGGGTGAGGTATTATAATACTTAAAATAAATGTTAAGAAGAATATTGATATAATTACGCTTTTATAATCATTAACGAACCTCAATATAAAATTGTATGCTATTCTTTCTCCCAATCCTGAATTTTTTACCGCTGAAGCAATCAAATATGCTCCAATAACCAGGTACATAGTACTGCCAAGCCATGGAGAGAGTACAACTTCAGGTTCTGCTGCCTTGAAGATTATCAGCAGCATCAGATAAAGCCCTGATGAATACCCGGTTTGTACAATTTGAAATGCCCAAAAAACTACAGTCATGAGGGTTAAGCCTAAACATATTTTTCCTTGTGATGACAAGCCGTTTAGTGGAAGAAAGTAAATTATTATTGCTAAAAAAACACCTAGAACTAAACCGGACAGCCTTTTATTTTTCATATAAAATCCTCTTCATAATATAATAAAATATCCCATTGTTATACCAATAATAGGCTCATTTTATTTATCTTTTTAAATTTTTTAAACAGACCATAGGCTGAGCCTATGGTCGTGAAATAGCTGTGGTAAGATAACGCCCTGCAGTCTCATTCACCAATGTATTTGCTCCCTTTGGTCGCATACATTGGGAATTCGTTGCGAATGACCTACCGCTATTTTCCAGAAAAAAACCCTGGAAAATAGGGTTAGGGCATCTTTAAAAGGACTGCTCTGTTCTTCCAATTATTTCATCCTGCAAAGCTTTCTCAAGATTGTTGAAATGATCGGAATATCCTGCCACCCTGACTATTAAATCCTTGTATTCCTCCGGATTTTTTTGTGCATCCAAAAGAACCTTTTTATCAATTACATTAAACTGAATGTGGTGTCCCATCAGTTCAAAATATGATTTTATCAGCGAAGATACATTTTCCAACCCTTCCTCCCCTGCTATGGATGAGGGTGTGAATTTTTGATTAAGCAATGTTCCTCCGGTAGATGTATGGTCCATTTTGGCACATGTTTTGATTACTGCCGTAGGGCCCTTCACATCTGCTCCCTTTTCAGGAGATATGCCGTCAGACACGGGTTTTTCATCCAGTCTTCCGTTTGCAGAAGCCCCCATTACTGATCCGAAGTATACATGGCAGGTGGTTGGAAGCATGTCAATTTGATATGTTCCTCCGCATACTGCCTTTCTTCCTCTTATTAAATCCCTTGTGGTTGTGAATATATCCAGCATTATATCATCAGCATAATCATCATCGTTGCCGTATTTGGGAGTGTGGTTCAATACCAAATTCCTTATACCGGCATACTCTTCATAGTTTGATTCAAGCGCTTTTAACATATCACCCATAGAAAATCTCTTATTGTCAAATACATTGTATTTAATTGAAGATAAGCAATCGGTTATTGTTGCAATACCTACAACCTGAATGTATCTTGTGTTATATTTTGAGCCTCCTGCGTTGTAGTCCCTGCCGTTTTCCCTGCATCCGTCCGTCAATACCGACATAAATGTTGAAGGCATGTGTTTTGCAAAAAGCTTTTCTATAACATTATTTCCTTTAATTTTTATATTAATAATATAATTAAGTTGTTTTACAAAGGCATCAAATAACTCTTCATAAGTCATGAAGTCTTCAGGATTGCCTGTCTTAATACCGATCTGTTTGTTTGTATATTTATCGAAACCATTATTTAATGTAAGCTCCAATACTTTGGGAACATTCAAATAACCTGTCAAAACATAGGCCTCCCTGCCGTGGCAGCCTGTTTCAACGCATCCGCTGGATCCTCCGAATCTTGCATCTTCCAGGGTCTTGCCTGCATTTAAAAGCTCCTGTATCAGTTCCTCCGTATTGTAAAATGCCGGCTGACCCCAGCCCTTTCTTGAAATTTCCACAGCTCTTTTCAAAAATTCATGAGGTGTTTTTTCACTTATCTGAACATTGGAGCTTGGCTGTAGAAGCTTCATTTCATCCATTGTATCAAGTATCATATATGATATTTCATTAACGCCGTCTTCTCCCGTATAGGGGTTGATGCCTCCGGTGTTAATATTTGCAAAGTCTGTGTAGGTTCCGCTTTCTTTCAGGGTTATTCCCACCTTGGGGGGAGCAGGCTGGTTATTGAATTTTATCCAAAAGCATTCTAAAAGCTCCCTTGCCTTAGAGTAATCAATGGTCCCTTCTTCCTTTTCCTTTTTATAGAAAGGATATATATACTGGTCAAGCCTGCCGGGAGAAAATGAATCCCAGGTATTAAGCTCAGTGGTTATGCCTACATGCACAAACCAATACATCTGCAAAGCTTGTGCAAAAGTTTCCGGCTTGTGAGCAGGCACTATGTCACAGTTGTTTGCAATCCATAACAATTCTTCTTTTCTTGCCGGGTTTTCTTCCTTTGAGGCCAGGTCTCTCGCATACTGTGCATATCTTTTGCCGTAAATAATTATTGCATCACATGAAATAGCCATCCCTTGAAGCTGTGCCTTTTTATCGTATGCATCCGGGTCATTTATGAAATCAAGCTTTTCTATTTCTTCTTCTATTTCTTTCTTGAAATCAAGGAATCCTTTTTCATAGATTTTACCGTCTGCAACTGTATGTCCGGGAGCTCTTTGTTCCATGAACTCAGTATACATTCCCGCAGCATAGCAGTCCTTCCATTCCTGCGTCATGGCTTCAAGTATTTTATGCCTTATGGACCGGTTCTCCCAATATGGAATAATTTTTCCCTGTTGCAGGATTTTATCTTCTTCCTTAACTTTAAAGCTTATATATTTTCTGTCATTCATTACGGTCATATCTTCCACAGTGTGGCAGCAAAGCTCCGGGAATGTGGGGGCAACCTGAGGCCCCTCGCTTTTTTCTCCCACTATAAGTTCACCTTCGCCAATATACAGCTTTCTCTTTTCCATTAAGTTTTTAAAATTCAATGCCCTCAGTACAGGGATTTCAACTGTACCGTAAAATTTTTCATAAAATTCAGTTTCTATTAAAGCCCTTTCCAAGCTTATGGACGGTTGTGTTCTTGTGCTTATTTCCCTCAATTTTTTTGTTCTTTCAGTATATCCTCTCATTTTAACCTCCTATTTTGACCTTATATCCTTCTTTTTCGAATATTTCCCTTAATCTTTTAAGTTTCTCATCTGCAGGTCTTTTCATGGAATCAGAATACCTGCGTCCTAATTTTTCGTATTTATGCATCGCTATGTCATGATAGGGCAGCAGATTAATTTTCTTAATATTTATATCCTTAATTAGCTTTAATATCTTTAGGATATTATCTTCATCGGCATTAATACCTTCAATTAAAGGCAGCCTCAAATGTATGTTGTTGTGAGTTATTGACAGTCTTCTTAAATTGTCGATAATGATTGCATTTGAAACTCCTGTATAGAGTATATGCTCTTTATCTTCCATGAGCTTAAGGTCATATAGAAATAAATCCGTATATTTTGATATCTTTTCTATTGTCTTAAAGTCTCCATAGCCGCAGGTGTCTACTGCAGTATGAATGTTTTCTTCTTTTAATTTCATCAGAAGCTCTTCAATAAACTTTGCATAAATCAGGGGCTCTCCCCCTGACAAGGTCACGCCTCCCCTGGAGTTTTTATAAAATATTCTGTCTTTTGTGACTTCTTCCAAAACTTCATCCACCGTGTATTCTTTTCCGGCAATCTGCCTGGCAGAATTTATGCAGCAGACAATGCAGTCCCTGTTAAATGTACACTTGTCCATATTCGTTGTAAGAATATTGTTTTTTATTTCTATGGCATTGTTTTGACATGCCTTTATACAATTTCCGCATAAAGTACATTTGTTTTTATCATACAGGATTTCCATGCCTGCATTTTGGCTTTCAGGATTATGGCACCATGCGCACTTTAGGGGACATCCTTTAAAAAATACTGTTGTTCTTATGCCTGGTCCGTCATGGACGGAAAATTTTTGAATGTTGAATATATTAGCTTTCACTTGTTATCCTCTTTGTCATCATCTATAAGCTCATTAATGAAGCTGTAAGTTATTTTAGCAGTCAAGCCCCATATTATATAATTGTAGTATTTGTAAAAATAAACAGGATATCTTATGCTTCCCCAGTTGTAATCCTCACCGTTATTAACCATATGATATGGAAAATCCTTATCTGCCTTTGGATAATAATTCATATAGTATTTTTCAGGAGAGGTTTCCAAAAATAATGACAAGGGAACAAAGAAAACTTCCGAAACCTCATCAATGCTGTATTCTATCTCATAGGGGTCAATATCCTTAATCAATCCCAAAAATGTGAAAATAAAAGCACCGCTTTTGCTGGAAGCATAATTCAGCTCTGTAATTATCTCAATGTTTGCTTTATTTAATAAAAGCTCCTCTGAAGTTTCCCTTATTGCCGCTTCCTCGGGGCTTTCACCATCTTCGATTCTACCGCCTGGAAAAGAAATTTCTCCCGGCTGCTCGATAGAATTTGACCTGACCTCATAAATTAAGTTTAATTCTTCGTCAATTTCTATTAATGGAACCAATACTGCAAAGCTTACCTCGTAGTCCATTGGTTTTGGTTTTGTATTTTTTAGCTTGTCTTTTATGTTTTTGATATTCATTATACTATCAGCCTCATTATTCCGAATATTATAAATATCAGCCCTGATATTGTTTTTATTATATAAGAAGGAAGAAATTTAGTCAATGATGTTCCTACAATAATTCCTATGAAACCTATGGAAACCATTGCAGTTACAGAGCCTGCCAGGACTATTAAAGGATATACGGCGTCCATGGACAAGGTCATGCATGTAAGCTGGGTTTTATCTCCCATTTCTCCGAGGAAAAATGTAAGAGCGACGGTAATAACAGGTCCCAGGCTGTAGAGCTTCTTATTTTCGCCCTCATCTTCAAATACAAGGGTGATGATTCCGAAAATTATGAAAATAACACCTGCAAATAACTGAAGAATATATTCGTCAGTAATATTGGATATGAGACAGCCTATAAAAACTGCAGAGCCGTGGTTTATAAGAACCCCGAGAAATATTCCGGCAAGTACCTGAATTACAGAGTATTTAGCAGCCAGGGTCATAAGAAGCAGCTGAGTTTTATCACCCATTTCTGCAACAAAAACCAAGATGAAGGTCTCTAAAAATTCTTTAACCATTTTTCCCCCTTGAATTATTACTATACTCTCTTCCTTTTATCCCTTTTATATATTATAATATTAGAAAGGACCCGCAAACAGAACAAGAATATCATTCCCGGAGGCATAATGGATAAAAATATATTGATAACAACCGCCCCTTTTGGAAACGGCCATAAGATGGCTGCAACGGCAATAAAAAACGCCTTTATCAAAAAGGGTTATAACAATGTGATTGTTGTAGATTTGTTCACGGAAACACATCCAAGAATTACTGAAGCTATTAAAAAGGCATACATCAGAAGCTATGATTTTGGGAAGGCCTATTCAAAGCTTTATTTTGGCTCGGAAAAACTTACAGATAAAAAAGTTGTTGAATTGTACAGAAATTTCGGATATAGAAAATTAAGGGAAATTTCTGAAGTATTTAAGCCTGATGTTATAATTAATACTTTCCCCATATTGGCATCCTTGAAAATTAAGAATAATGAAGGCCAAAATATACCTGTATTCAATATTGTAACCGACTATTATGCCCATAAGCTCTGGATAAGCAAGGAAATTGATAAGTTCTATATCGCAACGGATGAGCTTCAGGAAGAATTAAAAAACATGAATATACCTACTGAAAAAATCCTTGTGTCGGGAATTCCAATCAGAGATGCTTTTGAAGAAACTGAAAATATATCGAAACTCCATTCAAAGTATAAGGTTAACAGACGAAAAAGAATAGTGCTTATAAATTCGGGTGCCTTTGGTGTATTAAGGGATATAAAGAAAGTATGCACAGAGCTGTGCAAGCATAATAATATCCAGGTTGCAGTGGTGTGTGGCAACAATATATTTCTGAAAGCAAAATTAGAATCCTTGGGGCTGAGAAATCTAAAAGTTTTCGGATTTGTCGAGGATATTCATGAACTGTACAAAATCGCATGCTGCATGATTACCAAGCCGGGTGGAATTACGCTTACGGAGGCATTGTCAATCCAGCTGCCCCTTATTATTATCAAGCCGGTGCCAGGTCAGGAAAAGGAAAATGCATTATATTTTGAAAAGAAAGGGGCAGCAATAATTGCCTATAATTCCTATCAAATTGTGAACTCTGCTGTTGATCTGATAAATAATCCTGAACTTCTGTCTGCCATGCGCAAAAACATGAAAAAAATGTACAACAAGTCTTCATCTGACAGAATTGTTGACGATGTGCTGGGGAGTATTGAAAAATAAAAATAGGGTTAGGGCTTCTTATTTGATATATATTCCCTTAATACTTTATACAAGCATTTTTTAAAGTTCTCATCCTGTTCTTTTCTTCTTTTTGATGGTCCCTTTGTTTTTCCGCCTTGCTTTCTTATTTTATCACTGATGTATCTGGATTGAAGCAGGCTGTCAATATTATTTTTGTTAATAAAAAAACCTGCCGTATGAATGATTGCTGATGCTTTTCCTAAAAGAAGGCTTGAAAGTCCGTAGTCCTGAGTTACTAATATATCTCCTTCCTTAAATATTTGAACTATTTTATAATCAACGGAATCTCTTCCCTGCTCTACGACAATTACCTCATAATCACTGACAATATAATGGTCA
>ENA-UPXM01007072-UPXM01007072.1-activated-sludge-metagenome-genome-assembly--contig:-NODE-7072-length-10210-cov-3.392614_pt1 | contig 10210 bp, 10 predicted proteins | sample MGYA00238178_ERZ772708 | MGnify/ENA primary metagenome ERZ772708 (study PRJEB29002, sample SAMN05720212) | activated sludge metagenome | isolation source: anaerobic digester from wastewater... | reverse complement strand
GTCGGACTCGGGATCGATCGGAATGATACGTTTTAACATCTCATTTCCAACTTAAGTAAAGAAGATACCAATTACCATATTCAGCTTTTCAAGTCGTGCATTTCTTGCGCGGCGCGAAAGTAGTTCGTTGATTACAAGGGTGACAAGCAGGACATTGATAAAAAGAAACCCGAAAGAGTTGAAAATATACTCAATAGTACCAGGAATGTTGTCAATTAAGGTAATTTTTGTAAGATAAACGATTATGGAGCAGCTTACCAGTACCATTCCAAGTCTTGCCTGCCAGGATATTGCATTCATATACTAAAGTTTGGTTTTTTACATAGCAAAACTATCTCCAAAAGTGCAGGAGATTTGTTCATCTGCATGGAATTTTTTCCGCCATAAGCAGGCTGCATCATCCACTATCGCAATATAGAAGATCGGCAAAATTCTATATATGAAACCATACCGGTTGATTTTCATATGTCTTGCCCTTCTTATCATCTGTGCAACCGGGCTTGTGCAGGGATATATCATCACAATTGATACGCCAAAATCAGTGATCAAAGGAAATCCGATTCTTGTAACCGGAACAACATCATTTCCTGAAGATTCTTACTTTGACCTTGTTCTCTTTTATTCAAAGTATACAGCCGGTGAAGTCGCCCGGACAAGGGTAATTGTGGACCGGACACAGACGTTCAGGGTCGATTTTGATACAAGACATCTTGAACGTGGCCAGTACAAGGTTGAAGTCCATAACATCATCTCTGACAATGAACTATTTGTCGAGCGTCAACTTGGATCATCATCAGTAATCAGAAAAATAGTCCAGGTGACAGACAGGTCTGATGAGATTACCATCACATCCCCACAAACACAGCCTCTTTCCCAGGGACTTACTATAACCGGGAGAATGAAAGGCATTGGTGATGGAGTACTCACAATCCGTGTCTTTGGCCCGGATAACTACACCTACGGGCCTGAGCAGGTTATTACAAAGAAGGGTTTTTCCGACAATTCGGGAGACTTTTCAACAACGATTCCGGTTCCTTTTCCAGGAGATTACCAGGCTGGAATTTCAGATAAGAACGGTTACATCGGAGAATACCAGTTTACCATCACAGGACCTACACCTGAAGAGACTGAGATAATTACCCCGGAACCAACGATAGAGAAACTGATAACTCCGGATATACCCGAAACACCGGTTCCGGAAACACCAGTTACACCAGTTCCTACAAAGACACAGGCATCCCCTGAATTAATAACAGGATTACTGGGAATTAGCTGCTTTATCCTTGTTGTCGGAAAAAGAAGATGATAATCTGATTACACCCTGCTTTTTTTGCAAAGATTATCAAAGATGGTGACAGGGCAGTTGAACCCTCATAGGTTCAGGGCTGCTTTGATAAAATTCTCCCCTGTCGCCAGTGCCTCATCAATCCTGGATACATCAGGACCGCCTCCCTGGGCAAGGGCAGGTTTTCCTCCACCTTTTCCACCAAGGACTGCACAGACAGCGGCGATAACTTCACCGGATTTGATATCCTTATGACCAGAAGAGACAACAACCCTGGCACTCTCTCCACCGGCAATGAGTATGGCAACGCCACCGGTATCAGAAATTCCGGTTGCAACTTTCACCAACTCAGGGTTTGGAAGATCCAGGCGTTTTATCAGAACCGGTACACCATTGCAATCCTGTGTCTTGAGATTTTTAAGTTCCATCTCACTGATCCTGGCAGAAAGGCGTTCAATCTCTTTTCTCTGATCCTTCCATTCGTCAAAGAATCGTTTCGAGGTCGCAGGAAGAGCTTCAACCTGCACGGAAAAAGCCTCTGCTGACCGGTTTAAGAGATCCTCCTGGTGATGTTTATGCTGAATTGCAGCAATACCAGCGGCAAATTCAAGCCTTTCCACACCATCCTGGACATGTTCTACACGAATGACTGAGATAGTCCCCACATCACCGGTATGGGCACAATGCGTTCCGGCACATGCTTCAATATCTCCGGCAACCTTGACAACACGGATCTGTGATCCTGGAGGAACACCTCCCTGGTACAGGCAAAAGCCATACTTCTGTTCAGCATCAGTTCTGTCTTCCCATGCTATAGAAGTCGGGCTGTTGGCCATTACCAGCCGGTTTGCCACAACTTCTATCTTCCTTATCTCTTCAGGCGTAATGTGTTTATAATGCCGGATATCAATCCGTGAACTGTATTCACCTTTCTGCGCCCCGGCCTGGTGTATATGGGCACCAAGCACTTCCTTAGCTGCATGAAGGAGAATATGGGTTGCCGTGTGATGCCGCATCAGGGATAATCTTCGATCTTCATCAAGGATACCACGCACCATATCTCCTTTTCTCACATTGCCTCCTTCAATCCGGTGCAGAATCGACTCTCCAAGCTTAATGGTATCACAGACACGAACCGTAAGGCCGTCAGGTGTCAGGAAAAGACCAGTATCGCCTGGCTGTCCTCCTCCTTCCGGATAAAACAGCGTCTGGTCAAGAAGTATGTACCGACCGTCAAATATCTCAAGGACACGGGCTTCAAATTCCATCGATCCAGGACGTTCGTAAAATAATTTCCTTGTTTCAGGAAGGCGGGACAGGCTGTCAAGATAGTCATAGAGCGGATTTTTCTCCTGAACCTGCTCTGATTCTGAGTGCATGTTCGCAATCCTGGAATAGAAATCATCGGGAAGATCTACAACTGCTCCCTGGGCTGTTGCAAGATCCTTTACCATGTCAGGGGGAATGCCATGGGAGTCGTACAAGGTGACTATCTCCTCAAGTGGTATCTTCTCACACTTTTTCTTGTACGTCTGTGCAAGGCGCTCAACCGTCCTTGCACCCCTGTCCATGGTCGCCCTGTACTTGTCAACCTCCCGGTCAACTATCTCCATCACCACGTCAGGATCCTGTTCAAACTTTGATATACCGATGATCTTCATCTGTCGTTCAATCAGGTCTCCAAGCTTGTCGTCAGGCAGGGACAGTTCACGCATCATCCGTAATGTCCGGCGAAGAACTAACCTTGCAAGGTATCCGTCCTTGGTATTTGACGGAACTATGCAATCCCCAAGCATATATGAGAGGCACCGGGTATGATCGACGATCGCATATACACTCTCAACCGGTGCAATCATCTTCTCAAGCCTGTCTGTAGGAATGCCGATTTTGTCAGCCACCTTTTGTCTTAGCTCGAATATCCGCTGACCGGAGATATCCATGAGACCTGCAAACTTCGCATTCTCTCCAAGGATATGTATGAAATCCGGATCATGAAGGCGATGTCCAAAGCCTGCTTCCTGCATCACATGACTGACCATCTCCGGGAACACTGCGTCATAAATGGTGGGAGAGCCCTGCGACGCCCATACAAACCTCTCAAGCCCATACCCGGTATCAACGATCCGAAGGTTCATGGGGTAATATGGGGTCCCTTCAAGATCAACAGGAGGTTTGTCTGTCTTCTGCTTTCCAAGGCTCATGAAAACAAGAGTTGCAACCTCCAGGCCTCCAATCAGAACTTCCACGCTGGGTCCTGCATTTCCTCCACCTATCCACGGGTGTTCTTTATATGTAACCATCTCCTTGTCTGCACCAAGCGAAGTAAGAAGCTGGTCACAAAGCTCTACCGTCCTGTCTTTCCAGTAAATCTCCTTATCTTCCGTGTTAAATGCATGATGAGCCATCATCTCAAAACAGGTAAGATGGCGGCCTGAACGCCCTACAGAGTCCAGATCATTAAGACGGATACAGGGCTGGGAGATAGTAAGAGGATTTGCCGGAGGAGGAACCACGCCGCTTGTGACAAAAGGCTGAAAATCAGCAATTGATGCAATCGTAAGGTAAATATCATCACGCCAGCGTGCAGCAACCGGGTACCTGTCAATCCGGGTATGCCCCTGCTTTTCAAAGAAAGAGAGGTAAGACTCCCTCATCTCGTCTACAGTGTGAGGTCTGAAGATAGGATTTCCAATAAACTGGTATGGTTCGCAGGGAGCATCCCCGCATACCGTCCTGTCAGGATCACGTGTCCAGAAAGCCTTTCCACACGAGGTGCAGATGTTTCGTGTCAGATCTTCGGACTTAAAATATTCAAGTTTATATTCATCTTCCATCATGAGAATTGCCTGTTAATGCCTTAGATATCCGTTTGTATTCTATATGGGTTAACACCCTGTTCTTTCAGATCCTGATAATACCAGAGATCAATCAGTTCATACCTGCCTGTTGCACGTGCAATATATACTGCAAGCACATGAGCGCAGACATTGCCCCTGTGAAGAAAACTCTCGCATGAACAGTAATTTCCTTCAACAACGTACTCTCCTGATTCCCCGACTACAACAAAAAAGTCCCGGTACCGTTTTACCCGATCATGATCCACGATCTCAAGAGCTTTTTCTCCCCTGTGCTGATAATATCCAGATATATGCTTTCGCATCCGCTCATCAAGAATATTTGTCTCATACAAAATATCGATGGGATTTGTCATGGAACCGAATGCAGCATCGGCATATCTTCGATGTATTCCCATCCATGTTCTTCTGCCAGAACGCGCATTGAAGGGGATTCAAGGGCATAATGAGTTGACTCTAAAAGTGGAAGAGGGGACGTCCGGTATACCGAATGCCTGAGCTCAGAGGAGAGGAAGGCATCAGCCCCAAGTGACTTAGCCTCCATTATTAACGATGAGTCAAAACCGGAGCCGGCAGCAATGGCAAGTCTTTGTATCCCTGACACCTCACCCCAGATACGCAGGGGAGCCCTGAGTACCTGTGCAATCTCATGCACTTTAAAGGAGCATGAACCAACAAGGCCAAGCGACATATTCTCCCTGTCAGTCATGCCCAGGATATCGGCAAGAATATCATTTACCCCGCCAGGTGCATGATCCCAGTTTGTGTGCATCACGTAGACATTCATCTCTGAATGAAGAATCAATGAGAACAGCTTTGCATCCTCCCCTCCGATGGCAGTAAGGGGTGTCCAGATAGGAGTATGATGGGCTATAAGGAGATCAGTCCGGTTTTCAATGGCTTTTCTCACGACGTCAAAAGTTACATCAAGACATGTGCTGACTTTTGCTATTCGCTCTTTTCCTTCAATGACCAGTCCAATCTTTCCAGCATCAAAGGGTTCTGCAAGCTCAGGAGGTGCCAGTTCTTCAAGAATATTTATGATCTCATCCCTTGACTGAAAATCTGATGGCCGAGAGGCGGATGTCATGTAATGAAATTGTAGAGCAGGGAGAAAATGGTTTTGAATTCAGGTTTCAGACGATATAATCTTTCTGAGTTCTTCTTCACCCTCATCAATCCTGCCCTGGCAGATATAAATCGATGCACGGACAAGTCTGGCCATATGAATATCATCTGAACCTGGTTCTCCTTCAGAAATTATCCTGGCCACAAGATTTAGTGCTTCATCATCTGCTGCTGCCTGCATGAGAGCATATGCATGGGCAACATGAGGTCCGCACCGCCCGGGTTTAAAAGAACGAACCTTCCTGTCTGGATCAAACCATTCTTGATGGTACCTTAAACGCCAGCCTATGGCGTTAAGTAACTGGCCTGCCTGATCAAATACCATCCATTCAGTCGGGACATTTGCCAGAATTTCCCCAAGCAACCGGACAGCTTCGTCAATATCTCCGTCCTTTCTCGATACATTCAGAAGGGCCATTTTAAAGAGCTGATGAGCTGGTGAGGGTTTGATGCAGCAGAGTGGTGGTGCAATTCTCCCTGTTATCATGAACCAGATATCAGGGACATAATCATGGGCAGACATTCCTACTTCTTTTCAACCTTTTCTTCCTTCATTACATACTTGGCAATCATGAAGACAACCAGGGCGATGATAATGAAATTAATACATTCTGCTGCAAATGGGCCAATACCAAGGTTTACCGGACCGACTGAAAAGACTGCCTCTTTCCAGTCTCCGGATGGGGTTATCACGGCCACGCAGGGCATGATAAGATTATCAACGAGAGATTTAACAAGAGATGTAGACGCAACACCCATGATAAATGCAACAGCAAGGGCAACTACCTTGTATTCTTTTAAAAATTCAAGAAAATCAGATATCAGTGTCAGTGTCATTTTGATCAGAAATAGATCGACAGGTAAACAAAAAGAAACTTTCCATAACAAAACAGTTCATGCAGAGGGTTGTTGTTGTGTTGCACAATGAATTGTCCCAAATCCCTCTGCCATGGCCCTTGCCTGGATGCCAATTATCTCCCGCCCGGGAAACAGCGGTTTTAGAATTTCAAGGGCCCTTTGATCATTTGCATCTTCAAAGACAGGAACCAGTACAACCTCGTTCCCAATATAAAAATTGAGATAACTTGCCGGGTACCGGTATGTTTCATCCTGGACAGGCCCTGGCATTGGAACCTCTATCACGGTTAATGGGTTATTATCCTGGTCAGTCTCTTCAGACAGGATCTGGTAGTTTTCCTTTAAAGGCAGGTAATTTTCATCGTCAGGATCTTCTTCTACTGCACATACGACCGTAGTCGGGTTTACAAACCGTGCAATGTCATCGATGTGCCCGTCGGTGTCATCTCCTGCAATCCCTTCATTTAACCAGATGACCTTCTTTGCACAAAGATATGCATGAAGATAATGTTCAATATCGTCCTGTGTCAGATCAGGATTTCGGTTTGGGTTTAAAAGACATTGTTTTGTTGTGAGTATGGTGCCTCTTCCATTGCTGTCAATAGAACCACCTTCAAGCACTATCCCAGGCCTGAAGATCTTCATTTCCATCTTTTGAAATAGTTCACGGGTTCTTATACCATCAAAGAGAAGTTCATCATATTTGTTTCCCCAGGCATTAAACTCCCAGAAGACAGCGGCAGTCTCATGCATGGCACGATTGACTACAAATGTCGGTCCGTAATCTCTTATCCATACGTCAGAATAATCCACCTGATGGAACCTGATATGTGAACCATCAACACCCCTGAATGAGAGAAAATGCAATATTTTCTCCTGGAGTGACGGTTCGGATATTAAGAGCTCTACCTGCTCAGATCTTATCGAAGAGAGGATGTCAAGGTAAGTCTCCTCAACCGCTTCAAGCTGTGGAAAGGTCAGATCATTATGGGGCCATGCAAGCCATACTGCATCATGATGTTCCCATTCGGCCGGCATATGGTAACCCTGGTTCCCGGGTGTAAGAGACTTTGTCATCTTCTCAGACATACCTGAAGTAATAAGAGGAGAGTACGTATCAGGCCTGCGGTTCCTGAAAAAACCCCAGCCTTCCCTAATGCCCGGGCCCTCGGAGAGGGAGATGTCAGCAATCAGTATCTTCTCTTCATCATTCGCACTGGTAATTATCTTCCCAAAAGCATCGCAGATAAATGAACCACCGAAAAAAAACAGTTCATCCTCCCATCCGCACCGGTTTACTGCTGCCACTGGAACACTGTTTGCAACTGCATGTGACCGCTGGATTAGCTGCCATGCTTCTTTCCAGTCACCTTCTGCCGGGACTTCACCTCTGATATGTCCAATCGCGGTCGGGTAAAATATTATCTCAGCTCCTTTTAATGCAACAGCTCTGGCTGCTTCAGGAAACCATTGATCAAAACAGATAAGAACTGAAATGTCCGCATATTTCGTCCTGAAAACCTTGTATTCATTACCCGGATGAAAATATCCCTTCTCGTAAAAAAGAGGATCCTGCGGTATGTGTATCTTATGGTATGGAAAAAATAACGAACCGTCTGCATCAATAACCGCAGCACTGTTGTAGATATTATTGTCCGTATGTCTTTCACAGAAAGGGATGATAAGGACACAGTTAAGTTCTGCAGCAAGACTCCTGAACCGGCTTATAAACAGGCTGTCACATGACTCTGCAAAAGAGCTACCAAAAAGCCCCACATGCTGGGGAAAATACCTATGTGAGAATAACTCAGGTAGGCAGACGATCTGCGCTCCTTCACCTGCTGCTATTCGGATCTTCTCTTCGACAGCGGAGACATTTTTTCCAGGAACAGGATCGATAATTAACTGGATAAGCCCAACTTTGCAGACCATAACACTCTATTCTTATTTATGATCATGCTGGTGATGAAGGTCTGGTTTATGAGGATGATCATGAGTCATCGCCTTATGTGCATGAAGATGACTGTGTCCGCCTGATGGGGAGAGGGATGGAGCGCCTTTATCATGGATATGGTCATGGTGGAGATCATCATGGGTATGACGATGATCATGAACGATAGGAGGATGATAATGCTGATGGGAATGTCGCTCACTAACCAGGAGATATGCTCCGAACGCCATAATAAAAAGTGCGGGGAGAAAAGCCGGGTGAAAAGGTTCCTGGAAAATAAAAAATGAGTACATAACTCCAAAAAAGGGAGATATTGCAAGGAATAACCCTGTTCGTGTACTTCCTATGTAACGAAGTGCCATCAGGAAGAATACACTTGCAAGCCCTCCATAACTTAAAAATCCTATCAGCAGGAACAGAGGTATTTCAAGGATAGGAGGAACTGCCTCTCCTAAGAGAAGGGCAATTATCCCGGTGCAGGTTCCGGCAGCAAGGCCTTTGATCATAATACAAGTAAACGGATCTTTACCTGAAACTTTTTTGCTTATATTATTGTCAAGTGCCCAGAAAGTGCAGGCCAGTAAAACTCCAAGTGCTCCTACGGAAAAAGACAGGGCTTCCCCTGGATCATATGATAAAATCAGGCAGGATAAAGTGATAACTGCCATGGCGGCCCAGATACGTCTGCCAACCGCCTCCCTGAATAAAAAAGCAGCGACCAGGCCGGTCGCAACAGATTCAAAATTTAACAGAAGTGAACCGGTTGCCGCGGGAGTTATCTTCATGGAATACATGAGAGTTACAGGCGCCAGGATACCGCCAAAGAAAGACATCCCTGCAAGATACGGAATATCATGTCTTGTCACCGGGGAGTCTGAAGGGGCCGCCCCTTTCCTGGCAATCGATCCTGTGATGATAAGGAGAAGCATGCCAAGCCCGCTCCCAATATAAAAGAGTGAAGCCAGCATCAGCGGACCGGTCCCGGATACAAAATATTTTGTTACCGGAGCACAGCTTCCGAAAAATATTGCAGAAAGTGCTGCATAAATGAGAGGAACATACTCTCTGTTTTGAAATGTCATGATGAATAAGACCAGTCCCGGATAATCCCTGACAGATTCATCATGCAACGGTTTATGTTATTCGGAGAAAAGGGATAGTGTTCTATTTTATATTTTTGGTTCAGGTTTCCATTTACTGAATACAGGATCAAAACGGATAAATGAGTAGTGATGAAATCTTCTGATGATGAACAGGAAGGTTGTATCTGTACTTCTCTCCGTTTTTGTTCTCTTCTGTGTATGTATGTGCGGATGCACAGAGGAAACGGCAGAAAAGGCTGTAGAGACTGTTAGTTCTGAAGTGGCAACTAATTCTGTTGCTGCAGAGAAGCCAACTTATATTGTTGGTATTGATGGTGAGTACCCGCCGTACAGTTTTATTGATAAAAACGGGGATGCACAGGGATTTGATGTCGAGTCTGTCAAATGGATCGCAGATGAGATGGGCTTTAATGTCAAAATACAGGCAATGGCTTGGGATGGTATAATTCCAGCCCTGCAGGCAGGGAAGATTGACATGGTCTATTCAGGCATGACCATCACCGAAGAACGGAAGGGCGCCGTTGATTTCAGTGAACCATATTGGAAGGTAAATCAGTCGGTTGCGATTCATGACGACTCTGATCTTACCATGGATGACTTCATGGCAGGTGCCGGAAAGGTCGGTGCTCAGCGCGGAACAACCGGTGCATTCTGGGTCGAGGAAAACCTGGTTAATAAGAGCGAACTGGCTGCGGATATGCTTGTCACGTACGACAATTTCCCGCTGGTTGCCACAGACCTTCAGAATAAGCGTATTAATTTCGCAATTTATGACACACCGCCAATGCTTGACGCAATTGCAGGTAAACCACTTCACATCATCGGTGAGATCGATACCGGAGAAGATTACGGTGTTGCAATCAGGAAGACTGATACTGAGCTTCTTAAGACCATGAATGAAGGACTTGCCAGGCTGAAGGCTTCGCCAAAATGGGAAGAACTGAAAAAAGAATTTGAGATGGAATAAACCAACTCATTTTTTCCTGACACACCTTATTTATTATAAGAGCAATAAGCCATTCATTATGAA
>ENA-UPXM01007069-UPXM01007069.1-activated-sludge-metagenome-genome-assembly--contig:-NODE-7069-length-10213-cov-4.983166_pt1 | contig 10213 bp, 9 predicted proteins | sample MGYA00238178_ERZ772708 | MGnify/ENA primary metagenome ERZ772708 (study PRJEB29002, sample SAMN05720212) | activated sludge metagenome | isolation source: anaerobic digester from wastewater... | reverse complement strand
AAATGCCCCGTTAGTTTAGCACCCAAACATTTCTCCCATCTAAAGAAATTGTTGATTGCAAAAATGCGGAACGTAAACTAAAACAAAAAAGAGACATGGCAAAAGCAAATGTTAAAGACCTTTTAGAGGCAGGAGTACACTTTGGTCACATGACCAGAAAGTGGAATCCAAATATGGCTCCATACATTTTTATGGAGAAAAACGGTATTCACATCGTAGACTTACATAAAACGGCAGTAAAATTAGACGAAGCTTGTGCAGCTTTAGAAAAAATTACTTCTGCAGGTAAAAAAGTTCTTTTTGTTGCAACTAAAAAGCAAGCAAAAGAAGTTGTAGCGAAATATGCAGCTGAACTTAATATGCCTTATATTACTGAAAGATGGCCAGGAGGAATGTTAACCAATTTTGTTACCATCCGAAAAGCTGTTAAGAAAATGAACCATATTGATAAAATGAAGAAAGACGGAACTTTCGAAACTTTATCTAAAAAAGAAAGACTACAAGTTGATCGTCAAAGAGCTAACTTGGAGAAAAACTTAGGTTCTATTTCTGACATGGTTCGTCTTCCATCAGCACTTTTTGTTGTTGATATCATGAAGGAACACATCGCAATTACTGAGGCTAAGAAATTAGGGATTCCTATTTTCGCAATCGTAGATACAAACTCTGATCCAAGAAAAGTAGAGTACGTAATCCCAGGAAATGATGATGCTTCTAAATCTATTGATATGATTTTGAGCATTGTTTCATCATCAATCAAAGACGGATTGTCTCAAAGAAAAGCAGATAAAGAAAAATCTAAAGAAGAAGGAGAAAAAGTTTCAGCAGATGCTGATGCTGATTTCGATTCTGAAGCTCCTGCAACTGCAGCTGAATAAGATTTATCTTGATAATAAAAAAGGTCCAGAATTAATTTTCTGGACCTTTTTTTATGACTTTTTGAATTAAATTTTAATGTCAAAACACAACTTACAAAAATCAATCTAAATATACATTCTGAAAGTCTTTAACGTTCGTCTATTATTTTAAAGACAACAGATTCACATGAATATTCAATATCAATTTTTTGATGCTAAAGAAATAGAAATTCACAGCACCAAATTCCAGTTCGCAGAAACGATAGCAATTAAATGAGGATCAAGTTGGGAACTCAAACTCAATTTTACTGAAGAAAATCAGAATGAACTTGTTCCGTTGCTCTCCGTAACTTTCTTATTGGTAACCTGTAAAACCGGCTCATTGAGGGAAATCATAATGTTTTTCATGATACTCTTCTCAGACAGATATTTTACGTTGCAGACATTTGCAGAAAGCTGGTAATTCCCTTTTTTCAGCACCAATGCATTTTCTCCTTTTGCCGGAACCGCGAGATTATAATACTCTTTTCCTTCCACACGAAGCACCACATTACAGTCTGATTTATTTTGAAAAAGAAGAATCGCCATTACTGTCAAGCTGATCTGTGAAAAGCTGATTGAGAAGTTTTACAGTTTTGTCCTTTTTAATGTCCTGCGTCTCCGCCATTAATTTTTTGAATTCTTCTGCTTCGGAATTTTGCTTAAGTTTTAAAATATCTTTCGGAATTTGCACCACATTTGCCTGAACCGTGTATTTTTTACTCTCACCAGGTTTCATCCAGGCCGCGTTTTTTAGGGCAATTAATTTGGGTTTCAAAACAGTTCTCCTGAGATCTTCCGGATGAGCTGTCTTCAAAAAACTTTCAATTTCAGAAATACTCACACTTTTGAGAATATCCGACTACCTTTTCTGGGCAGAAATGGAGAGCGCAGAAAAGAGAGCAATTGCAAAAATAATTTTCTTCATCGGTCCTGAAACGCGGTTTATATTTTAAATTTGATGTACGTAATTGTTTTTCCTTTCGATTCAAACAGGGTTTCGTAATAGGTTTTAATTTCCCGTAACAGTGGAGTTTCCGGATCGAATTCGGGAGCTCCATAAATATCATGATTGGCAAATAAAATTTCTCGGTTTTGCCCCTGAAGCAATCCTAAAGTATAGCCATGCAAAAATTCCGAATCGGTCTTCAGATGCATAATTCCATCATTTTTTAGGATTTTTTTATAGCGATCCAGAAAATCCGGATGCGTCATTCTGTGTTTTGTTCGTCGGTATTTTATTTGTGGATCCGGGAAGGTGATCCAAATTTCATCCACCTCATCGGTCTCAAAAAAATGATCTACGAGTTCTATTTGAGTACGGAGAAATGCTACATTGGTCAGATTTTTTTCAACCGCTTCTTTCGCACCAAACCAAAATCTCGCACCTTTGATATCAATTCCAATAAAATTTTTCTCCGGAAAAGCTTTTGCTAAACCAATCGAATACTCTCCTTTGCCACAACCCAATTCTAAAACAATTGGATTATTATTTTTAAAGATTTCTGTACGCCACTTTCCTTTTATGCTAAAACCTTCGAGCACTTCAGCTCTGGTTGGTTGAAAAACATTTGGAAGAATCTTGTTCTCGTCAAATCTTGCTTGTTTATTTTTACCCATTTCTCACTAGAAACGTACAACTTTTGAGATTGTACGTTTTATTATTTATTAATTAAAATTATTTCGCTGGTGAATCGCCCAATGCAACCATTATTGCCTTCTGAATCGTTTTCTGCGAAGCGTATTGCGCGCCACAAACCAAACTGGAGAAGAGATAATCTCCCTTTGGAACCACAATAGTATTTTGTGCATGCGCCGGAACTGCCAATCGGTATTTGGCGTTTCCTACACCTTCGATTCTCATAATAAGATTACAGTCTGACTTGTTTTCAATCATTACGATACTTTCTTTGCTCTCTGGATTATTATCAAAAAGTGAATTCAGTATCTTCACGGTGTTATTTTTATGTTCGATGGGACTTACCGATAATAACATCTTAAATTCTTCTTCTTCGTTATCGACAAAACTTCCAAATGTTTTCGCATTATTCGGCACAGATTCGCTGCCATAAACGGTGGTAACATATGTGATGGAACTGCCGTCTTTTTTTTGCAGCTCCTCCTTAAATTTAGCAATTTGCTTTTGTCTTATTTTTTCGTTCAACTCCTCGAAACTGATTCGTGTAGAAGCTCTTTTTCGCAATAAAACAATTTTTTCCTGAAAGTCTTTTACCCTTTGATCTCCCACATGCGCAGTTTTGATATATTCTTTCAGCATTTTTACCAATTTGGGTTTCAGTACCAAACGTTTAGGATCATCGGGATGTGCATCTCTTAAGTACGCGTCAATTTCATAAATATTGGTGCTGTTGAGAATATTGGAATAATCTTTACTCTTTTTCTGTGCAGAAAGAGTAGAGAATGATCCAAGAATCAGGAGAAAGAAAATATTTTTGAATGAAAACATTAGATCAATTTAATTTACAGCACAATTTTTCTTGATTAAAATATACTATTATTCCAAAATTGCTATGGTAGCGAAATTAAAAAAAAAATATTGATAATCATTTCTATTGAAGGCTTATTTCTTATTTAGAATCCATTAAATGTGAATTTTTTAATCTTCGTTGATAAATGGGAAGATATTTCTCTATATAAATGGCAGCCGCTTCATAATTACCCGCTTGAATGTACGGATAAAGACTCTCGGATGAATAGATAAACTGAAGAAAATTATCAATAAGAGAAGCAGGGATTTTTAGATCGGTAAAATAATCGACACCGTAATAGTTCTTTATTCCACTAATGGTAGCATTCATTTTTTCATATTGGTTGGCTCTTTCTTTCTTTTTGCGTTCCCCAGAAATAATATCATAAATACTGTCGAGACCAAAAGTGAGTCCACCTCCCGAAAGTCCTGCTACAGGAAGCTGAGTCGGCGTTCCGTCGCCATTGGGAGAAGGAAGACCGAGCATTTTTTGCAGCGCTAAAGTTTTCTCGCCGGTTTTCAAGGAACTCACATCTTTTCGAAGATTTCCTGTGGGTCTGAATCTGCTGATTACCACTTCCTGAATGTCATAGTAAGCCACTTTCAATTCAACAAAATTATTGGTATTTTGGAGGTTTTCTTCGGTTACTAAAACATCTTTTCTATCGGTTACGATGGAAGTAAATCGAATAATATCGCCTGGTTTTGCGGGAATCTTAAATGCTCCGAAATAATCGGTGTATACTGTTTTTTGTTCCGTAATATTGGTTACATACACCTGATTAAGGTAATAAACAGAATTATCTCTGATGATAATATCCCCGGAAAAGTATTGTGCGTTAACTTTAGTTAAAAGAAACAAAGTGACGAGCAGAAAAAGATTCTTCATATAGAGCGCAAAAATAATTGAATTTTCGCACAAATCTGTGAAGTCCTGCTAAAATTGGTGGTTAAAGTTTGGTTAAATAGTACCAAATACTGTTAACAATAATCTATTTATTTGGGTGGAAGGCAAAAAAAAATCCCCAGAAAAATTCTGGGGACTTCCTATTTAGAGAAAATTACTATTTTTTAATAAATTTCACTTGGCTTACTTCGCCGCCGTTATCAACCGCGATCACATAAACTCCTTTGGTTAATTGTGAAATCTGCACTTTGTTGTCAACAATATTTCCTTTTGCAACTACTTGACCTGCCATATTGACGATCTTGTATGTTGCTTTGTCAGAAACTTTTGTAATATTCAACAAATCAATTGCAGGATTTGGATAAACCTGAGCTGACTGTACAGTAGCTGTACTTACCCCAAGAGTTGGAGAAATCATTACTGCATAATCTTCAACTTCACCATAAGTGTAAGTACCACAAGGTGATGTTTGAGGAGTATTAAATCTTAATGCTACTCTCATTCCTACTGTTTGAGCTCCTGAATAAGCAGTTGCAGGCACAGAGAAAACTTGTGTAACTGGTGTAGTAGTGTTTGCCGCAGTTGACATTACCATTTCACCTGCTTCATATGTTCCACTACGATCGAAATCAATCCAAACACTTATTGCTTCGGTATACTGAGTTCCAGTCCAAGCTTTAGTAACAGAAAGGGTATTATTGGTAGTTCCTTTAGCCAATTTCACCAATCTTGCTGGATCTGTTGAATAATTAGTGTAAGTTGAAGCACCAGAAGTACTGTTTACACCTGCAGCACCTTCTGCAGTAATTTTAACATTAGAAATATACTCATCGTTTGAATTGGTAGAAGTCAATGTACAATAAGCTACTGTTGCAGTGGTGAAATTAACAGTTGCGGAATAAGCACCAGTTGTGGAACCACACACTGCTGCAACTTGCACATTGTAAGCTGTACCTTCTGTTAATCCTGCGATCGTATAAGTATTTGTAGGTACTGCGACTTCAGTCCATGTAGCATCCGCTGCAGCTTTGTATCTAACTTTGTAGGTTGCAGTTGCAACTGGATCCCAAGAAACGTTTGCACCTACTGTAGTTATAGATGAAACAGCAAGACCAGCAGGAGCAGTACCATCACATGCAACAAGTGCAGAAACGGTAACTGGAGCAATTGCGTAAAATACGTTTCCGATTGCAGAAATTCTAATTTTCAATGCTGTATTGGTCGCTAAAGAAGCGAAATTAAAATCTTCAGTTCCGTCATTTGGAGTAGAAGCACTTAAAACCACCCAATTTGCACCATTATCTAAAGTATAATCAACTTTTACATTAGCAACATTAAATGGAGCAGCATTAGTTCCTACGATATCCCAAGTTAATGGTCCTGGAGCATTGTTATATACTTTGGTCGCTGTAATTTTGAAAGGTCCGTTTGCACTAACCGTTACTTTTTGCAAAGCACTTTGAGTTTGTTTTTGAGCTGCATCTGCATTATTATCTCTTACAGTAACTCTAAAGTTTGTAGCTCTTGCTACAGTAGATACCGCTTCCCAATCTGCATTGTTTTTTAGATTTCCTGCTAAAACAGTAGTTAATTTAGGGAAATATCTCGTTGGGTTTGTGGTTGGCTTAATTGATCTAAAAGTTGGCCCATTAGTCAACGTTCCCAAAGTACCAATAGTAGTTGTAGTTGTTGCATTATCAACTTGCTCCCATGTATAAGTAATAGGATCATTTTCTGGATCCGTTGCCTGCGCTGTCAAAACAAATGCAGTTCCTTTAGGAATAGTTACATCTGGCAATGCCGTAATAACTGGTGGGTTATTGTTGACAGTACTTTCAATATCACAAGTTTTATTTGTTAAATTTGTTTGAATCTGAATAATTGAATTAACATGGAAATAGGCATCAGAATGTGGTTGTACATCAGTTGCACCAGTGATTCCAGCGTAACCCATAATTGTAGAACCAGAACCTGGCTCAACATTTTGACCTGTTCCTTCAAGACTCATAGAGAAGGTATGATTACCACCTAATTGGTGACCTATTTCGTGAGCTACGTAATCGATATCGAAATTATCTCCCATTGGAATACCATCTGCAGGAGATGTGATTCCTGATCCTTTTCCGTTACCAGTTGGTACGCCAGAACCATCTACAGGTGGACTCACACATACGCAACCAATACATCCTGCATTACCTCCACCACCGGAAGCACCAAACATATGACCAATGTCATAATTTCCTTCACCAGCAACTGCTGTGATTGCTTTTTGAGCGGCTAAATTCCAAGAGGATAATGTTGTACTATAAGGATCTGTTGCTGGATCTAAATAAACCAATGCCGGGAAATCCTGCACAATTAAATGAAGACCGAAATCCATTTCGAAAATACCATTACAACGGGTAATACTTGCATTGATTGCAGCCATCGCTCCGGCTAAACCACCATGATAAACAGTATATTCACCATTAGTAGTCATGGCTATACGCATTGTTCTGTATTTTTTATCAGATGCTTTGCTGAAATCAGCTGGATTGTTAGCAAAGCTTTTTCCAGACATATACAGCTTGTCAATTTGCTGTTTTGTAAGTGGCGCTTCGCTTGTAGCACAAACAAATGCTTTGTCAGCTTCAGACTTATTGGTCTTCGGATGAACTCCATAAACCGATTTGTTTGTGTTTTGAGGCTCAATAAATTCATAAACTCCTCTTCTGACAATCATAGACTGAAAATCATTTGGAGCAACACTGAATCTTACATATGCAGTAGGATCATCGATACCTACTCCTATATAAGAACCTAATTGATAACGGTCAGCAAGAGATTTTACCACTACAGGTGAACTGTAGACTGCAAATCTTTCAATTTTACCTTCAAGAGTTGGTAATTTAATTTCTACAGGAACTGCCCCTTTTCCCGTTTCTTGCGCATTGGCAAGTGTAGATCTCATCGCTGCAAGATCTAGCGAATAATAACTCGTGACATTAGATGTCGTTCGGATTTTTTCACCCTGCATTGAGGTAGGACTCCATTGTGCAAAAGCAGCCGTAGTCATCAATCCGCAAAGCAAAGAAGTAAAAATTTTCTTCATAAGATTAGATTATTAAAATTGTTGCTCAAAAATAGATTTTTTTTACCTTGCAATCAAAATAAATATGTTAAAGTTTTTCGGATTTACCAAAAAATAAGGCAACTCCACAACAGTATTAATAAGTTATCTACAATATTATAAAGAAAACATTAAAGAGTATTCAAATCAAGAAAAAAGTTTAAGAAAATATCGCCAAAATTATTGCGAAAAAATACCAATACCGTATTCATTGCATAGTACTTGAAAGTTCTTAGAACTGATATGCAATATTCCAAGAAAATCCCATGTTAAATTTTGCAGAACTTTTACCAAAACCAGGAACAATCATGGGTTGAATTTCATCTTGAGTCGTTGAAAAGACCAGATATTTAGGCTGTACATTAACATCAATATAAAATGGAGATTGAAAAAGCTGCACTCTTCCACCAACAGTACCTTCAATCCAGTACGAACTTTGGGAGGTTCCTGGGAAAGAGATCGAAGTTGCGCTTCCACCGAAACCACGCACCGGAACTGCTTTGTATTCCTGCTGATAGAAAGAACCACCTACTTTTCCTCCGGCGTAGAAACCGTTCATTTCATTTTCTCTGTCGTTTGCCAACATATAAAAAGCTCCTAATTTCAAAAAAGGACCACTTACGGAAGCATCGTATCCATTTTTCTGATAAATATTTTTTTCGAAGCCTACATCGGCAACTCCATGAATATTTTTGGTAATGCGCGAAGAAACAAATCCCTGAAAAAGTTTGCGATCTGAAAAGACTCCAATTCCTGCATTCAAAAGATCAAAACCCACCATGAAATTAGGCTCATATTTTCGTTGGGTCTGTATCGTATCCTGCTCTTTTATTTGCGCAAAACCAAAGGAAAAAAACACACTAAAAAAGAAGGTAAAAATGAGTTTTGGATTCATCGGTAATTTGGTTTTGATTCTGTTCAAGATCTAACACAGGGTTAGAAACTTCTAAAACTGAAGTCAGGTTTTCGTATATTTTTTTTACTCCACATGCGGGTGAAACGTACTGCGAATTTGTGGTGTAATTTACTTTTATTTGCGAAGTAACCGCCTTTCTGGTGATACCTACAAAAATTTTGGTAAAAGGAACATCATCAACTCGCAAAGGAATGAGTACGGAATCTACCCGCGATTTTGCAACCAATTGGATCGGACCGTTTCCATAATCGACATTAATAAAAAGGGAATCCATCGTTTTCAATTTACCTGTCGATTTGGTTTTAAATTTCAGTTTCATTCTGGGAGTCGCTTCTCCACCAAGACAGATATCATCGTCGCTTCCGCAAGAATAAAGCGTAATCAGAAAAAAGAAGACGCAAAATATTCTGAAAAATTTCATAAGTCAAATTTAGAATTTAAATTTTTACCAACAATGCAATATTTTCCACATGATGAGTTTGCGGGAACATATCTACAGGAAGTATTTTTACGAGCTTGTATTGTTCTTTCATCAAGGCCAAATCTCTCGCCTGAGTTGCAGAATTACAGCTCACATAGACGATTTTTTCGGGTGCTAATTTCAGAATTTGCTCTACCACTTTTTGGTGCATTCCATCTCTCGGCGGATCCGTAATCAAGACATCAGCTTTTGGATGATTTTCTAAAAATTCATCATTGAAAATAGCTTTCATGTCTCCACAATAAAAAGTGCAGTTCTCTAAGCCATTTAATTTTGCATGTTCTTTTGCTGCTTCAATCGCCTCTGGAACAGATTCAATTCCGATGACTTGTTTTGCATTTCGGGCGACGTATTGTGCAATTGTTCCCGTTCCGGTATACAAATCGTAAACCACTTCATCCCCTTTTAAATCGGCAAATTCTAATGTTTTTCTATACAATTCTAAAGCCTGTTTGTAATTGGTCTGGAAAAATGATTTCGGACCGATTTTAAATTGAAGACCATCCATTTCCTCCATCAGGAAGCCTTCGCCAAAATAAGTTTGAACATCCTGATCGTAAATTGAATCGTTTTGCTTTGAATTGATGCAATAAACCAAGGTTTTTATCTGGGGAAATTCGCTCAATAAAAATTCAAATAAATTCTTGCGATTTTCTTGCTCTTCGCGATAAAGCTGGAATAAAACCATCCATTCACCTTTAGAATTTTGACGCAACATCATTGTTCGCAAGAACCCTTTCTGTTCTCTTACATCGAAAAATTCTAAACCATTTTTCACGGCGTAATTTTTCACCGCCAATCGAATTGCATTGGATGGATCTTCTTGCAGCAGACATTCTTTTAAATCTAAAATCTTGCTCCACATTCCGGGAATATGAAAACCTAAAGCATCTCTGTTCCCAAAATTTTCCTCAGAACTGATTTCATATTGCGTTAACCAACGAGCATTGGAAAAAGAAAATTCCATTTTATTGCGGTAAAAATAGTGTTCCTCACTTCCTAAAATTGGTAAGGTTTCGAAATCCTCTAAACCACCAATTCTTTTGATATTGTTAAAAACTTCGTCTTGTTTAACATCGAGTTGTTTTTCGTAGGAAAGGTTTTGCCATTTGCAACCGCCGCAAACACCGAAATGAACACATTTTGGTTCTACTCTGAAAGGAGATTTTTCTAAAATCTCAATCATTTCAGCTTCATAATAATTGGATTTCGATTTCTTCACGCGCACATTGACCAAATCGCCTGGAACTGCACCGGAAACCAAAACGGTTTTTCCTTCTTCCGTACGTCCGACTGCGATTCCTTTTGATCCTGCAGAAACCAATCTAATATTTTCTAAAACGATATTTTTATTTTTTCTTCTCATGGGAATTTTAATGATGGCAAAAGTAAGGTTTTAAAATAAAAAAGAAGCGA
>ENA-UPXM01007060-UPXM01007060.1-activated-sludge-metagenome-genome-assembly--contig:-NODE-7060-length-10218-cov-5.033356_pt1 | contig 10218 bp, 15 predicted proteins | sample MGYA00238178_ERZ772708 | MGnify/ENA primary metagenome ERZ772708 (study PRJEB29002, sample SAMN05720212) | activated sludge metagenome | isolation source: anaerobic digester from wastewater... | reverse complement strand
CACAACGTGGAATTTGACATCCGCGCCCTGAATCAACTAACTGAAGATGTTGTTGAAAAAGGATTCACAATCCCGATCCACCACGTGAAATTGGAAACCTCTGGCGCAGCATTTATTGCCATTGGCAAATACCGTTCAGACGATGTCTTCACGTTCTTTGGTGGTGCCGAACGTCAGGCACACAACGCACTTGACGATGCTCGACTCGCCCTTGCCTCGGCACGTGGTATCAAGCAACTCGTTCAGGCGGCGCTAGGCGAATAAATCGATGAGCAAGATAGATTCATTGCTGACGTTGCTTTCTGAAGCGCCTGACGGTCACATAGACGTTCAGATCACAAAGCGACTTCGGTCGCTCATTGATGTAAGCGATGAGATTGTTGCGACAGAACTAAAAGAGATTTTAGATCTTTGCGCAGCAGGATCGTTAGCTTCAGACTTCGCAATGAATATTCTTGATTCAGCGCTACACATAGTTTCTCAGAAAGAATAACATGCCAGTCATCGCCCCAGACGATTTATCCAAAGTCAGCATCTACGATCCTCATTTGTTTCTCGCAGGATCAATCGAGCAAGACAGAGCGCCTAACTGGCAAGCAGCAGGCATTCGATTCTTTACAAACAATGTTGATCTGAAAAACCTGGTCATCGTGAATCCAAGGCGCGCAAGTTGGGATCCAACCTTAGAGCAGACAATCGCCAACCCAATATTCAAGGGTCAAGTTGTATTTGAACTCGAGCGTCTTGAACGCGCTGACGCCGTAGTTATGTGGTTAGAACCTGGAACGCTCTCCCCGATCAGCTTACTTGAACTTGGTTTGCTTTGCGGTTGGTCAAGTTCAGGAAACCTGAACAAGCTCGTTGTTGGGTGCCCACAAGGTTTTTGGCGCAAGGGTAATGTGGACGTCGTATGCGAGCGCTACAAGGTAAAGGTTGTTGATACTCAAAACGAGCTTTTCGAAGAAGGCAAGATTCTTCTCGAGCGCAATTTTGATCGTCGAATGACGAACAACAATGCTACATTTTCGGCATCAAACATTCGATAACCAAAATCGAAAACTGTGTTATAATTCTAGTCAAGGAAAAAATTATGTCGGAAACCTTTGTACACGCCGAAACCGAAGTCAAAAAGACTGGGCGCATCGCCACAAAACCTCTTGTTGGCGATAAGATAATGACACTGGTCGAGATAACGCCTGTTAACGAATTTGACGGCACTTGGAAGAAATTTGTAAACCCAAATTCGCTTCTTACCATAGTCGACACCAATCCTACTTCTTGATTCGCCCATTAGTCCATTCTTGACCAGGACATTCCTTCGCCCTTATTGATATTGATCCATTGTGCCAGTGTTTCATCCCCTTATTTGCTGCTGAAATTTTAGCTCTAAATTCAGGTTTGCCAGTGTAACTTCTATCCATAGTTTTTAATTTTAGGATTTCTTCATGCGATTTAACACGACCCCTATTCAAAAGATTAGGTTTGCCGCGTCTATCAATGGACATTTTTTCTCTTGCTTCTAAAGTATGTTTAGACCCAGTTTTCAATTGTGACATGTAACTTCGATGAATAGCTTTTGCTTCTTCATATTTTCTAGACGGCATTTTTCGTCCACCCATCAAAACAAGAGCAGTAGCCATTTTCCGCCGATCATCATTTTCAGTACATCTAAATAAAAGATTATGACAAATCAAATGTTCTCTTCCGGTAAGCAAAACCCTATTGCTTTTTTCGTTTGATCCGCCTAAGCTTCTTGGGATGATATGATGAGATTCAACGCCTGTGCCTCGCGATTGTGCTGATAGGACAATCTTTTTGTACCAAGCAAAATACTTGTTATTTACCATAAATAGGTCTCCAATGAAATACATTGTTCTAACACACCTTCAATTGATCGTGCTAGCGATTCTCATCTCTATCATTACAACTGCAGGAGTAGGTTCTATGTATTTATATATGTTCTACACCCAACTGCCTGTGGTTCATATCGACAAAAGTAATGCTTGCGTGAAAGTCGATAACTTCGAAAATGGACACGCGTTCAATTGTAATGATGTCGATGTGCTTCTACGGCGATACCGTAAAAGCGCCGAATGAAAAAATACCTTCGACTAACCTGCTCAATCTGTAAGAGATCTGCCGACCAGCTCGTCGACCAGACCCACTTCACCACTGACAAGTGTACTATCACCTTTAAGTGTCAGGGCAGATTGTTTCCTGTTGAATACCGATCAAATGCCGAAATAACTTCTGTTCCGGCGATTGGCGTTACAGATTGGCGGGCGCGAGGAACGGTGGTGACATCGAGCGTTGCCACGAAAGAAACCACCTTTGTGGACACATCAACTGGCAGTAAGAATCAAATCGTTCTTGCTGTGAAGGCGCCTTCCGCACCGCCTTCTGGCAGTCTTCTCAAGTTGAAATTGAATCAGCGTGCTGACACCCCGAAAAATTTTCGTCAGTATATTTTCAGAGTTGAAGGATCATTCTCGTCTGTTTCTGGCGTTGAATCAGGATTGGAAAAGAAAACTCTACGCTATTCGACAACCGACCTGGTGGAAGTGTTTCTCAACGGCGTTAAACTTGAATCAGGCGTCTTGCCAGAAAATTTCCAAACCTATGACGGGACTCCAAGTTCAGTTGTGGCGCCAAACACAATTGTTTTTAATCAGACGATTGCGCTATCCGGAATTTCTCAAGTCGACGTTATCGTTTCACAAGCAGTTACTACATCGCAAGTGGAGCTGACATTCAAGAGAAACATCAGCGACGAATCTAGAAGTTTATCTGGCGCCTGGGAGAATGTTGATACAATAGAAAAATATGTTAGCGGCGTAAAAACCAAATTCTATTTGTTCACACTCGATCTTGCTGATGCGCCTCTATCGCTAAACTCGGTGTTCACTGCTGATACGCAAGCGACAATCGCATCATTCGGTCTTGTTCAATCGACAGACATCGAAATGTTACTTGCGCGCAAACCATATTCGATTCTTGACCGATACACAAGCATCAGCATCAATCTTGCCACGTTATCATTTGAGAAAGACTATTTGAAATATTTTGCTGTTGATGGTTCACCGGTCCTCTATGTGACAGACACATCAGTTGCTCCGGTCTACCCAATTATGACCGTTTCCAAATTCATTCCTGAAGTAACAATCAAAACCGCTGTCTCAGGCGTCGCAACGCAAATCGTTGTTGATGGCTCTGTTATTGTAGGACCAGACGTATGATCGTAGCACCAACTCAGAGTTTCTATGCCCTTCAAGCAGAAGGCGAAGCTGCCGAACTAATCACATCGATCTTCTCACCAGGAGCAATGGGTGATATTGTAGGCGTCTCTGTTCTGTCGAAAGAATTCTCGAATGACATTGAACCAACAAACGAACTTGATGAGTCAATCAAGATGCTGAAAGAGGGTCTTAGCGGTTCACTTCAGGAAGTTGTCAATTTCAATCCGCTGTATATTCCGATGCCACTTGAGGCACTGGACAATTCACTTGACTCTCAGGGTAAAGGCGAAGAACTCCAATTTGTCGCGATGAACGGTAATCCGTTCGCTCTGAAAACCGTGGACATTATGAATGACGAGCAGCAATTGATTTACGCCACAGTCGGTTACCACAAATTCGATTTGCCTGGTTACGAAGATATTTTGAAACAACAACACTCAACACTGCTGAATTAAAATGGATCTTCAAAATTCACACTTCGCGTTCACCGCTATTCTCAAGCAAGAACAGGACATCTCGTTCGAGGGTCTTCAGGTATTTCCCGGTCTAAGCGAGATTTCGTTCCGCTCGCGAATCTTCTCAAGTTATGCCGAGTGTGTGAAGTCGTGTAAGAGTTTGCTTGACGATGTTTCGGCAGATGTCAATCGACACGAACCTAACCCAAAGTATAAGGTTGGCGCTGAAGTCAACCCAATTCACACAGGGACTCAAACGCTCTCGAAAGATTGGGGTGAAACCGAGGTCGCCAGATTCTGGGTCTACGACAAAAATATGGAAGGCAACAATTCAAAGATTGCTGCTATTTGTAAAGGCAGTGTTATGGTCGTCCCTAAGCAGGAGAATGTCCAATATCTGAATTGACGCAACCTTATCTTCGAATTTTTTTGTAACCGTAATTGGTACAATACTTTATCCCTCCAACTTTAACCACAAGGACGCCAAATGCCTAAATCCAAAGAACTCGCACCAAAAGCATCAAAGTTCACCGACATCTCCTCGATCATGAAGGACCCTTCTTTGAAGGCGAAACTTTCAAACTTCATCGATGAAGCAGTCACATGTAAAGGCGCAATTGCTGCTCAGCAAACGCAAATCAAAGGTCTCCGCGATCTGGCGCTGGAAGAACTTGGTCTGAACCCGAAGTTGTTTAGCGCATACGTTGCCGCCGCATACAACAACGACTACAAGAAACGCAAAGACAGTCTCGACGAACAAGTTGTTCTGCTCGAGTACATCATGGGCGAAGCAGGATTCATTACCGACAAGTCTAACGACTAAGTAGTATTCAGTTTCTGTAATCTGCGCGCCTCATGATAGGCGCGCATTTTTGCTTTAGTTTCATCCGAATGTTTTCTACCTAGAAATGGTTTGCGACCAATTGCTCGATCGGATATTTTTGCTTTAGTTTCATCCGAATGTTTTCTACCGAGAAAGGATTTATTCCTAGAAGAATTGAGCGACATTAATTTTTTAGTTTCCTCGGTGTGTTTGAATCCTACATTCGCCTTTGACAGTTTTGCTTTATGTTCATCTGACAATATTTTTCCTCGTTGCGGGGCAATCATTCGCTCTCTAAGATCAGGATCACTATGTTTCCCTTTATTTGATTCACTTATTTTTCTTCGGTGTTCGGCAGATTTTGGGACCCCAAGCAATCCACAAAACACTCGTTTGCCTGAAAGTCTTTCGACAAAATGTTTGTTTAGACACTTTGGGTCAGAAACATTTTGTTTTATTAGTTCTTGTTCATACCAATATGCTTCTTCGTGATCGTCAAATGTCTTAACAATACTAGCGTGAAAAGCATCTGCGCCAAGTTCTAGGATCATGGTCTTCATCATCTTGCTCGAGGTTCGATAGTGGATCCACAAATCTTCCTGCGGCGATCGACCGAGTGTTACATTCCGACCCCTGGATCCTAAGTAGAATTCGCCAGACTCAAGTACTTTGATACAATAAACATATGCCTGATTTTTCATCTTCCGCTCCTGATAGTTCATCTATTTATGCCAACGGAGCATCTTACGTAGGCGCGGTCGCCGACTACGACACTGATAGTGTTTTAGTTTGGGAACGCGATTCAATTCACGAGCGACGTCTCCAACGCTACAAAGCGCCGAAGTATTTCTACACGCCAGATGAGGATGGTGAGTACACGAGCATCTACGGTGAAAAGTTAGTCAAGCATGTATTTGACTCTGTCGATGAATTCAACATCGGCAAAAAACAATTCCCATCAGCGACATTACACGAAGCGGACATTCAACCGCTGTTCAAGATTCTGATGAGCGAGTACTATAAACGCCCGCTCCCAATTCTGAACTTTGCCTTCATCGACATCGAGACCGACACACGCAAAGCACTTGGGTGGTCAACCGTCGCAAACCCGTATGCCGCAATCAATGCTGTCACGATCTATCAATCGTGGACTGGCGACTTCATTACCCTTTTGCTTCCACCAAAGGGTTACGACATCTCCAAGTTCGATGATGAAGTCGCGGCAATGGCATTCGAGTTGAAACTTGACTTCACACCAAAGTTCATCCTTTGCGTAAATGAAACCGACCTTCTGGTTAAGATGGTCGAAGCGATTCAAAACGCCGACCTTCTTTCTGGATGGAACTCAGAGTTCTTCGACATCCCATACATCATTCGTCGTCTCGAGCGCGTCTCTCCTAAACTTGTAGCAAAGATGAGTTTCATTGGTGCCCGCAAACCAAAGGCAGGCACTGTGATGCGATTCGGCGAAGAAGCAATCACATACAAACTGTTTGGTCGATGCCACCTCGACTATCTTGACCTGTTCAAAAAGTTTGCGCAAGACGTGAAGTACCCAACCTACTCATTAGGGTTCGTTGGCGAAGCAGAAGTTGGTGTTGACAAGGTTCATTTCGATGGACACTTCGAAGATTTCTACAATCAGCAATTTGCTCGCTTCGCCTGCTACAATGCTCGCGACGTTGACTTGTTGGTGAAGATTAACAACAAGCGAAAACTGATCCAATTGGTGAACACGATGGCGCACGAGAACACGTGCCTATTCGAAAATCTTCTTGGCACAGTGCGCTATGTTGAAACGGCAATTGTCAACCGCGCCCACCACGTTCACAACCTTATTGTGCGTGACAAGGTAGGTGGCGAAGTCGGTGTTGTTGACGGTGCTCTAGTTCTTGATCCGTTCCCAGGTCTTCATGAATGGTTAGGGTCAGTTGACATTAACTCGCTGTACCCATCTGTGATTCGGGCGCTGAATATTTCTCCTGAAATGATCATTGGTCAATTCGTCTCAGGCAATTGCGCTGATGAGATGAAGCGCGACGGCAGTCGCTTTGTTCCTGAGAAGAACAAAGACTTGCCAGAGTGGCAGCAACATCTTATAGTCGAGAACGTTCGCAAGATCAAGATGAAGAAGGATGCCGACGATGAAGATGATGAATTCGGAACTGGGACGCAGTACGGTGTAACAAACGGCGAATACGACTGGTCTGGCATTATTGCTGGCGACGATCTTCAGCACACTTTGGAATTGACTAAGGATACTAAGCGTCGTCTGAAACTCGACGATGATTGGTTGACAGCAACTGGTGCTGAGTGGCTGGAAATCTTCAAGGAAAATCAGTGGGCAATTTCTGCGTACGGCACGGTCTTTGATCAGTCCCGCGGTCTTGGGGTTGTTGCCGCCGCTCTTGAGGCGTGGTACGCTGAACGAAAACAACTTCAAGCAGAAAAGAAGAAGTGGTTGACTGAGGTTAAGCGACTTCAAGCAGAAGGCGGAACTGCCGAAGAAATTGCTGCTGCCGAAGCAAAGGCAGAAGACTACGAACTTCAGCAGATGTCGAAGAAACTTACATTGAACTCCACCTACGGAGCGATGTTATCAGTTCACTTTAGACTAGGACAACTCAACATGGGTGGTTCAGTTACAGCGTGTGGACGCGCTATTACGAAACACATGATCGAAACCATTGGGCATCTGCTCACCGGGCACAAGGTTCAAGTTATCTGGTATCGCGGCGAAGAAGGCGTTGCTGGCAATAAGACCGCGTACAATGTCAAGCGGACCATCAGCGTCGATCACGAGTTGAAGTCGATCTGCGATATGACTTTGCTGTCCGATACCGACTCGTGCTATTTCAAAACTCTGGCAACTAACAAGCAAGATGCCATTGAACGTGCTGACGCAATTGCCGACCTCGTCAATGACAGTTTCCCAGAATTCATGCGCAAGACCTTCGCGTGTTCATCGGACAAGTACGATAGTCTTATCAAGGCAGGTCGTGAAATTGTTGGTCGCCGTGGATTGTTCTTGAATGCCAAAAAGAAATACACAATTCGCGTTGTTGATCTTGATGGAATGGAAGTCTTCAAATTGAAGATGATGGGTTCCGAATTGAAGAAGGTTGACACACCAAAGGTGATTCAAGATTTCTTGAAAGGTCTTCTCGAACGCATTCTTGATTCTGAAGATGAAGACTTTGACAATCTTGAAAAATTGCTTGAAGTCTACGTGAACAAGAGTCGTCGTGAACTCGTGTTCCGTGTCGAGAATCCAATTGTTCTTGGCGCAGCAAAAGGCATCAACAACCTTGATCAGTACTATGCTGAGTGGACACGGACCGAAAAGGTCGGTGCTGGCAAAGCAAAGTTGCCTGGTCACGTTCGTGCTGCTGTCAACTACAATGAAATGGTTCAGCACTTTGAAGGCACGAGCGGCAAGTTGCTCAAGTCTGGTGATAAGGGATTGATCTTCTATCTGATGCCAAATGAATTCGGGATCAAATCAATTGCGATCCCTGTTGACTTCGAACATTTTCCAAAGTGGTTTGATGAGAACTTTGAGATTGATCGTCGACTCACTGAATCAAAAATGATCGACAGCAAAATCGAAGGTACATACGAAGCGCTTGGTTGGGAAATCCCGACACCGCAAAGAACACTCAACAACAAAATTTTGAAATTCTAAAATGATCTTTTCATTTCGCCACCCAAAACACAAGTCAAAGCAACCATCAAAGATTCTTCGCAAGAAGATCACGATGATCAAACTTCCTGTTGACACAAAAGAAGGAACACCAGAGCGTAAAGCAGCTGTGGCAGCTGTGGCAGACGCCACCAGGGACTCTTTCTTGAAAATGCTTAGAACAATTAAGACTACAGTTGAAGGCGACAACAAGGCGGCGCCTAGTGAACCTGAAGTGACTACTGTCGTTGATGACATGATGTCGATGAGCAAAATTGACATCAATACTTTCCTGCCGATCTATCCTATATCTAATAGTGTGGATGGTACTCGTATCAGTATAATTGCTAATTCGAATTAAGGATTCCAAAATGAAAATGACGACTAAGGATGTCGAACAACTTCGATCAGCATTCGCCGTGTGTCGATCTGCCAGCATTGACGCTGTGATGATCACCGATAATCAGATTCGCGGTGTATCTACACCTTCAGGTAAGATGGCGATAATTTCCAAACTCGATCTTTCGTTTGACTCGGCAATCAAGATCGGTATTGGGCGCCTCGCCGAGTTGGAGAAGCGTCTCTCTATTTTCTCGACTGAACTCGACATTGATGTCAAAGTGAACGACAACAACGAAGCAAGTCTGTTGACCATCGCCTCAGGCAAATCCAAGATTCAGTTTCGGTGTACAGCTGAACGATTGATCAAGTATCCAAAGACGAATGAAGACGAAGATGTTTGCGTTGTTCGCGCCTCCAAAGGTGAAATTTCTCAGATGGCACGTGCCGTCAAAACTCTTAGCGCTGAATCATTGACGCTCGCGATTGGGCGCGACAACGGTGTTCGATTCGAATGTACCTCCCCAACGAATGAAACGTACGTTTCATCGCTTGAAACAAGCGCCGCATTCGTAGATGCCCCGCAGGCAATTGTAAATAAGTATGAAGGCGACAAATTCGCCTCTGTGCTGGATGCCGCCGCTCGCGATGTCGATGAACTCGATCTTGTGATTGGCGCATTTGGATCAATTACAATTTCTATGAAGGGTCATACGCTCATTGCTATGCCCGAAGTAAATGAGGAGGATGATGATGAGTGATTTTGATACCCGTCGAGTTGGCGAGATCGTAGTTCTTGAAGAGCGCATCAACGCGCTTCAAGACCAAGTTAAGAAATACAAGCAAATCGCCGACAAATGGGAGCCGCGTGTTTCGTCTGAAATCATTGCCACGGATAATACTGGCAAGGTTATTCTCCACTTTGGTGGGAAAGCAATCGCCGCTACCTTTACAGCAGATTATCTGACACGCATGGATCTGACATCAGCAACAACAAACGTTGTTGAAACCCTTTGCCAGAGTCTTGTTGCTGAACGTCTTCGTGAAGTGGTTCAACCAGAGGTTGAGCGCATCATGAACAATATGAAATCAATCTCGCAGGTTGGACAATGGTAAATTGGTTCAAAAACCTTTTTCGCGGTAAGGCAAAAACAGAACGCGAAGCGTATCTGAAAGAGCAAGAAGGTATTCCTACACCATGGGCAACCTTCGAGATCGGCGGATTTGAAGATGACGGTCGTGTCAAAGTTATGTTTCACTGGAACAACGCGTTCATTGCGAAAATCAATGAACTTGGATTTCAGGCAGAGACAGAGCAAGACAGCGTTCAACTGTTCTTCCATGCCGCTGGTCTTCGCCCAACAGATCTTTCAGGTGGCGATGAACCAGTCCAATCTGAAAGTCATCCAACGTTAAGTGGTCAGCAAAACCAATTGAAGGTGTGATGTTGAACTTTGTTTTAGAATGGGGTACTGTGATAGTACCTCCACTTCTTCTAGCATACGCACTTTGGAAAAATCCGAGTCTACGATGATACACGGCGCTGAGCAATCTGATCGCGAACTTGCCCAATCGGTTATGAGTTTCTGTATTTCAGAAATCGATAATCTTGGTGGTGACATCATGACAGTAAATCAAGCGTTGCTGAATCTTGATCAGGCGCTACAGCAAGTTCAGCGCACA
>ENA-UPXM01007002-UPXM01007002.1-activated-sludge-metagenome-genome-assembly--contig:-NODE-7002-length-10289-cov-9.152433_pt1 | contig 10289 bp, 9 predicted proteins | sample MGYA00238178_ERZ772708 | MGnify/ENA primary metagenome ERZ772708 (study PRJEB29002, sample SAMN05720212) | activated sludge metagenome | isolation source: anaerobic digester from wastewater... | reverse complement strand
ATCAGTAGCCTGGGCAGATAAAACAACAGAAACAAGAAGAGTAAAAGCATTTGGCGCAAGAAGTTCGGTCTTCGGTTCAGGATTTGCTTTTTGAAAGAGCGAAAAAATCTCAAAGATAGTTCCCTCATCCTGTAAGACTATAGAATAAACATTTTTTTCAAGGAGTTTTTTTGATTCTTTCTTTTCTTTCAAAGCAAACCCTTCACAACTATAACAAAGCCAGCTTCGACTTCGTCTCTATTTTATAGCTTTTTTCAAAGCATCAACTAAGTCAAGTTTTTCCCAGGAAAACTCATCTCGCCCAAAATGCCCATAGGAAGCTGTTTTTTTATATATGGGCTTTTTTAAGTCGAGCTTTTTTATTATACCTGCAGGACTACAGTCAAAGACTTCTTCTATAGCTTTTGAAATAGCAAGATCCTCAACCTTTCCTGTGCCAAAAGTTTCGACAAAGATGGATACAGGATATGGCACCCCAATAGCGTATGCGAGTTGTACTTCACAACGCTCAGCAAGATCTGCAGCAACAACATGCTTGGCGATATAGCGTGCCATATAGGCTCCAGAACGGTCAACCTTTGACGGGTCCTTACCAGAAAATGCGCCGCCTCCATGGCGACCCATTCCACCATAGCTGTCGACAATGAGTTTTCGCCCAGTTAAACCCGTATCGCCAAAAGGTCCTCCGATGACAAAACGCCCCGTAGGATTTATATAAAACTTTGTTTCCTTATCGAGTAAAGCGCTTGACTCAAGCGTCGGTTTAATAATGCTTTCGATTATTGTTTCTTTTATAGTTTCATAGGGCACATCTGGGTCATGTTGATGTGAAACAACCACAGAGTCGATCCTCACCGGCTTAAAACCTTCATAGGCAATTGTTACTTGGCTTTTTGAGTCAGGGCGAAGCCAGGGAATTGTCTTTGTTTTTCGAAGTTCTGAAGCCTTTCTTAAAATACTATGCGCATACATAAGAGGCGCCGGCATGAGCTCTGGAGTTTCCTTACAAGCAAAGCCGAACATCATGCCCTGGTCTCCTGCGCCCTGTTGCCCTTCAAATTCCTTTAAGCCGGCCCCAACAACACCTTGATTTATATCGGGCGATTGTGCATGAATCATATTTAAAACAGCCATTGAATCACAATCTAAACCATAATCGGAGTCAGTATAGCCAATCTCTCGTGAAATATCACGAGCAACTTGTTGTACATCTACGAAAGTTTCTGTTGTAATTTCACCACCAACCAATATCAATGCCGTAGACGCAAAGGTTTCACAAGCAACATGGCTTTCTGGATCATCAGCTAAACAAGCATCTAAAATTGCATCCGAAATTTGATCACAGAGTTTATCTGGATGCCCCTCTCCAACAGATTCTGAAGTAAACAAATATGGTCTTTTTCCCATTCACTATTCCTTTTGCAAAAGATATAATTTAACTACACAAAATAGTTTTAATATAGTATACTGTTAGCGTATCAATGACAAGTAGTTGCATATATCTGCTCGATACTTTAGACATTGAACAATATATTTGATTTTTTCATGGAGGAAATATGGCCTTATACAAAGAATACGATAAAACGAAAACCGAGTGTACGGTAACCTTTGAATTATCTGCAGATGCAGCAAAAGGTGCTGAAAAAGTATGGATCGCAGGCGATTTTAATAGTTGGAGCAGCATCGATAGCCCTATGAAAAAGCAAAAAGACGGCAGCTTTTCTATTAAAATAAAACTGAAAGCGGGGAGAGAATATCAATTTCGCTATCTAATCGACGGAAAACGATGGGAAAATGATTGGAGTGCCGACAAGTATGTTCCAGCACCCTTTTCTTTTACCGACAACTCCGTTGTCATCGTCTAAATAAAGACTTATTTATATAAGACAAAGTCCGCATCAAGTATTTGCACCGCATCTTTAATAGAATCCGAGGCAAATACTTTTTTATCCTTTGTAATCAATATCGCATCGATTCCCTCTTTGTTCGCAAAGCTAAGGGATTTTTCTAAGCCAAAGGCAAAAAGCGTTGTCGAATACGCATCGGCTGTCATCGAGGAGTCATCGATAATGGTAACTGAAACAAGTTCATTATCGATTGGGTAGCCAGTGTGCACATCGAGGATATGGTGGTAGCGAATGCCATCTACTTCAAAAAAGCGCTCGTACAAGCCCGATGTTACGACGCTTGTGTTTTCTATTTCAAGTTTGATAATGGGGTCGCCTTGTGAGTCAAAGGGATTTTTTATACCAACAGACCAAGCCTTTGTATTTTCTTTTTTTCCATAGGCATAAATATTACCACCGAGATTCACAATCGCATTGGGAACCTTGTGTTTTTTTAAAATCCTTACAACTTCATCGGCAGCCCAGCCTTTTGCAATGCCCCCTAAATCAAGGCTCATACCTTTTTCTCTCAAGTAGACAGAAGAAGTTTCAGGTGAAAGGTCTAGGTTTTCATAGTTAACGAGGGACAGAGCTTTTTGTATTTCCTCATTCGTAGGAAGGCTCTCTTTTTCAGGGTTAAAATCGCTAATATTCCATAGCTTTACCAAGGAACCAATGGTCGGATCAAAAAGTCCTTCAGAAACTTTTGCAAAAGAAAGGCTCTCTTCAAGAAGGTAAAAAACATCTTCGCTTACAACTAGGGAAAAATCTCCTGAAGCAGCATTTATATGAGCTATTTCTGAAGAAGCAATTGTTGGACTAAAATGGTTTTCTATCTCATCAAGACGTGCAAATATTTCTTTGTACAAAGATTCTCTTCCATAGTCAAAGAGCTGAATTGTACAGAGGGTGCCCAAGGCTGTTTGGGTTTTATATGGGCTTGTCGCTTCTTTGCATGAGCTAAAAAGAAAAAAGCTCAGAGCTAAAAATAAGCCAATGTTTTTATACATGAATCTTTTGTCCGACAGTTTTTCCTGAATGACTTTCAAAATAATCTCCTTCGCCTAAAGGAAGCTTAGTTTCCTTCGTTTTTATCAACAATGTTTAAGTGAAGCTCTTTGAGTTGCGCTTCGTCAACAAAGCCGGGAGAACCGTCCATGGGGTTTTGTGCAAAAGAGTTTTTTGGAAAGGCTATAACTTCTTTTATAGAGGTTTGCCCACACATGAGCATTACAAGCCTGTCTAAACCTGGTGCAATACCGCCGTGAGGTGGGGGACCATACTTAAAGGCTTCGGTTAAAAAGCCGAACTTCTTTTCTGCCTCAACGGGATCAAAACCGACAATGGAAAAAATCTTGTTTTGTAGAGCTGGGTCGTGTATTCTTATAGAGCCTGATGCGAGTTCATAGCCGTTTAAAACAAGGTCGTATAAGTCGCCTTTTACAGAGCCAGGATCCGATTCCAAGGTTTCGTGATATTGGGCTTGTGGCATAGTAAACATGTGGTGGGCGGTATCCCATTTATTTTCTTCCTCGTTCCATTCAAACATAGGGAAGTCGACAATCCAGGCAAAGGCAAAGGCATTTGGGTCGCAGAGGTTTAAGTCTTTCCCAAGCTTTGTTCGAACCGCTCCTAAAGCGGTGCATGCTATCTTTCGCTTTGCATCGGCGACAAAGAGGAGAAGATCGCCTTCCTTTGTACCGAGTTTTTCATCGATTGTAGAATGCGCACCTTCAAAGAACTTTGAAATGCCGCCTTCAAAACCATTTTCCCCTCGCTTCATCCAACCGAGACCCCGAGCCTTGTAGATTTTTGCTGTTTTTTCTAGCTCGTCGATGAGCTTTCTCGAGTATTTTTCTGCAACTCCTGGCACGACGAGGGCTTTAACAGCACCACCTGCATCAAGAGCGTCTTTGAAAGCTTGAAAACTACCTATTTCTGCCATAAAGGCGCCATCTTCTAGCTTCATGTCGAAGCGTAATTCAGGTTTATCGGTTCCATAGCATTCTATTGCATCGTCGTAGGCTATCCGTTGAAATTGTTTCGGTAAGTCAATATTCATTGCTTCTTTAAAAATAGAAACCATCAAGCCCTCAGTCATAGCAAGCACATCGTCGCGGTCTACAAAAGACATTTCTATATCGATTTGCGTAAATTCTGGTTGCCTGTCGCCTCGAGAATCCTCATCCCGATAACAGCGGGCTATTTGAAAATATTTGTCAAAGCCGCTGACCATGAGAATTTGCTTGTACAACTGTGGGGATTGCGGAAGTGCGTAAAATTGTCCGGGATAGAGCCGAGAAGGAACAAGGTAGTCGCGCGCTCCCTCAGGGGTGGATTTTATAAAAGTCGGTGTTTCAATTTCAAAAAAACCTTGACTTGCAAGATGATTTCTTGTTGCAAGGGCTACCCTATGGCGAAGCGCAATATGCTTTTGCATTTGTGCGGTACGTAAATCAAGATAGCGATACTTGAGGCGAAGGTCTTCGTTTGGAATAACAGGGCTGCCGTCTTTTTGCAACTCATCGATCATAAAAGGAAGAATATCACAATGCGATAAAACTTCGATGGATGTAACAACGATTTCAATTTCACCAGTTGGCATGTCGGGGTTTATCATCGAATCGGGTCGTAGGCGAACCTCTCCTTCAAGCGCGATACAAGACTCCATGCGAAGACTTTGTGCAATGTCTAAAAGCTCCTGTGGAGAATCGGGCTCAACAAAGGCTTGCGTTATGCCGTAGCGATCTCGTAAATTGATAAAGGTTATGCCGCCGTGGTCACGCTTTCGAAAAACCCAACCATTTAATATTACTTTTTTTCCTGCATCTGTCCCTCGTAGGGAACCGCAAGTATCTGTTCTTTTCATTCTGTTCATTTTTATATAATAGCAATTCACAAAAAGCTATGCAAGTAGTGATAAAAAAACGCAATCTCTGTGAGTAGCTTGCCACGCAAACAATCTCGTTCTAGCCGTCCATTGCCTTTCTAGCAAGTTCATCGCAAATTTCGTTATAATGATGCCCCGCATGCCCCTTTACCCACTTCCATTCGATGCTAAAAAAGGCATTTAAAGCATCGAGGGCTTCCCATAAATCCTTGTTTTTGACGGGCTGTTTATTTGCCGTTTTCCAACCATTTTTTTTCCAAGACTGAATCCAAGTGGTGATGCCGTTTTTTAAGTACTGACTATCACTCGTAAGCTGCATTGCCGTCCCCTTTGCAATGCCTTTTTTTTGAAGTTTTTCCAAGGCAAAGAGCGCCGCGGACAATTCCATGCGATTATTTGTTGTTAAAAGCTCTGCTCCAGAAAGTCTCTCCTCTCTGCCATCGATGAGGATAACTGCCCCCCAGCCACCCTTTCCGGGATTTCCAGAACAGGCACCATCGGTATAAATTTCAATATTTTGCATTTTAGAATTCCTTTTTTCACTTGCCCTTTTTAAAAAATATGTGTATCTTTTTACTATATGGCTTCATTGGGACCCTCCCAAGCCAATAAATGTCTATCTTATGGAAACAAGTCTATCATATTTTAAAAGACTTGTCCAAAAAAATAAGGAGTTAGAAACTATGGCAAAAGAATTGCTTTTTAGCGATGATGCACGAAAAAAAATGCTCTCTGGTGTTGAGCAAATTTCAAAGGCGGTGAAAGTTACCCTCGGACCACGTGGGCGACTCGTTATGCTCGATAAAAAATTCGGTGCACCAACAATTACCAAAGACGGCGTTTCCGTTGCAAAAGAAGTAGAATTGGAAGATGCATTTGAAAACATGGGCGCACAGCTTCTAAAAGAAGTTGCTTCAAAAACAAACGATGTTGCAGGAGATGGTACAACCACCGCAACCGTTCTCGCCTATTCAATGGTAAAAGAAGGCTTAAAAGCCGTTGCAGCAGGCATTACCCCCATCGAAATTAAACGCGGTATGGACAAGGCTGTAAATCTCGCTGTTGAAGAAATACAAAAAAATGCAAAAGAAGTGAAGGGAACAGAGGAAGTACAACACGTTGCAACTGTTTCTGCAAACAATGACTCAGAAATAGGTGAAATTCTCGCAAGCGCAATCCAAAAAGTAGGCAAAGACGGTGTTATTACCGTTGAAGAATCCAAAACAATGGAAACAACAACCGACTATGTAGAAGGAATGCAGTTTGATCGTGGCTATATCTCATCTTATTTTGTTACCGACCGCGAACGAATGGAAACCGTTTTTGACGATCCCTATATTCTTATAACCGATAAAAAAATAGCAAGCATGAAGGACCTCCTTCCCTTGCTTGAAAAAGTAGCACAATCAGGTAAACCCTTAGTTATTATTGCTGAAGACCTTGAAGGTGAAGCTTTGGCAACCCTCATCGTAAACGCACTTCGTGGCACACTCAAAACCTGTGCGGTAAAGGCGCCTGGCTTTGGCGACAGACGAAAAGCAATGCTCGAAGACATTGCAATATTAACCGGTGGGCAAGTAATTACCGAAGAACTTGGGCTTAAACTTGAAACCGCTGAACTTGAACAACTCGGTCAAGCAAAGAGCGTAAAAATTGACAAAGAAAATACAACCATCGTTGACGGTGCAGGAAACTCAAAAGACATAAAAGACAGAGTCAGCGAAATAAAGGCACAAATCGAAGAGTCAAGCTCAGATTACGACAGCGAAAAACTCAAAGAGCGACTTGCAAAACTCTCTGGCGGTGTTGCCGTTATCAATATCGGTGCAGCAACCGAAGTTGAAATGAAAGAAAAGAAACACCGAGTAGAAGACACCCTCGCCGCAACTCGTGCAGCCCTCGAAGAAGGCATTGTTGCAGGTGGTGGTCTTGCCCTCATTCAAGCAGCCCTCGCCCTCGATAAAACAGAACTCAAACTAAGCGATGACGAAAAGGTGGGCTTTAAGATTGTAAAACGTGCACTCGAAGAACCTATGCGACAAATTGCCGAAAATGCTGGCGTTGATGGTTCCGTCGTTGCCGATAAGGCAAAGAACGCGAAAAAAGGTGTTGGCTTTGACGCTGCAAAACTCGAATGGGTAGATATGATTGAAGCAGGAATTATCGACCCTGCAAAGGTAACCCGAAGCGCATTGCAAAACGCAACTTCAATTGCAAGCCTCCTTCTCACCACCGAATGTGCAATCACTGACATTCCAGAACCAACTCCACCAATGCCAATGGGCGGCGGAGACATGGGCGGTATGGGTGGCATGTACTAAAAACCTTTACCAGATAAGGTTTCGGTAAAACCCGATAAAAAAAGCTAGGGCAAAAATCCTAGCTTTTTTTTATAGCTATTGTGAAAGCTGTTCGAGTACCAAACAAAATGCTCTCTATTTTCGGCAGACGAGGACCATGGTTTTTGCTTTTTCGTTGTAGGGGGCAAAGGCAAAGTCGCCGTAAATCTCGCAGGAGGAAAAGCCAATGCCCACTAAGATTCGCTTCAACTCTATCGCAGAATAGAGTCTTTGCACAAAGCTATGTTCCATTCTGCCGCCCTTATCATCGATCAATATCCAACGGGAGCGTAAGCCTTCCCATGCGCCTTCGACGCTAAACTCTGTTAAAACAGTTTTTCCTGCCCTTTCGAACCATTCTCCCTCGGTAAAATACTGGACTGCCTGTTCGCGAGAAAGACCTTCCATAATAAACCAGCCGTCTTTTTTTAGGGTCGCATGGATATTTTTCAGTATCGATATATCTTCTTCTATTGTATTGCAGTAGCCAAAGGAGGTATAAAGGTTCACCGCACAATCAAAGCTTTCGGCGTTTTCTTCATTTGCAAAGCTGCGTAAATCGGCTCGAATTAAATTAAGAGATACGCCTTCATCTTCTGCGCTTTCTGCTGCTGCATCCAAATAGGGCTGTATGAGGTCTACGCCGGTTACATCAAAGCCAAGGGCGGCAAGCTCTATGCTCACTCGACCGGGACCACAGCCTGCGTCAAGGACCCTTGCTTTTTTTGGAAGCCCCGCAATACTTTTTATGCTCGCTGCCACAGCAGGTGCTTCAGCCCACTTTGTAGAGTCAAACATAATAGGGCCAAAGTGAAGCCAAAATTCTTCTTTTTCAAACCATTGCATAAGAACCTCCCAAACAAATTAGATATACTCTCATAGTAGCATATAAACTATATCCGCACAAATAGTTTTTATAAAGAGATAAGATACATTTTTCATGTAAATCCTGTCAACAAAAACAGCAAGTTAAGGCTGAGTTTTTTCACCGCATGACAGTAGCAGAAAAATATGCTAAACTCATTGTATCAATTTTTTATTATAATAAGGATGTATCATGGTTATTTTAACGTTAAATTGCGGTTCGTCATCGGCGAAGTATCAAGTCTATGACTGGATGAAAAAAGAGGTTTTGGCAAACGGTATTGTCGAGCGTGTTACCCAAGAGGGCTCAAATATCACGCATGAGGTTCCAGGAAAGGAAAAGCTTAACAAAGAGCGTCCCTGCCCAACCCATAAAGAAGCGATCGAGCTTATTATCGAAACCTTAACTGACAAAGAATTTGGCGTTATCGGGGATATGGCTATTATTAAGGCGGTGGGGCATCGTGTCTTACATGGGGGAGATAAGTTTACAAAGTCGGTTATCGTAAACGATGAGGTACTTGAAACCTTCCGTTCGATTAAAGACCTTGGTCCCCTTCATATGCCGGCAAATATTATGGGCATAGAGGCTGCGCAAAAGGTGCTTCCAAATGTGCCGCATTGTGCAGTGATGGATACCGCCTGGCATCAAACCATGGACGATGCACAATTTATGTATGCAACTCCCTACGAGTGGTATGAGCAATACGCGGTTCGTCGTTACGGTTTTCACGGAACAAGTTTTTTATATACCGCAAAGCGAGCAAGTGTACTTCTTAACAAAGAACCAAAGGATACAAATATTATTATCGCGCATATTGGGAATGGTGCTTCTATTTGTGCGGTTAAAAATGGGGTTTGCTACGACACAAGCATGGGTTTAACGCCTCTTGAAGGGCTTGTGATGGGCACGAGAACGGGAGATTGCGACCCGGCACTCGCCTTTTACATTATGAGAAAAACCGGCATGTCTGTAACCGATATAGATAATGCAATGAATAAAAAATCTGGCTTACTCGGTATTACTGGAAAATACACTGACCGACGAGATGTGCAAAAGGCTCTTGAAGAAGGTGATACACGCGCACTTCTGGCACAAGATATGGAATGCTATCGATTGAAAAAATACTTTGGCGCCTATATTGCGGCCATTGGACAAATCGATGCGATTATCTTTACCGCGGGTGTTGGCGAGTTTGCACCAGCTGTTCGCGAAAAAGCTTGTGCAGGGCTTGAACATCTTGGCATTAAAATAGACCACGATAAAAACTGGACTGCACGCACAAAAAATGCAGAAACCTGTATTTCAAGTGATGACTCGAAGGTAAAAATCTTTGTGATTCCAACTGATGAGGAGCTTGTTATGACCGAGGACGCCTATGCCCTTATGGCAGGCACCTACGACGTCCATACAAACTTTACATACTCCTTCCAAAAACCAGGGTACCTAAACCCAGCACGCAAATTAGCCTTGGAAAAAGATTTAGAGAGCAATCCTGCGCTTGCCTCAATCATTGTTGAGCCAAAACGCTAAAAAATACTTTCTTTCGCGATTGATTCAGCAAGTTCTTTACCGGCAAAATGTTCTATGATGCCAAAGGCAAAGACACTTGCTGAACCTGGTCCATTTGAAGTTAAAAGATTGCCATCTTGTACCAGAGCTTCATCCGCAATATACAAGGCATTTTCAGTCTTTTTTTGAAAATCTATTCCTGCATACTGCGCAATCTTCTTTTCCATTCCAGGATAGGCTGTATAACGCTTATTTTTAAGAATACCCAGGGGAGATAAAACCACAACTGGAGCAGCACAAATTGCCGCAATGAGCCTATTTTCCTTGTGCATCGCATCTAAAAGTTTAGAAACTGCGGCTTCTTTTGCAAGATTCTCTGTCCCCATTAAACCGCCAGGTACTACTACCGCATGAGGCAGCTTTCCCTCTTTTATAGCAGTATCAATATCGAGCTCTGTTTTATGCTTATCTGCCTGTATTTTTAAGCCACGAGAGCCCCTAACAAGGCTATCTTCACTAAATGCTATTGTTTTTACCGTAAAACCTGCACGAACGAGTAAATCGTAGGGTACAACTGTTTCAATTTCTTCAAATCCATCAGCAAGAAGGATAACAATATGTACATCTTTTTTATTCATTATTCCCCCTGTAAAATTATACTATAAAGAACTTGTAAAAAGACTCTATTTCGAGTACCATTATAGCATGAAACGGGTACTCATAATAGACGCACCACCTTTGTTTAGGGAATTTCTAAAAGAAAAACTTTCTCACGAAAAAGTAAATGTGGAAATCGC
>ENA-UPXM01006998-UPXM01006998.1-activated-sludge-metagenome-genome-assembly--contig:-NODE-6998-length-10295-cov-26.814062_pt1 | contig 10295 bp, 10 predicted proteins | sample MGYA00238178_ERZ772708 | MGnify/ENA primary metagenome ERZ772708 (study PRJEB29002, sample SAMN05720212) | activated sludge metagenome | isolation source: anaerobic digester from wastewater... | reverse complement strand
TTCGCGACGCGCTCCTGCCGAAGCTGATCTCCGGCGAGCTGCGGGTCAAGGACGCGGAGAAGTTCGTGGAGAGGGTGGCCATATGACCGGGGGTTCAGCCAACACACACAGCGAAGGGCTCAAGGCAGCTCGGCTGATGATGGTGTTCAGTAGCATCTCGCCGCTCTTTATCCTCTGGGCGATTCGGGGAAACAGCCTGATTCCCGACTGCTACTTCGTGGGGGGCTGCGCACTGATGGTGATCGCTCCGAATGCATTCCTGTGGATGCGCATTCGCATCGCACGGAAGCAGAACGACAAGCGCACACTCACCGTAGGCATTGCTGACGACCACCGGGATCACATCCTCGTCTACCTCTTCGCGATGCTGCTGCCGTTCTACTCGGAAGACATCAGTACGTGGCGCGACCTCGGAGCCACTCTCGCGGCGCTCGCGTTCATCGTCTTCCTGTTCTGGCATCTCAATCTGCACTACATGAACCTTGTGTTTGCGCTCCGCGGTCTTCGAATCTTTACCGTGTATCCGCCTTCAGACGGCAATCGCTTGACCGCCAAGACACGGCAAGCCCTCATCACTCGACGGGTGAGCCTCGCGACGGGCGAGCAATTGGTAGCGTACCGCTTGAGCGACACGGTCTATCTGGAGGTCAACGCATGAAGCTGGAGTTCAATCTCGGAAACGTGGGCGTCACGGAGTTCGGCCTCGGCCGGGACGAGGGCAACGGTCAGACTTTCGTGGTCGTGCCCGTGGACACAGACGTGCAGGCCGCGCTGCGCGAGATGGTGCACGCATCCTGGGACGCCATGCAGAACGACAATGACGGTCCGGCGAAGTACCAGCCCTCCGAGAAGCACGGGGACACGGAGTACCTCTACCTGCCGCTTGACGACAACCTGGCAGCGTCGGTCCGAGAATTGCACAATGCAGCCAGTCTGGACATTAATACGGCAGCACTGGCCGATCCCTCCCACGTGTTCTGCTACTTCGCCCGTTTCACAGATAAGGAGAATCGACGCCTAACGGCCATGCGCCGCGCGACCCAGTTCAAGGGCGTGCTGAAAAGCAAGAATCGCCTTGTTCGCATGCTCGACAACACATTGCAGATCATCAAGGACGAGGTGTTCAAGCTGGACAACGACTTCGACCTGCTCATCGATTCGACAAACGTGCACATCCTCCGACCGAGCGGATTCGAGTTCGCCGGCAAACTTCAGCAGGCGATCCTCGACGCAGTCAGCGACAACATTAAAGCGCTCCGGGAGGACATTGCCTTCGTGGAGTTCGCTGGCATCGAGGCGTACGCTGCCAATCATCCGCGTGCTGCGCGCTACTTGGCTTCTATCCGCGGTCAGGCAGAGACCACGAACATCGACAAGACTGCACTCAAGGAACTCTGCAAGAGCACCGGGGTCGAGGTGAGCGAGTCGAAGGGGAAGATCGCCGTTTCAGCCGGTCATGAGATGGGCTTCCTCGAAGTGCTGGATCGTAGGAGATACGAACTCGAACTCGTGAAGGGGCAGCCTGAGCGTTTCAAGGCTGCCAGCAGGACCAGGCTGAATGGCTAGCAATGCCTTCACCGAATCCACCGCCGAACCCGCCGCTCTGGCCTGGCTCGAATCCTTGGGCTGGGCGGTGAAGCGGGGCCCTAATTGGAAGACAAGGGTAAAGGGTGTGGAGCAGTTTTCGAAAAAGGGGGAATAATGAACGAACTGAAGACGTGTTTCAAACGAGTAGACTATGACCTCTCGGCACTTCTGCACTATATCGACATCGGTGACATCGGTCTCCCAGATATCCAGCGGCCTTTCGTGTGGTCCAACATTAAGGTGCGTGACCTCTTCGATTCCATGTACCGGGGTTTCCCCGTGGGTTACTTGTTGTTCTGGGAGAATGGACAAGCAAATGAAGCGCGGCAGATTGGTCTTGACTCCAAGGCTCATCCGATTCCCTTACGACTTATTGTAGACGGTCAACAACGTTTGACTTCACTCTACGCCGTCTTCCGTGGACGCAAGATTCTGGATGATGATTACCGGGAACGGAGCATTGAAATCGCCTTCCGCCCAAGAGATGGCATGTTTGAGGTGTGCGACGCTGCTATCCGTAAGGACCCTGAATGGATCCCGAATATCTCTGAACTATGGGCTTCGGGCAAATCTAGCTATCAGATCGTCAAGAGCTTTCTCCAGTCGCTCCAGAGAGCCAAGGGTCCTCTATCCGAAGAAGAGGAGGAGCGTATCAGCCACAACCTCGACTGCCTATTTGACCTCCAGAAGTACCCCTTTACCGCCCTGGAGATCGCTCCCACCGTGGACGAGAAGGAGGTCGCAGATATTTTTGTCCGCATCAACAGCGAGGGAGTAAAGCTAAACCAGGCCGACTTCATCCTCACATTGATGTCGGTGTTTTGGGACGATGGGCGCGCCGAGTTGGAGCGATTTTGCCGCGAGTCCCGTCAGCCTCCCAAACTAGGCGGGAAACCCTCGCCATTTAATCACCTCATTCAGCCTGACCCCGACCAGCTTCTCCGGGTGTCAGTTGCCGTGAGCTTCCATCGGGGGCGACTGAAAGCCGTGTACAACGTGTTGCGTGGGAAGGATGTTGACACCGGCGAGGTCTCGGTCGAGCGACGTGAGCAGCAGTTCGCGATCTTAGAAAAAGCTCAAGCCCGTGTGCTTGACCTCACTCACTGGCATCTGTTCCTAGGTGCCATTAGCAGCGCCGGCTTCCGCAGCGCGGAGCTTATCTCCTCGCAAAATACTCTCCTTTACGCCTATGCCTTCTATCTGCTTGGGCGCGACCAGTTCGACGTGCCGGAACACAATTTGGAACGGCTGATAGGCCGTTGGTTCTTCTTCACGAGCCTCACCGGGCGCTACACAGGGTCGCCTGAAACGGTGATGGACGGCGATCTCAACCGTCTGAGGGATGCCACCGATGGCGAGGGTTTTATCTCGGTGCTCAACGGCCTCATGGCTAATGAGCTGACCGACGACTACTGGACAATAACCCTTCCTGCGGCGTTGGAGACCTCCTCAGCTCGCAATCCTGGACTGTTCGCTTACATCTCGGCACAGGTACGGCTGGGCGCTCCGGTGTTGTTTTCCGATAAGTTGATCACCAACCTACTTGACCCCTCTCTAAGACCACAAAAGAAATCACTCGACCGTCACCACCTGTTCCCTCGTGCCTGGCTGGAGCAGCAAGGTATCACCGACCGGCGACTCATTAACCAACAGGCCAACCTAGCGCTCTTGGAATGGCCTGATAACATCGATATCGGCGATGCGTCTCCCTCCGAGTATGTGCCAAAGCTACACCAGCGCTTTAACCAGAGCCAGTGGCGAGTCATGCATGAGCTCCACGCCCTCCCCGAAGGATGGGAAAACATGCAGTATGGGGACTTCTTGGCCGAACGTCGTAAAATGATGGCGGCAATCATTGGCCGCGGATTTGAGGCTTTGGCAGAACCATGAGCACATCCGCAGAATCGATGGTTGAATCCGCTGCCCTCGGCTGGCTAGGATCCCTCGGCTGGGCGGTCGTGCACACCCCTGTGTGCGGCGCGCTTTTGCCAAAGTTCATCTGCAGGGAGACTCGGGTGAAGAGTGCGGAGAGGCTTTTGCACGAGGAGATGATATGAAATACTAGCCAGAACGCCATCATCGGCGCTCCATCAGCCTGAAAGGGTACGATTACTCTCAGCCTTGGGCCTATTTCGTCACCATTTTCACCCAGGATCGTGCCTGTCTATTCGGCGAGATGGTGGATGACCAGGTGCGAATGAACAAATATGGCAAAATTGTAGAAATTGTAGGGGGTGAATGGATGAAATCAGCAACATTGCGACCACGCGTCACGGTGGATGAATTTGTGGTTATGCCCAACCATATCCATGGTATCATCACCATGGCGGACGGCAACCGACGGGGTACATCGACAGTAGGTGCACAATGCAACGTGCCCCTACATTCGAACAATTTGGCAAACCGGCGTCGGATTCAGTTCCAAGCATCATTCGCTTGTTCAAAGCAGCTACTAACAAACGGATTAACGTCATGCGCGGCACGCTAGGAACACCTGTCTGGCAACGCAATTATTATGAACACATCATCCCCGATGATGAATCGTTGAACAAAATCCGTGAATACATCGTGAACAACAAGATGCAATGGGCGTTGGACCGTGAAAATCTAAATATCGTACGAGGCCCGTACACCCGTACAAAGGAATAAACCATGGCGAATCTGACCGAATCAGAAATCGAATCCGCCGCCCTCGCTTGGCTGGCCGGGCTGGGCTACCAGACTGTTTTCGGCCCGGACATCGCCCCCGGCATGCCTGGGGCTGAGCGAACGGACTATAGCGAAGTCGTGCTGGCGCAACGGCTGCGTGACGCGCTGGCATGGCTCAACCCGCAGGTGCCGGCGGATGCGCTGGAGGAAGCATTCCGCAAGTTGACGCTGCCGGACTCGCCGTCATTGGTGGTCAACAACCATGTGATTCACAAGTACCTGGTCGAGGGGGTCCCGGTCGAATATCAGCGGGCTGACGGCTCGATTGGCGGCGATCTCGTCCGCGTGCTCGATTATGATGAGCCGGAGAACAACGAATTCCTTGCGGTAAATCAGTTTACCGTGGTCGAGGGCAGGGGCGATTCGCAATTCGCCCCAACACGCCGTCCAGACATAGTACTCTTCATTAACGGCCTTCCAATAGCGGTGATGGAACTCAAGAACGCCGCCACCGAAAACGCCACAGTCTGGACCGCTTTCAACCAGCTTCAAACCTACAAGACGCAAATCCCTTCGCTCTTTGTCTATAACGAGGCGATGGTTATCTCCGACGGCGTGGAGGCGCGGATCGGCACACTGACGGCCGACCGTGAATGGTTCATGCCCTGGCGGACTATTGAAGGCGAAGAACTTGCGGACACTCGATTGCCGCAGCTTCGGGTGGTGCTTGAAGGCGTGTTCGAGAAGCAGCGGTTTCTGGACCTTATCCGGCACTTTATTGTGTTCGAGGATGTGGGCGGCGGTGTTTTGGTCAAGAAGATGGCCGGGTATCACCAATACCACGCCGTGAATGTGGCGGTGCAGGAGACGATTCGCGCCTGTGTGCCTCCCGCTTCCCCTTGGCAGGTTCGAGAGGGCGAAGGGACCTTTTTTGCCAAGAGCCGGAAAGACGCCAAACCCGGTGACCGACGAGTCGGCGTGGTGTGGCATACGCAAGGCTCAGGCAAGAGCTTGACGATGGCGTTCTACGCCGGGCGGGTCGTGCTGCATCCGGCCATGGAGAACCCGACGCTGGTCGTGATCACCGACCGAAATGACTTGGACGACCAGCTTTACGGCACGTTTGCCCGATGTCATGAATTGCTTCGTCAGCAACCCGTGCAAGCACAGAGCCGGGCGCATCTGCGGGAGCTTTTGACGACCTCTTCCGGCGGAGTCGTTTTCACGACGGTTCACAAGTTCTTCCCAACCGACAGCGAGGACCTGCCTGCGCCGGGTGCAGCGCGGCAGGCAGGTCAACACCCGCTGCTATCGGACCGCCGCAACATCGTCGTTATCGCAGATGAAGCGCATCGCAGCCAGTACGATTTCATCGACGGCTTTGCCCGGCATATGCGGGAGGCGCTGCCAAATGCTTCGTTTATCGGTTTCACAGGCACCCCTGTCGAACTGGCCGATAAGAACACCCGTGCTGTTTTTGGTGACTATATCAGCATCTACGATATCGAGCGGGCAGTGAAGGACGGAGCAACCGTCCCAATCTATTACGAGAGTCGACTTGCGAAATTGGAACTCAAGGAAACGGAGCGACCCAAGCTCGATGCCGAATTTGAGGAGGTCACCGAGGGCGAAGAGGTCGAGCACAAGGAGCGGCTCAAGACCAAGTGGGCGCAGCTCGAAGCCCTGGTCGGCACAGAGAAACGGCTAAACCTGATCGCCGAGGACTTGGTTAAACACTTCGAGACCCGCCTGGAGGCGATGGATGGCAAGGCGATGATCGTCTGTATGAGCCGCCGTATCTGTGTCGAACTCTACAGAGCCATTACGACGATCCGCCCGGACTGGCACCACGAGGACGACAACGCTGGAATCCTCAAGATTGTGATGACGGGTTCGGCCGCCGATCCGGTCGATTGGCAGGCCCATATCAGAAACAAGCAACGTCGCGAGGAACTGGCGAAGCGTTTCAAGGACCCGAAAGACCCGTTCAAAATCGTGATCGTTCGCGATATGTGGCTGACGGGCTTTGACGCGCCCTGCCTGCACACGATGTATGTGGACAAGCCGATGCGCGGCCACGGATTGATGCAGGCAATCGCGCGGGTGAACCGTGTGTTCAAAGACAAGCCGGGCGGCCTGGTGGTGGACTACCTCGGCCTGGCAGACCAGCTCAAATCCGCTCTGGCCAACTACACCGAGAGCGGCGGCAAGGGGCAGACGGCCATCGACCAGGAAGAGGCTGTGGCTGTCATGCTGGAGCGGTACGAGGTTTGCTGCGGCATTTTCCACGGCTTCGACTGGTCGCCTTGGAAGACCGGTGGGCCCCAGGAAAGGCTTTCGGTACTCCCGGCGGCGCAGGAGCATGTGCTGGCTCAGCATGACGGAAAAAACCGGCTGGTTAAGGCGGTTGGCGAGTTGTCGAAGGCGTTTGCGTTGGCCGTTCCGCATGAGAAGGCGCTGGAGATTCGGGATGACGTGGCCTTCTTCCAAGCCGTGAGGTCCGTGCTTACGAAGAGCACGGACGACGGCCGCCGCAGTCCAGAAGAGGTGGAGTTCGCCATCCGGCAGATCGTCTCGAAGGCGGTGTCTTCCGATGAGGTCATCGATATCTTCGCGGCGGCCGGGCTCAAGAAGCCGGACATCTCGATACTGTCCGATGAGTTCCTGGCGGAAGTGCGCGGCATGCCGCAACGGAACTTGGCGGTCGAAATGCTGCGCAAGCTTCTGGAAGGCGAGATCAAGGCACGCGGGCGAAAGAACTTGGTGCAAGCCCGATCATTTGCAGAGCTTCTTGAGAATGCAATCAAGAAATATCAAAACCGGGCCATTGAAACGACACAGGTGATCGAAGAGTTGATCGCGTTGGCGAAGGACCTGCGCGAGGCAGGCCGGCGAGGTGAGAAACTGGGGCTTACTGATGACGAGGTAGCCTTCTACGACGCGCTGGAGGTTAACGATAGCGCCGTCAAAGTACTCGGTGACGACACGCTGCGGCTTATTGCCCAGGAGTTGGTTAAGGCGGTGCGCAACAGCATCACCATCGACTGGACCGTCCGGGAAAACGTCCGTGCTCATATGCGTGTGAATATCAAGCGTATTCTTCGAAAATACGGCTACCCGCCGGACAAGCAAGCACGTGCTACCGAGCTTGTCCTCGAGCAGGCGGAAGTTCTCTGTAAGGACTGGACGGAAAAAGGATAATGAAAGAGGAAATCGCCTGATTCTTCAACACAATGCGCCAGCACGCGGACAACCGGGGCGTTGCAGAATGACATCATCAGCCACTTCATCGAGCAGGAATACCTCGATCCGATGGATGACGTAGCAATTATGGATTTTATGAATTTGACTCTTCATGATAAGGGTGATTATATTTTTGTATTAGCATTCCCTATGAACAAAACATAGAGAAAGGCAAATGTTCAAAGGAGCATGAGTAAAAATGAGTGCCGAAATTACCCTGACCGCAGAGAATTTCAAAAAGGAAGTTTTAGAATCGAAAGTCCCAGTACTTGTCGATTTCTGGGCAGCTTGGTGCATGCCCTGCAAAATGATCGGACCATCTATTTCCCAAATCGCTGAGGCTTATAAAGATAAAATCAAGGTGGGAAAACTCAATGTAGATAACGAAGCTGAAATTGCTTCTCAATATGACATAATTTCTATTCCGACGTTAATAGTATTCAAGGATGGCCAAGCAATTCGCCAAAAAGTCGGCGCCATGCCTCGACATGAAATCGAAAAGTTGTTTAGCGATCTCATCTAGAAAAAGAGCCTGGCGTTTGACTACCACTCTCTCCGACTTTCCACGCACTTGCGCCAAATTCAGATAGCGATGTCCGGATAAAAGGCCGAGAAGCCGAAGGTTTCCAGAGAAATGCATTTTCCCATTTCAGAGGAGAAGTAGAAGGCCATACTCCCGCATCTGAAAGTCCTTGTACTATCGCGATGAGCTTTGAAGAATCTAAGGGACCACTTTTGGAGCTTTCGGAATAGAATAACCCATCGATGGGAAGACTGCCCTCTCGTTCAAAAACAGAAATGGCCCCGCTCGAATCGGGCAGGCCGCCCGCTTCCGACCAAAAATCCCTTCCTTCAGCAGTTGAATCTATGCCTCCGGAGAGCGCCCTATCTTCTCCTGTTTCATCCTTTTCCTCTGGAAGGCCTTCTGGCGCAAGATGCAACACAATGACCTCGTCCGCCTTTACTTCGCAAGGCATGAAGTCATATCTCATTGTCTTCGAAGAACTTGCCCATTGTACGAACATGCCACCTAGATTCCCGCCCTTATTGACGAGAAACTCAACATAATCGCGATGAGGAGACTTTTTTGAGGCGTTCTTTGCAGCCTGCACTTCAGTCAGAATGATTCCTGCAGGCCTATCATTATAGCCCTTGAATTGGACTTGAACATGAGTACTATTCCCGAACATATCCTTAACAGTACCTGCTAGAATCACTTTTTCTCCCGGAACTGGCTGAGGGACAAGACTAACACATACCTTTTCCCCTGAACTCTCTGCGCATGCGGCAACTCTTTTCGGCTCGACGGAAAAAGCTTCCTTGCTAACAAGTACTTGCTCATCGAATTCTATTTCGAATTCGCTTGCATTTTTTAATTTAGCATCTCGCACTATAGGAGGACGAATATCACCAAGCATTTTATTCTCAAGCGATGGTGGCGAGCAAGCTGCAAGTAATTTCATTATCAAGAATAAAGCCAGGAAGCTCGCAAATTGAGGTGCATGTGGTTTCGCTACCCTGCTTCGAATCGGGATATTCCTTTTTTGTGACATATTTCCTCGCCTCCATCCATATAAAAGAGCATGCTTTGCCAGCGTCTTTTGAAAGAAGTCCAAATCGATGCGCTCTATTATATTTCGCGAGCAATTCACTACATTGCTTCAAAAATCATCTCCAGAAGACCCAAAATATATAGGTTATGCAAAATAGTCTAAATATCAATCTTGACAGCAATATTTTATGGTTGTATAGTTAATTTTTGTTGGCATTGTCGGAAATCAAGACAGAAGTGGCCGACTAGCTTTCAAAAAAAGGCTAGATTGCAAGGCAAAGCCCGGTTTCCGGCAAAGAATCATCAGACTACCGAAATGATAGATCTTCTCAGTTGGAAGAGCATTTCGGCTCCTGCCGGAATGGAGAGCTTAGACATGTACATTGGCATGCATCTGAGATTGGCGACTATGCTCATGCAACTAGAGATTACAGTTATAGACGACACCAACCTCACCATAGCCCGAACCAGGCCTAAACTCATGGTCGGCGAGGCAGCTCTGTATCTCAAGACCTATTGGGCTATCCAACTGCCAGTCGCAATAGGCAAAGTAAGGATGCTCAGATTTTTCCAATAAATTATCGTAATGGTCTTGACGAATTTGAGCTTTTGTTTATGTATGTGAATTAGCATCTGCGGGAGATTGTCGTTTTCGGCTAGCGAGTTTGCTGGCCGAAATGAAATGAATCCAGGCAATGCTTTTTCGGCATGATGTTGGCCGTTGGCCGATATTCAGCAAGACAGCCAGCAGCATTCCCAAGGCGAGGATTGTTTTACATCGAGGGAGACACCGTAATTCTGCTGCATTCATGATACTTGGGAACTGCTTTCTGACTGGAACAATGCTGTAAGGAGGTAGCACGATGAAAAAGTTTCTATTGCTAGTCCTGGTGGTTGTGATGATTGTGCCGACCACGCTTTTGGCGGCGCCGGCGAAGATCGAGGCTGAGCTGAACCTGATCACCCCTGTTGCCAGTTTTGTGAGCGTAGCTGCGCTCGATGCCTTCAAGGTCTGGGCGAAGGCGAATTATGGTATCGATGTGAAGACCAGCTACACTGCCAAAGGCACTCAATTGGCGGCAGGACTGATCCGCGAGTGGGGTTCCAACCCACAGGCTGACGTGATCTGGGGCGGAGAAACGGTGCTCTATGATATGATGGCGGCTGACGGATTCCTGATTAAGCATGAGGTCCCGAAGGCCTTGCTCGACCGAATACCGGCTACTATGGGCACCCCCAAGCCAATGCCGCTTAAGGATCCCAA
>ENA-UPXM01006969-UPXM01006969.1-activated-sludge-metagenome-genome-assembly--contig:-NODE-6969-length-10332-cov-6.409069_pt1 | contig 10332 bp, 7 predicted proteins | sample MGYA00238178_ERZ772708 | MGnify/ENA primary metagenome ERZ772708 (study PRJEB29002, sample SAMN05720212) | activated sludge metagenome | isolation source: anaerobic digester from wastewater... | reverse complement strand
GAGAACTGGCCGAGAGCGAGCCGCCGTTCGAGGCGGACATGGTGTTGAGTCTGCACGCGTGCGATACCGCGACGGATGAGGCGCTGGCGCGCGGCATGGAGTGGAAGTGCCGCTATCTGATTTGTGCGCCGTGCTGTCAGCATGAACTGCACAAAACGCTCAAAGAGGGCGGGCCGATGCAGGCGGTGTTGCGCCACGGCATCCTGCGAGAGCGTCTGGCTGATCTGTTGACCGACACCTTTCGCGCACAACTCCTCCGTATTCTTGGCTTTCGCGTGCAGGTTGTGGAATTTGTGTCTGCCGAAGCCACGGCGCGCAACATTCTGCTCCGGGCGGAATTTTGTGTGAAACCGGGGCAGCAGGCTGCGGTCAGCGACTATCTGGAACTGCGTGATTTCTGGAATGTCACACCTTGGCTCGAGACCCGCATGGCACGCTTGATGGGCAAATATCTCTCGAAATATTAATGCCGCTCTCCGATTGAAGGTGAGGGTGAAGGAGGGGGCAATCCACTTGTCATGATAAGTGGATTTCGCTGCCGGCTCAAAGCAGTGCGCCGGGGCGCTCGCAGAACGGACGAATAGCTGCGATATCTGCGGCGTCGCAGGCCAGCATCACGAGGCGGTCCATGCCGAGCGCGATGCCGCCGCAGGGCGGCATGCCCCGTTCGAGCGCGCGGAGAAAGGCCTCGTCAAGCGGGTAGACGGACTTGCCGAGCGCGAGCCGTTCATCGGCCGCCTGAAGAAACCGCTCGCGCTGCGCGGTCGGATCGCACAGTTCGCTGTAGGCATTGCCCAGCTCCAGACCGCCGATGTAAACCTCCCACCGTTCGGCCACGCGCGGGTCGCCGTCGTTGAGGCGTGCAAGCGAGGCGGCGGGTGCCGGATAATCGATCAAAACACACGGCGTGTCGCGCGGCAGGGCAGGTTCGATGCGTTCGACCATGTCCACGTCGAAGCGATTGGCGTCCCAGTCCTTGACTGGATCCCACTGTGCCCAGCGGCGGTAGGCGTCGCGCACGGTGAGCCGGGGCCAGGGCGGGGTGAGGTCGATGCGCTGTCCACCGTATGTGATGACGGTGTTGCCTGTGACGGTGTCAAAGACGCGGGCAACCAACGCTTCGGTGTCGGCCAGAATGTCGGTGTAGTCGGCATCCGTGCGGTACCATTCGAGCATCGTGAACTCAGGGTTGTGACGGCGGCCGCACTCACCGCTGCGAAAACAGGGCCCGATCTGAAAAATGCGCGTGCCCCCGTCTACGAGCAGCCGCTTCATGTGCAGCTCGGGCGAGGCGCGGAGCCAGGCGGTGCCTGAAGGAGGCGCGTCGATATGCGTTTCGAGCGCAGGGGCGTGGATGCGGACGGGCGTTTCGACCTCGGTGAAGTCGCGCGCATAAAAAAATTCGCGCACGGCACGGAACACCGCGCTGCGTATCCGCAAGGTGTCGAGGGAGGGTGTCATAGGGTCATGATACACGCGCGGCCGCAGGCTAATACATCTTTTCGTATTCGCCTTTGCCGAGTCGCTTGAGCTTGGTGAATCCCGCCGACTTGGCGCGGTCGTCGAGCTTGGATTTCGATCGCCCGATGGCGGGAGCCGTGATGACCCGTCGGATCGGCGAGCCGCACTTCGGGCAGGCGGTCAGCCGGGGGTCGTGGATCGACTGGACAATCTCGAACCCCTTGGCGCAATGCGCGCACGAGGCTTCGCAGGAAACAGCTTCGTAGTCGTAAACAGGCATAGCGTAACCGTGAATCGCGAGATGTTAAGCGTGGGGTTTCTCCAGCGCGCAGGCGAAGGAGCCGTCTGTGTGTGAGCGCGTGGGAACGTTTTCGGCAACGCCGGTACAGGTGATTTTCGGGTGCGCGCGGCGCAGAAGGGTGATCTGCCGGCGGTTCTCTTCGTGCTCCAAACTGCACGTGGAGTAGACGAGCCGCCCGCCGGGCGCCAGCAACGCGAGGGCGTTTTCAAGCAGGATGGCTTGGGTGGCGGCCAACTGTTTCATGCGCCGCGTGGTCCAACGCCAGCGGGCATCGGGACGCCGACGCAGCACCCCGCTGTTCGAACAGGGCGCATCCAGCAGGATGCGGTCGAACGGTCCGAACGCCGTCCATTCGGCGGCCGGCGCGGTCAGATCCCCTTGGCAGACCGTGACCCAGGTTTGCCGCGTCCGCGCGAGATTACTCCGGATCAAGGCGAGACGGTCTTCGTGCAGGTCGAGCGCGATGAGCCGGTGGTGCGGATCGGCCTCGTTCGGGGCGCCCATGCGCCAGGCAATCTGGATGGTCTTGCCGCCCGGGGACGCGCAGGCGTCGAGCACGCGCAGGCCGGGACGCACGTCCAGCAGGTCGATCGCCGCTGCGGTTGCAGGATCCTGAACGATGAAGGCGCCTTCGGCGTACCCGGGAACCTCTTCCACGCGCATCCCGTGCGGCAGCGGCCTGAAGGCCTGATCGTTCTCGTTCTGACCTCCGGCCTCCGTTCCCTGGTGCGGCGGGTAGGCCAGCCAGGTCTCGGCGGGCGTGTTGTTCCACTCGCACAGCGCGAGCGTCTCCTCCGGGCCGAAGCGTTGGGCCCAGCGGGTGACCAACGTGTCGGGGTGGGAGGTGCGCACGCCGATTGACTGTCGCTCCAGGTCGGCCAGCACCGCTTCACGCTGGCGTTGCAGATTGCGTAAAACACCGTTGACGAGACCGGCGGTTTGCTGCGACGTCATTTTTGCAGCCTCAACGGTTTCATTGATGGCGGCGTAGTCGGCGACATCCGGCATGAAAAGCAACTGACAGGCGCCGACCAGCAGCGCCGCTTCGGTCTCGCCTTTCGGCATTTTCTTCAGAAACCGCTCAAGCGCCCACGCGAGCGAACGCCTGCGGCGCACGGTGGTATAGACCAGATCGGTGATGAAAGCCCGGTCGGGGACGTCCGGAATCATGCGGTCGGGGAATTCTTGGGTGGCCAGCCAGCGTGTGACAATGAAAATCGCTTCGCGTCTTGAACTCATGGGCGTGAATCATAGAGCAGGGGGGGGCGGAAAGCAAGAGCCCTTGCGGTGATTCAGCATTGACTCGATGACCGGTCTTTGCATAATGGCAGACATTTGATAAATGAAGCAACTCGCTCGTGTATGCCTGTCGGACGCGGGGAGGCAAAAGGAGGGACGATGAGACTTTTAACGGGTGCAGGGGCTGTTTTAGTGTGCTGGACCTGACCGGCGAAACGCGCTCCGTGGCGACGTTGTCCGGTAGCGGCACGGTGTCCAACGGCACGATCCGTGTAACAGGAGTTTTGGATGTGGGGGGCGATGTCGGCGATATCGCAGTGATGGCGGTGAAAGGGAACGTGGCATTTGCCACTGGAGCCGGAATGGCCGTGGACTATCTGAAACCTGCACACGACCGTCTGACGATCAGCGGCATGTTGGGTTTCGATGGCGCCGGCATTGTGACCGTGCGCCTGCCGCAAGAACCGGCTACCGGCTTGGCCGGCCGGTTGCCGTTGGCTGTTGCAGGCTCGATTGCGGGGATCGACAATCTGCCAAGCTGGACAATACATGGATTACCCTCGGCATACACAGGTGCGCTGGTGGTCAACGGTTCGACCCTTTACCTGGAAATCGCGCTTAAGGGAACGGTCATGCTTGTCAAATGAGGCATGTTTTCGCCAGAAAAGGAGCGTTTATGAAGCGATGGATGGTTGTCGGTGCCGCATTGACGTCCGGGGTGACCATGACGCTGGCGGGCGAGAAGAATCCGGCGACGGACTGGATGCCGGCTGCGAAAGTGGGCGTTTTCATGCACTTCCTGCCTTCGCAGACCTCCTATCCGCTGGTCGATGCATTCGATGTTCCGGCGGTTACCCGTCAGGTGGTGGAGTCCGGTGCGCGATATTTCGTGTTCACGTTGGGCCAGAACTCGGGCTACATGAACGCGCCGAACGCGACCTACGAGCGGCTGGCCGGCTTTGAGCCGTACGCGCGCTGCGCGCGGCGCGACCTGCCGAAGGAACTCGCCGCCGCGCTTGCGCCGCACGGCATTAATCCTGCCACTGGGCCGGTCGGATCTTTCGATTCGGCGCAGCTCAAACAGCTTAAAGCGGTGGCTGTGGCGACCGGTCAGTCACGCTAGTGCCCAACGCGCCTCTCTGGGCGCGTGCGTCTTTTTTGGCGCCGCGTCCCCTCGCTTCAGCGAAGCAGCAGGATCAGGCCGGGCGCCGAGACGGAGAGCGTGGCGGAGTGGTCGGTCACGCGCACCGTCGCCACATAGCCGTCCGGCACGCTCAGCGTCTCCGCGCCGGCGGCCAGCGCGTCGCGCGTCGCGCTGTCGGCCGAGGCGTACGTGAAGAGGGTCAGCGTATAAGGCAGATCGGCGTCTTCGGGCAGCGCGTAGACCGCGTCGCCCGCCACGCTCAGCGCCCCGGCTATGTCGATGCTGCCGCGGTAGGCGCCGCCATCGAAACGCACGGCGAGGTCGCCGTCGTGAGTGGCGTCGCCCGTCAGGAGACCGTCTGCGGCCAGCACGAGATTCGTCACGCCATCCAGCGCAGCCCCGTGCAGCGCCTGCACGCCGTTGCTCAAGGCGAGCGAGCCTGCGCCGGTAAAGGTGCCCTCGAAGACCGCCGCGTCAAACGCATTGAGCGTCAGCGACGCGCCGGCTGCCAGCGCGACCGTGCCGGTGCCGCTCAGCGGACCGACCGTCTCCAGCGCGCCTGCGGCGAGCATCAGCGTGGCACCTGCGGCGACGCGCGTGCGCGACATGTCCGGTATCACGTCCGTCGCCAACTGGCCGGCCGGGATGTCCAGCGCCCACGGCCCCGCCAGCGCCGCGCGGGCGGTCGTTATCGTCTCGTTAGTCCGGCAATCGATGGTGTACCATGTACTTTTGTCGTTGCTGATCTCCAGCGTCCAGCTCACCGGATCTCGGTTCGTCACGTTGTAGGAGGTGTACAGGCCGTAAGCGTCAAACGAGACCGGGCGGCCCATGTTTACGACCAGCGGATTGATCATGACGTCGCTGTACCACCGGTTGTTCGAACTGCCTGAGATGTCGTTGTCGACCACGCGTTCCGGCGGGAACGGATAGGTGCCCGCGCTGTTATAGCTTCCACCCGGCGCGAAGACGGTCGTGCCGGCCGGGTACAGGACCGGCGCGCCGTTAGTCAGCAGCCGCAGCTCGGCGAAACTGAAGCCGGACGAGCCGAAATCCGACGTGTTGACTTCGTTGCGCACGGCATGCACGGTAAACCGCAGGTACTGAGCCGTGACACCCGCCAATGTAGCGGCGGTTGCGTTGGTCGCTGCCCAGTGCTCCGGCGGCAATTCAAACCGGGCCGGACGGAGGAGATAGGGGCCGACCGGCTTGCCCGTGCCGACGAACGCCACGTCGGCACGGCTGTCGAGCGTGAACCACGTCACGCCGTCATCGCTGCCCTCGACGCTCCAGGCGTCGGGCGTACGCCCGGGAGTGGCCGCGTCGGTGGACGTGTGCCAGCGGTAGGCGTCGAATGTGATGCCGGTCTGGGTGTCGATCGTCAGGGGGTTGGGGATCGGCCGCGTCAGCCAGCGGTCGGTCAATATACCGTTGATGGCGTTGCCGGGTTTGTCATCCGTGTGTGTGCCGCTTGACGGGGCGGTCGCCGTGGTGCCGACAGGGTAGGGGACGACCTGCCCGTTGCGCAGGAGCTGGAATTCGGCGAAGCTCATTTCAAAGCCATAACTGTCCACACCGTCATTGACGGCGGAGGTGGGGTTGAAACGGATGTAGCGGAAGCGCCACACGTTGGGCTGGACGGCGAGCGTGCCCTGTTCGACGCGCGTGTCGCCGGTATAGCGGCTGCCCGCATCCGCTACGCATGTCAGGCCGGAACCCTGTTTGACCAGGCCGACCGGACTCGCGCCATCGATGACCGCAGCCGCAAACAGGCGCTCGCCGTTCGCCCCCACGGTCACCGCGTCGGCCGCGCCGCCGATCACCGTGATGCGATCCGTAAGGGACGGGACGTTGATCGCCGCATTCGCGCCCAGCACCGCGCGCCCCCGTCCCGTGAAGGCACCGGTGAAGATCGAAAGATCGGCCACGTTCAGGGTCGCGGCATCGTCCAACTGAACAGCCCCCGCGCCGCTGAGCGCGCCGAGAGTCTCGTGCCAGAGCTGGGCGGTCAGCGTCGCGCCGGCGGCGATCTCCACGCCGCACTGCGGCGCGATCGCGTCCATGGGCCACGCGGTGCCGTCGAGGGTGTAAGCGCCCGCCAGCACGCCGCGGTTGTATGTGATCTGCGCGGCCTGGTTGGTCCGTGTGTCGGCTGTGAACCAGTTGGCGGCGTCGGCGCTGACATCGATGGTCCACGCCACGGGATCGTTTGCGGAATTCACGCCGGTATACCAGCGGTATCCGTTGAACAGGAGCGGGGCCGGCAGGTTGACGCGGATCCATCCGGCGGCTGATCCGCACTGCCAGAAGGTGCGCGAATTGCCGTCATAGACACGCGACGAGTTGTTGGTGCCGGCTGTCGAACTGGCGTTCCAACTCGTTCCGACCGGCCAGGGTATGGGCACACCGTCGCGCAACAGTTGAAATTCGGCAAGGGAGGGCTGGTTGCCGGCGACGCGCGTCTGGAGCGGCGAAAAACGGATGAAGCGGATGCCGCCGCCCAGCACGAGGGTTCCTCCTTCGATGCGCAGGCCGCCGGTCGCACTTGGGGTTCCAGCCGCGCCCGCGACCCAGAAGGTGCCGGTCCCGGTTTTGGTCAGGCCGGAAACGGCCGCACCGTCCGCAAGCGCGCCGATGAAGCGGCTCGATACGTTGCCTTCGCCGACGGTCAGCGTGGCCGGAGTTGCGCCGCTGTTGGTGACCGTGCTGGCGAGGACGGCGCTGTCCAGCCGGCCGACACTCTCCGACGCGCCGTTCAGATCCAAGGTGCCGCCGGTCAGGGCCACGTTGCCGCTGATCTGGTTGCCGCCGCTGCCGGCGATGCGCACCGTGGCTTGAGGCGCGACGCGCAGGATGTGCCGAACCGACGGCGCGTCGATCTTGTCGAGGATCGCTGCACCCTCGTCGACCGCGAGATCCAGTGAGGGATTGGAAAGTGTGCCGCCCAGCGTCAGCGCACCGTCGCCCTGCTTGGCCAGCGATCCGCTCAGCGCCCCGTCCAACGTCAATGCGACAGACGCAGGCACGTCGATCGCGCCGTCTGAAGAGGTGAGCGTGCGCGCCAGCGTCAACGGTCCGACGCCGGAGATGCCCAAGGTGCCGCCTGTCAGCGTGATCGCGTTGGCGCTGTCACCGAGCGCTGCGTCCTCGCTCACCAGCAGGCGTCCGGCGTGGATGGCGATGTCGCCGGTGAAGCTGTTGACACCGGCCAGCTCCGCGTCGCCGTCGCCATACTTGACGAGCGTGCCGGTGCCGCTGATGGTGCCGGTGTGGGTCACGGTGCCCGCGCCGTCAAAGCCGACGGACGCCCCCGTGCCGCTGAGCGTGACATCATGGTCAGCCGTGAAGTCGTAATCCGGATCGTCGTAGAGGCGCCCGTCGGTTTCGCGCGTGGCATCGAACCACACCGCCAGGTCTGTGCCACTAACGGTCACGGACTCGCCGCCGGTGCCTAGGGCGTCGCCCCGCGGGATGCGCAGCGAATAGTCGGTGAGCGTCTGTGCGCCGGTACCCAGCACGCCGGGCGTGCCCGCCGCCATGTCGGCGCCGGGCGTGATGGTCCAGGAAGATGATCTCGGCAAGGCGAGCAGCCACGCCTTGTCGCTGAACACCACACCGTTTGCATCGTCCACATCGATGCCGAACACGGTGTGGCGGTCTGGACTACCCACGCGGAACGGCTCTGTGCCACCCGTAACGGTCAGCACCGGCGTGCCGGAAGCACCGGGCGCCTCGACCAGATCGCCCGCCCAGAGCAGCGGCGCGGCGGTGCCCGAACGGTCGAACACGGTGGTCTGAGTCAGTTCCAGGCGTGCGCGGCTCGTTTGGGCGGTAGTGCCAAGCGGTGCGGTCCGCAGCACGCTGCCATCGCCGGGGTCTTCGAAGCGTCGGGCTGCTGCCGCGATTTCCGCGGCATTCGTGAAGGGCCCGTTGGCCGGATCGAACATGATGCCTGCAGAAAAACCGTCGGACGTGCGCGGCCCGACGCCACCGGATCCCTGCGACACGGCGATATCCACCGTATGCCAGCCGGCGGCGAGGGCGACGTTTTGCGTCACGACCACGGCAGAGGCGGAGTTGTTGCGCAACAATTCGATGCCGTCAACCGCCAGATAGCCGCCGTCGTCAAATGCTTTGGCAAAGCTGTAGGTGCCGGCGGCGGGGACATACCATTGGCCGGCGTAGCGGTACTGCGTGTAGTTCGGATAACTGAGTGATCCGGCGTTGGCCATGAGCGTGGTCGGCCGCACGCCGCTCGCGGTGTGAGCCGCATCAAGGTGGATGGCGCCGTCGGGAATCGAGGCGCGGTTTTCCTCCAGCCCCGCCAACCAGTCGGTCATGGCCAGCGAGCCGCCGTCCATCATAAACGTTGTGGTCCCCAGGGCGCTGCCTGTGGCAAACACCAGCGCGCCGTCTGATATGCGGATGTCGCCACCTGAGTCGCCGGTCGCGAAAAACGACAGGTTGCCGCTGCCGATCTTGTCGAGCGTGGCGCCGGCTTGGATCGCGCCGCTGACGGTCATGTCGGCGTTGTCCAGTCCCGCGCGCAGGACTCCGGGGGCGACTGCGCTGTTCACGAGCGCGAGATCGCCGGTCAAGGACAGCGTGTTGACGGTTTCGCTGTGGCCGTTGAGATCCAGCACGGCTTTGCGCTGGCCGTTCATTGTCAGCGCCCCTTTGCCGGCGCCGTGCGGGATGACCTCATCCGCGCCGAGCCGCAGCGTCGCTTGGACCGCCGTGTTGGCTTAGATCCCGGGGCCGGCTGCCCCGACGGTCGTTCCGCCCGCATAATCGTTGGCGGGGTTGGAGAGGGTGACCGCCGCACTTTCCTGCATGATGAGCACGGGGCCGACGCCCGTGATGGGCGCGGCCACATCCGTGCCGCCCTCGGCGTTGCGGCCGAACAGGTAGGCGCCCGATGCGCCGGCGGTGACACCGCGGTTGGGATGCAGGGTCAGCAAGCCGGTGTAGTTGCCCAGACTGCCACCGTTCAGAGTGAGCGCATCCGGCTCAAAGGCGGCAGGTACGAGGCCCAGCGAACGGTCGGTTTCGGCAAACAGGTCGCCGTTCAGCGATTGGACCTTCCCGGAGAAAAGATTGGTCGGCGCGTTCAGGCATAAAATCCCCTTCCCGTCCTTCGTCAAACCGTCGGTACCTGTCAGCGCGTTCCAAATGTAGACATTGCCGTTGCTCACCGTGCACAGGGCGGGAGCGGTCAGCGTGTTGGTTTCACCGGTCAACGTCCAGTTACGGGCCAGGTTGTTGGTGTTGAACGTGAGAGCGGACAGGGAGAAGGGCATGCCGTTCGGCACCGTGACCGTGCCGCCCGCGCCGGAAAAGAACGCTGCGTCGCCGGTCCCCGGCAGCGCACCGCCCTGCCACATGGCCGGGTCGTTCCATGATCCAGTGGCGCCGATCCAGACGGCGTCAGCCGCATGCAGACGCGCCAGCAGCGCGAAAACCGCAACCGCACAAAGCCGACACAGCCGATTCATTTTTATCATGGCCACTCCTTAGGCTTGCTGTCCAACGTCAAAAAGAAAACCAATCCTCACGCCTCCAGTGTAGTATCACGGACGGTGGAGGGCAATTCCGAATTCGTGCGTGTGATTACACGATTGCACGCGCCCTCGTGACACCCTCACTAAAATCTGATAAAATAAGATAACTTTTTTTACGGAAGGATCAGTCGAACATGGCAGAGGAACAGTCGCAGTCGGGCAATGAGTATCGCGAGCAGCGTATCGCCAACCTCCGGAAGCTGGAAGAACTCGGCTTCAACCCCTATGGACAGGCGTTTGAGCGCACGCGTCTGTCGGAGATACGCGCCGATTTTGCGGAAGACAAAACGGTTCGGGCGGCAGGCCGTTTAATGACGGTGCGGCGCATGGGCAAAGCGTCGTTCGCCACGATCAGCGACGGCACAGCCAATTTTCAGATCTTCATCAAAAAAGATCTGCTCAGCGAGCAGCAGTTCCAAGGCTTCAGCTATCTGGACCTCGGTGATTTTGTCGGCGTCGAAGGTCGGCTCTTCACGACCCGCATGGGCGAGCCGACCATCGAGGTACACGCCTGGAACTTTCTGGGCAAAGCGATCCTGCAGCCGCCGGAAAAGTACCATGGGCTTCAAGATGTTGAGGAGCGCTATCGTAAGCGCTATCTGGACCTGATGATGAACCCCGAGTCG
>ENA-UPXM01006956-UPXM01006956.1-activated-sludge-metagenome-genome-assembly--contig:-NODE-6956-length-10343-cov-10.384137_pt1 | contig 10343 bp, 9 predicted proteins | sample MGYA00238178_ERZ772708 | MGnify/ENA primary metagenome ERZ772708 (study PRJEB29002, sample SAMN05720212) | activated sludge metagenome | isolation source: anaerobic digester from wastewater... | reverse complement strand
TCGGCATTGCGCATGACGGGCTGGTGACTCAGGTGCTTGCGCAGGTGGTCGGCAGCCTCGCGGATTTCGCGCTCACCGGGCAGGAAGACGAGGATGTCGCCGCTGTTGTGCGGGTCGCGCCAGAGCTCGTCCACGCCATCGGCAATCGCGTTGTTCAGATCGTATTCACGCGACTCCTCGAATGGCCGATACCGCGTTTCCACCGGGAACATGCGCCCCGACACCATGATGACCGGCGCTGGTCCTTTGCTCGATTTGAAATGGTCGGCAAAGCGCTGCGCGTCGATGGTGGCAGACGTAACGATGATTTTCAGGTCCGGACGGCGCGGCAGGATCTGGCGCAGGTAGCCCAGCAGAAAGTCGATGTTGAGGCTGCGTTCGTGCGCCTCGTCGATGATGATGGTGTCGTAGGCGTTGAGCAGCGGGTCGGTCTGCGTTTCGGCCAGCAGGATGCCGTCGGTCATCAGCTTGACCGAGGCATCCTTGCCCAGCCGGTCGTTGAAACGCACCTTGTAGCCCACCACATCGCCCAGCGGTGTCTTCAGCTCTTCGGCAATGCGCTTGGCCACGCTGCTGGCGGCAATGCGGCGTGGCTGGGTGTGGCCAATGAGCCGGCCACGCTGGCCTCGGGTAGTTGCGCTTGCCCCGTCAGAATTCGGAATGGGGCGCTGACCGCGCCCCATGGCCAGAGCGATCTTGGGCAGCTGCGTGGTCTTGCCGGAACCTGTCTCGCCGCAGACGATGATGACCTGGTGCGCCTGCATGGCGGCCATGATCTCGTCGCGTTTACCCGACACCGGGAGCGACTCAGGGAATTCGATTTTCAGGGAGCTGGAGGTCAAGGCACGCACTTCGTAGAGAATTGCGGATTATCCCAGTCCTGCCAACCTTGCGAGACCGTTGCACCCACCATGACCTCAGTTTTCAATTTCACCTTCGTGCCCTGGTTCCGGTCGGTTGCGCCCTACATCCACAAGTTCCGCAACCAGACCTTTGTGGTCGGCATCGCGGGTGAGGCGATTGCCGCAGGCAAATTGCCGCACCTCGCGCAGGACCTGGCCATGATCCAGAGCATGGGCGTGAAGATCGTGCTGGTGCACGGTTTTCGCCCGCAGGTGAACGAGCAGCTCAAGGCCAAGGGCCACGCGGCCAAGTATTCGCACGGCATCCGCATCACCGACGAAATGGCGCTGGACTGCGCCCAGGAAGCCGCCGGCCAATTGCGCTACGAGATCGAGGCGGCCTTCAGCCAGGGCCTGCCCAACACGCCCATGGCCGACTCCACGGTGCGGGTGATTTCGGGCAACTTCATCACCGCGCGCCCCGTGGGCATCGTCGACGGTGTGGATTTCCAGCACAGTGGGCTGGTGCGCAAGGTGGACATTGCGGGCATTACCAAGACGCTGGACATGGGCGCCATGGTTCTGCTCTCGCCCTTTGGTTTTTCCCCCACAGGCGAAGCGTTCAACCTGGCCATGGAAGAAGTGGCAACCTCGGTAGCCACCGAGCTGCAGGCGGACAAGCTGATTTTTCTGACCGAAGTGCCGGGCATCCGCATGGACCCAACCCAGCCCGCCAGCGAAGACAACCCCATTGATACCGAGTTGCCCCTGGCTGCGGCGGAAAAGCTGCTCAAAGCCTTGCCCGCTGCCAACCAGCCCACCGACGTGGCGTTTTACCTGCAGCACTGCGTGAAGGCTTGCAAGAACGGCGTCGAGCGCAGCCACATCATTCCGTTCTCGGTGGACGGCGCCATCCTGCTGGAGGTGTATGTACACGACGGCATTGGCACCATGGTGGTGGACGAAAAACTGGAGAGCCTGCGTGAAGCCACCGAAGAAGACGTGGGTGGCATCCTGCAACTGATCGAACCGTTCGAGAAGGACGGCACCCTGGTCAAGCGCAGCCGTACCGAGATCGAGCGCGACGTGGGTAACTACACCATCATCGAGCACGACGGCGTGATCTTTGCCTGCGCCGCGTTGTACCCCTACCCCGAGGCACGCACTGCCGAAATGGCAGCCCTGACCGTGTCCCCCGAAGTGCAGGGCCAGGGCGATGGCGAGCGGGTGCTCAAGCGCGTGGAGCAACGCGCCAAGGCCGCCGGGCTGGACAGCATCTTTGTACTGACCACGCGCACCATGCACTGGTTCATCAAGCGCGGCTTTGTCCAGGTGGACCCGGACTGGCTGCCCGAGGCGCGCAAGCGCAAGTACAACTGGGACCGCAAGAGCCAGGTGCTGGTCAAAAAGCTGTAGCCCGGCTCGGCTTCGACGAACCCTTGATGTTTGTCAAATAGGAGGGTATCGAGGCGTCACACAATGGTCACAAACCATTACTACCCGTGACCTATGGCAACCTCCAGAAAAACCAATTCCACCTCTGCTGCAACGCAAGCGAGTGCCCCGTCGCGCAAATCCGGTACCGCGCCCAAAGCGCCGGTGCGCGCTGTAACAGGCGGCGATGTTTCCCGCGGAGCCACCCAGAAGGCAGTGGCCAAGTTCACGGCGGGTCAGGCCGTTGACGCTGCGCAGGTGTCCAAGGAGGTGGCCGTCAAGGACATCCTGTCACGCCAGAAGAACAAGACCGCTGCGCTGCAAGCCATTCTGAAAGGCAGCTCGGCCGACGATGTAGTCGCCATTGAGCAGATGCTGCTGGCCGATGGCCGTATCAGCCTCAAAGGCAAGAAGAGCAAGCTCAACCCGGATGAAACCCTGTCCAGAGACTGGCGCACCGGTGGCTACCCCTACGAAAACCTGATGTCGCGCAAGACGTACGAGGCACAAAAATATGCCTTGCAGGTCGAACTGCTCAAGCTGCAGGCCTGGGCCAAGGAAAGCGGCCAGAAAATCGTGCTGTTGTTTGAGGGCCGTGATGCCGCCGGCAAGGGTGGCGCCATCAAGCGTTTCATGGAGCACCTGAATCCCCGCGGCGCACGCGTGGTGGCGCTGGAAAAACCCAGCGAGGTCGAGCGCGGCCAGTGGTACTTCCAGCGCTATGTGCAGCATTTGCCCACCGCTGGCGAAATCGTGTTGCTGGACCGCTCCTGGTACAACCGCGCCGGTGTGGAGCGTGTCATGGGGTTCTGCAGTGAACACGAATACCAGGAATTCATGCGGCAGACCCCGATGTTCGAGCGCCAGCTGGTCAACAGCGGTGTCCACCTGATCAAGTTCTGGTTCTCGGTGAGCCGTGGCGAGCAGCGCCGCCGCTTCAAGGAGCGGGAGTTGCATCCGCTCAAGCAATGGAAACTGAGCCCCATCGACTTGGCCTCACTCGACAAATGGGACGATTACACCAAGGCCAAGGAAGCCATGTTTTTCGAAACCGACACCGCCGATGCGCCCTGGACGGTCATCAAGAGCGACTGCAAGAAGCGCGCACGCCTGAACGCCATGCGCTACGTGCTGCACAAGCTGCCCTACACGAACAAGGACCTGAAGAACATCGGCGCACTCGACAACCTGCTGGTGGGACGTGCCCACGTGGTGTACGAGCGTGGTGAGCGCCCCGGCGGCGCCATCCTGTAACTAGCGGCGGCGCGTCTGCCGCCACACCAGCGCCAGACCCACCAGGGCCATGGCACTGAACCACAGGAACGACCAGTTGGCAATGGAGCCACCCAGGAAGGTCCAGTCGACCTGGGTGCAGTCGCCACCGCCGCGGAAAATCATGGGAATGGCCCGTTGCAATGGGAAGGTTTCGATCATGCCGTAGAGGTCGCGCCCGCAGGACGCCACCTCGGGCGGATACCACTGCAGCCAGCTCTGGCGGGCCGCCACATAGGCGCCCAGTACGCCCAGCACGACCATGGCCACGTAACCAGTTACTTGCAAGCCTTTTTTGCCTGTAGCCCCCGTCAATGCTGCGCAGACAGCTATCAAAATAAGAGCATACCGCTGCACGATGCACATCGGGCACGGCACCAGTCCCACCACTTCCTGCAAGTACAGCCCAAACGCCAACAGACCCAGGCAGGCCAATAACACCGCCACCATCACGCGCCTTGGGCTGTTGTCCAGCCAGTCCATTACCAAATTCAAGATACGTTTCCTTTTCCAAAGGTCCATACGACCTGCAGGTTGGTGCCCATTGTGCCCCGGAAGTTCCCGCGCGTAGCAAGGGGATCTGTCAAACCGAATAAGATTGGGCATTCTGATTTTTTCGCACACACCAAACAAGGTTCTCCATGGCACGCACCGTTCAATGTATCAAGCTGGGCAAAGAAGCTGAAGGTATGGACTTCCCGCCCTACCCCGGCGAGCTGGGCAAACGCATCTGGGAAAGCGTCAGCAAGGAAGCCTGGGCCGACTGGCTCAAGCACCAGACCATGCTGGTCAACGAAAACCGCCTGAACCTGGCCGATGCGCGCGCCCGCCAGTACCTGGCCCGCCAGATGGAAAACCACTTCTTCGGCGCTGGCGCCGATGCCGCACAGGGCTACGTTCCCCCCGCCGCCTGAGACTCCCGCCATGACCGCAGCCCGCGCCACCTGGAGCGTGCTGGACACCGCATTTGGCGATGGCAGCCAGTTCACTGCCTGCTGGCACCAATGGCGCAACGACCCGCAGCGTGCTGCCATGCTGCACTACGTGGGCATTCAGTCCGCTACGGATCGGTACCCGTGGCCCGCTGAGGTCGCCCGGTTCTGCAACGGTCTGGGCTCGGGCTTTCACCGCATCCTGCTCGACGATGGACAGGTGTCCCTCACCCTGTGCATCGGCCCGCTGCAATCCATGCTGGCCGAGCAAGCCCTGCAGGCAGACACCGTGCTCTTTGACGGCTCGGACGCTGCCTGGGACAAATGGGCGCTCAAGGCGCTGGCCAAACTGTGTCGCAGAGGCACGCTGCTGCGCGCCAGCACCCCGGGTACCTTGCCCGCGGCCCTGCTGGAAGACGCCGGCTTCTGTCTGAACACGCCAGCGGAACCGCAAGCTCCCACCGAATACCGTTACGACCCGCGCTGGAACCTGATGCATTCCCGCAAGAGCCATGGCAGCGCGACCGTCAGCCGGTGCGCAGTCATTGGCGCTGGTATGGCCGGAGCCAGCGTGGCCCATGTGCTGGCTCTGCGCGGCTGGGCGGTCAGCGTGCTGGATGCCTGCGCTGAGCCTGCCGGAGGCGCGTCGGGCCTGCCCGTCGGCCTCGTGGTGCCCCATGTATCCGTCGACGACAGTCCGCGCTCACGCATGTCCCGCAATGGCACCCGCCTGATGCTGCTGCATGCGCAGCGTCTGCTGGTCGAAGGACTGGACTGGGGACACACCGGCGTGATGGAGCACCGAGGCGCGCCGGAAGGCGACCTCTGGCATCCGATGGCCGGCTGGATCAAGCCCGCACGACTGGTGCAGGAATGGTTGCGGCACCCGGCCATCGCGTTCGTGGGAAACGCGCCAGTACGCCAGCTGACCCATAACGAAGGTGTCTGGACGCTGCACGGCGACCAAGGCCAACTGCTGGCGCAAGCAGAACACGTGGTCTTCGCCAATGCCTATGGCTGCCGGGAACTGCTGCACAGCATGGCCTCCACTGTAGAGCTGGAAGGTGATGTCCTCGCAAAAAGCGACACATGGCAGGAGCTGCACGGCTTGCTGAGTTACGGCATGTGCCCCGCCGATCCACAGCGGGCGGCAAACGGCATGTGGCCCACGGGTCCGGTCAACGGCGACGGCAGTTTTGTGCCCAACATACACACACTGCAGGGTCTGCTGTGGTTTGCCGGGTCGACCTTTGAAACACAGACGGCCCAGGTGGCCGATATTGCAGAACAACACCGCGCCAACCATGCGCGGCTGGCGTCGCTGCTGCCCGAGGTCGGTGCCGCGCTGGCACCGGATTTTGCCGCGGGGACCGTGCAGGCGTGGTCTGCCACACGGTGCGCCACGCACGACCGCCTGCCGCTGGTGGGCCCTCTGCAGACCAACGCAACACCAAGCTTGTGGATCAACGCAGGGATGGGCTCACGCGGACTGAGCTTTTCGGCGCTCTGCGCGGAACTGCTGGCTTCGCAGATGCACGGGGAACCCCTGCCGGTGGAAGCCCAACTGGCGCGCGGCCTGGACTCCATGCGAGCGCGCCGGCAGCGCCGCACGACGACGGAGACTCAGACTTTCTGAAGCAGTTCCACGACCTGCTGCGGGTCGAACGGAATTTCCAGCATGCCGGTGCACCCCAGGTGCTCGGCCATTTCCATGGCGCGCCACGAGGGGGCATCGGTAGCAATGATGATGGAGCGCACCGGCGTGGGCATGTTCTTGAGTGTCTGCACCAGCGCCCAGGGGTCGGCATCGATCAACTCCAGGCTGATCACCACCAGATCGTATTGCCGCTTGGACACCTTCGCGGCAGCGTCAGCGGCCGTATCCACATCCTCAACATCGGTCATGCCCGCCAGCGCCAGGCGCGCGCGCAGGTACAGGCGATCCTGCCGCGCCAACCCCACCAGCAGGCTGAGCTTGACCCCAGGGGGCACGGTTCGCTCGGCGCCTTCGCCGGTCTCGACATCGATGTCCACATCGGACTTGGCCGCAAACAGACCATCCAGAACCCGGAGCATGGCGCTCCAGTCCACGGGACGGGTAAACGTGCGCCAGGCGTGGGCTGGTGGCTTGCCGCCGACGCAGATCAGCTTGAGATTGGGGTTGAAGCGGGGGGATGCGATTTCCAGCCCGCCTTCGTAACTGTCCAGATCAATCAGCGCCACATGGGGCTGCGAAGGGCACTCCGGTGCCCACAGCACATAGGACGGCGACATCCGTTCGGACAGTCGAAACAGCGTATTGAGTGAATGCCGCTCCGCGTCATCAAAGCCGACAACCTTGACCCAGGTAGGGGTTGCCATGCTGCTGCGCCTTACTTCATGGCCGCAGCGGGGCGGCGGTTGCGGACGTAGGTGTCCGTGGGCTGGTAATTTTTGCCATCGGCATAGCGCCACTGCACCATGGTTCCCTTGCCACCGCGCTGATCCAGTTTGCCCACAAAAGCGCCCATGGTCGATTGCTGGTCCAGCGCACGGAACTCGGCGGGGCCAAAGGGGGTACTGAACTTGAGCCCGCGCATGGCGGCCACCAGTTTCTCGTTGTCGGTGCTTTTCGCCTTGGTAATGGCTGCAAAGATGGCCTGCATGGTGGCGTAGCCCACCACCGAACCCACCTTGGGGTTTTCGCCAAATTTCTTGTAGTAATTGGTCGCGAACGACGCATGTTCGCGGCTGTCAATCTGGTCCCAGGGGTAGCCGGTCACGATCCAGCCCCTGGGCGTCTCGTCCTTGAGCACATCCAGGTACTCCGGCTCACCCGACAGCAGGGACACCACCGGCGTTTTGGGGAATACATTGCGCTGGTTGCCTTCGCGCGCAAGCTTGGCCAGATCGGCCCCGAATGTCACATTGAAAATGGCATCCGGTTTGGCCTGCATCACCGCCTGCAAGGTGGTGCCAGCATCAAGTTTGCCCAGCACCGGCCACTGCTCGGCAACAAACTCCACGTCCGGACGCTTGGTCTTGAGCAACTCCTTGAAGCTGGCCACTGCACTCTGTCCGTACTCGTAATTGGGCGCAATCGTGGCCCAGCGCTTGGCCGGCAGTTTGGCAGCTTCTTCCACCAGCATGGCCGCCTGCATATAGGTGCTGGGGCGCAGCCGGAAGGTATAACGGTTGCCCTTGTCCCACACCAGAGCATCGGTCAGTGGCTCACTGGCCACAAACAGGCGCTTGTTCTTCTGGGCATGGTCGGCCAGCGCCAGCCCGACGTTGGAGAGGAAACCGCCAGCCAGCACGTCCACTTTCTCGCTGGAGGTCAGCTCGACAGCGTGGCGCAAAGCCTCTTCGGGCTTGCCAGCGTCGTCACGTGCGATGACTTCGACCTTGCGCCCCAGGAGGCCGCCACTGGCATTGACCTCCTCTACGGCCAGTTGCCACCCCTGCCGATAGGGCGTGGTGAATTGCGGGATGCTGGAGTAGCTATTGATCTCTCCAATCTTGATAGGCGTGCCCTGGGCCATCGCGCCCAACGCCACCGTCCCCAACCATGCCACAAGCAATTTCTTCATAATTTCTCCGCAGGCTTGAACTCTAGCAGCGTTTATGCTGGGCAGACTACACCCAAGACCGTGCACCCGACCACCATGAATACATCTTCCATCAATCACACCTTGGTAACAGACGAATTGTCGGTACTTTCCGGCTTGGTTCCGCTGGCCGATCAGCACATCATTGAACTGGGGTGTGGCTCTGCGAGGCTGGCCCGTGAGCTCCTGGAACGCTACCCGGGCAGCCAGGTTACCGGGCTGGAGACCGATACGCGACAACACGCCAAGAACCTGGCGGCACCGCAGGAGCGGCTGACTTTCATGCTGGCCGGGGCGCAGGACATTCCCCTGGCCGACGCTGCTTTTGACCTGGCACTGATGCTCAAGTCGCTGCACCATGTACCCATCCCCCTGATGCGGCAGGCACTGGCAGAAGTGGCGCGGGTGTTGCGCAATGGGGGCCACCTGTATGTGTCCGAGCCGGTCTATGCAGGCCCGCTGAACGAGATCGTCCGTGTATTCAACGACGAAGGGCCAGTACGTCTGGCCGCACAGCAGGCCGTGGACGACGCGGTGGTATCACCCGCCTGGGTACAGGTTGCGGAGCGGCGCTTTGACATGCCAGTGCATTTCAAGGACTTTGCCGACTTTGAACGCCGCATGATGTACCCCACGTTTGCCGACCACCATGTGGATGCGCACATCACGGCCGAGGTACGCAAGCGCTTTGAACCCCATTGCACGGACGACGGCGCCCGGTTCACCCGACCCATGCACGTACGCCTGCTGCAGAAGCAGCCCCACGCTTTGCGTGACAGTGAAAAAGGCGTCAAACTGACCCACACCCGGTCCAGATGAGCTGGGTCGGGTGCGCTTGCTTTATCGCTACATATATCTGAACGACATATGGAAATAGCAAAAATGTAGTTTTCAATATATGCCATGCCGCCTACAGTCGCGGCCATGCATGATTTGGCGTTTGTCTTTGCGGGGTTCTTCGTCGGTCTGGTCGTCGGCCTGACCGGTGTGGGCGGCGGTTCGCTCATGACGCCGATCCTGATCTTCTTCTTTGGCGTGAAGCCCTATATGGCGGTCGGCACCGACCTGCTGTTTGCGGCCTTCACCAAAATGGGCGGCACCGTCAAGCTGGCGCGCTCCAGGCATATCGACTGGCCGGTGGTCCTCAACCTGTCGGCCGGCAGCATTCCCGCGGCGCTCATCACGCTCTATATCTTGCATACCCTGGGCGCCACCAGCCCGGAAGTGCAGCGGCTGATGACCACTACGCTGGGTTTTGCCCTGCTGATGACTGCAGCGGCCACGCTCTACAAGGCACTGCGCGGCAAGGCAGCGCCCATCAGCGTGGCCAAAGGCCAGGAAGCCGTGGCCGCTCGCCCGCGCCACTGGAGCCTGCCCCTGCTGTTTGGCGCACTGATCGGAACGCTGGTGACGCTCACATCGGTAGGCGCGGGTGCGATTGGTGTCACGGTGCTGATGCTCTTGTACCCCTTGCTGCCCCTGCCGCGCATCGTGGCGGCTGACATTGCCTATGCTGTCCCGCTGACGTTGGTCGCAGGCATGGGCCACGCATCTCTCGGTTCGGTGGACTGGCCCCTGCTGGCCAAGCTGCTGGCCGGCTCCATTCCAGGAATCTGGGTGGGTTCCCACCTGATGTTCAAGACCCCTGAGCGTGTCATCCGTTCCCTGCTTTCACTCTTGCTGGCGTATGCCGGTCTCAAACTCATCGCCCTCTAAGTTGTCCCCGACATGTACCAATACACCGAATTTGACCGCCAGTTCGTCCGTGCCCGCGCCGCACAACACCGCGACCAGCTCGAACGCAACCTGGCTGGCACGCTGAGCGACGACGACTTCCGCCCCCTGCGCCTGCAAAACGGCTGGTACATCCAGCGCTACGCGCCCATGCTGCGCGTGGCCGTGCCGTATGGCGAGCTCTCCAGCGCCCAGCTGCGCGTGCTGGCCCGCATCGCCCGCGAATACGACCATCCCAGCAAAGAGGTGTTCGACAAAGCCATCGGCACCCAGGCCACCTGGGGCACCACCCACCTGCCCGTGGGCTACGGCCACTTCACCACCCGCCAGAACGTGCAGTTCAACTGGATTCCGTTGAGCAAGAGCGCCGATGTGATGGACCTGCTGGCCACCGTGAACATGCATGGCATCCAGACCAGCGGCAACTGCATCCGCAACATCACCAGCGACGAATTGGCCGGTGTGGCCCCGGACGAAATTGCCGACCCGCGCCCGTTTGCCGAAATCATGCGCCAGTGGAGCACGCTGCACCCCGAGTTCGC
>ENA-UPXM01006946-UPXM01006946.1-activated-sludge-metagenome-genome-assembly--contig:-NODE-6946-length-10351-cov-10.468046_pt1 | contig 10351 bp, 6 predicted proteins | sample MGYA00238178_ERZ772708 | MGnify/ENA primary metagenome ERZ772708 (study PRJEB29002, sample SAMN05720212) | activated sludge metagenome | isolation source: anaerobic digester from wastewater... | reverse complement strand
TTTCTGCCTTTTCCTCAACAGGAGTTTCTGTCGCCTGTGGCACAATCTCTTTATTTTTAGCTAACAGCTCTCTTTTCCGTTCAGCAATTTGCCTTTGAATATCAGAAATCTGCCTTTCAATTCTATCATACTTTTCCATATCTACATTTAATCCTTCTGTCATCCTTATGTCCATATGGCTTAATTCCTCCTCCAATGAGGATAAAGTTTGAGTTAGGACATAAATCTTGGGGTCGGACTGCACGTCAGTTACCTGTAATCTCTTTTGGGCTTCTTCGCTTACTGGCTGGTCTTTTTCATAAACAAATATTTCCTTAACAGCTTTCAAAGCTGAAGGAATGTCCTTATAAGTTACATAGAGTTTTTCAATTCCGTTTTGAAATGGCACTCTATAATTTATCTCATACCGACCTTTGGAATTTTTAGTTAGACCAACAAAGGTATAACCCTCACCTGAAGTTTTACCGCTATAGGCTTCCCCTTCTGGAACTAAATTCTCTGGTTCAATACTTCTAACAGATAAGCCAGAAATTTCTGGGTGATAATTAAAATTAGTTACCCCCAATGGAGCACTTCCAATAAAACCTCCTACCCACTCATAAGCTAATTGAGGCACAATATTTTCTTTATTGTCGGGAATATCCAGCCACCATTTAATTAACTGCCCTGCTAAATCTTGATAAACTTCCTCGTTTCCTTCCTCTATGGAATTAAACAATGTTTTAACCATCGCCTTTGGTATTTGAGCCAAAACATTTTTCCAGCTTTGTTTTAATAAGTTTTGAATTGGTTCTTTTGAAAGCCAGTTAGCTACACTTTTTGGGGTATAACCGCTCATATTTTCAATAGTAGCGGAAGCCAAACCAAAAATATTAGAAGCAACATCAGCGTGCTCGTAATCAACTCCTTTTTCTAATAATTCTCTTTGAAAATTTCCTTTTTCAAGGGAGTAAATAAAAGCCACTCCACCCCCAGGAATTGCCATTTCAGCTAATATAGTAGCCAAAGTATAAGGCAAAGCCCCAGCAAAGAATTGAGCTGTTGCTAAGGGAATAGTTTTTAATGGGTCTTTTTTTATGCTTTCTACTATATGAGGTAAATCAGAAAACTCCTCTGGGGCTCGTAAATCCTCTCTTGACCTTGCGTAAGCATAAGCCTCTTCAGTCATTTTTTCAACTTTAGTAGATAATTCTGGAAGATTAAAACTTCTGGCAAAATATTGCATTGTGCCGTAAATTCCTGTCTTCATTTTGCTATACCACATATCTTTGGAACTCTCAAGAAATCTGCCAATAAAGGTTTCAGGTTCTTTGTATCCTTCTGGCAATTTTGGTTCTCCAAACTTCTGCTCGGCTTCTTTTCTAATAAGTTGGGAATATTGCCTTGCTTGTTCATCAATAGGAATATCTGTTGGAACATTATATTGAGGATACTTTTTGCGATAATCCTCTACTAAATTACGAGTTGTCTGCTGAATAACTCCTTCAAATTGAGGGATATTCAAGGTTTTGGCAAATCCCGCTGTGGTTAATTGAGGCAAGTTTAATAAATTAGGAGTTTCTCTTTGAACATTTTTAGAAATCTCACTGGCTTGCAAATTATAATTAGTGGCTTTGAGTAAAAGGTCTTTTTTCTTTTGAATATCAGTTTCTTTTTGAGCTTTTCTATATAACAAATCCGCCTCGTGATTTAATTGTTTGGCGGTGTCTAACTCAATTTCCAAATTATTCTTATAACCCAGCGGATTAACAATGCTTAATCCTAAATCATAAGCCCTTTTAATAGCAGTTACAGTAGGGGTTAGTAAATCTTTTTGTTGATTACCTTGAACCGATACAGGTTTAGTAGTAGCAGTTGGAGGAGTAAGAGGCGGGTTTTTAACCTGAATAGATTGCTTGGTCTGAGGATTTACATAACCGCTTAAAGGATAATTAGAGGGCTTACTTGGAGCGGGGTTCAAGTTATTAACCCAGTTTTTAAAATTGTCCCAATATGATACCATAATATTAAATGTTATTTAGTTGGAATATCATACCAATTAGTGCCTTTTAAGGCATTAGAAAGAGAAAAAGAGCCAGAACTTTCCTTTTCTTTCGGAACAGTAGTTTTTGTCTCAAAAGGATTTTCACTTTGAGAAGTTTCAGCAGGTGTGTTTTGAGTGCTTCCTAAATCTAATCCAAGTAAATCCAAAATACTATTTGAGGAAGCACGCCCTATCTGTCCTAATCCCTGATACCAAGTTCTAACAACATTTCCGTATTGGTCTATTTCTGTCCAAACTCTGGTAGTATTTCCTGTGTTATCAGTAAAATCCTTGTAAGTGGTCTTAACAGTAGGTTTTTCAGTGCTTACAAAATAATGAATTTTTCCCTTGCTGTCTTTCCACTGAACAATAGCATCAGCAGGATATTTTTTAAGTTCCTCTTTTGTGAAAATTTCACTATAACCCTTTTCCGCTAATTGAGTAGCAATTTGCTGTTGCTCTTGAACATAGCCCCACTCAGCCAATTTCTTTTCAATAGTTTCTACTGAATCAGTCAAATTGACGCCTGCGTCAGCAACTATTTTAGCAGTTTCAGGATTAACCATCAAACCTTTAATATACTCTACTGTCTTTTCCATATTTGCTACTTCATTTTCTTTTGTTTTAATCTGAGCATTGATATAATCTCTTTGAGTTTTAGTAAGGTCTAATTCTTTTGCCGATGCATCTTGCCTTAATCTATCAAAATAATTCACCACATCTTTGTAATAATTTACTTGCCTTTCAGTATCCTCTCTAATAGAAGTATAGACCCTGTCAACTATATTAAGGGCTGTTCCTATTTGATTATTACGGGTATTGATAACTGCTTGAATTACTCCTGCTCTGGCTGTAGTTTCTGTTTGCCTTCTTTGTAATTCAGTTTTAGAAATCGCTCCGCTTTTAATCAATTCTTGCCCTCTCATTAAACTCATATTCATTTCGTTCATTAAACCAGAAAGTTCATTGATTAAACTCTGATTTTCATAATAATTCTGCCTAATACGATATTCATCTATACCTCCAGTAACGATATTAGCCAAAGGTTGAGTTGCTAATTCTTTATAAGAACCAAGTGCTTTTGTTTGTTCTTGCTGATATTGTTGCTGTAATTTTTGTTGATTTTCTATTTGTGTCGAAAGTCCGCCAATTTGTTCTTGGTATTGTTTATCTAATTGCTCCCTCAAAAGGTCATAGCGTGCCTGCAAACCGTTAGCTAAATCTGGAACATTAGAAGTTTCAGGCGGTAAAGGCGGATTAGCTTGCCCTAATAAATTAGCATTTATAGGGGAAGGTTCAACCTTGCCTTTTGTGGTAGTAGGTGTATAAGGAGTATAACCTAAAGGAGAAGTATTGATTTTAGGTTGAGGTGTTTGCTTTTGAGAAGGCGGATTCTGCTGATTTGGATACCGATATTGCTCTAATTTTTGAGGGTCAAGAGGCAGATTATATTGATTTGGATACCGATATTGTTCTAATTTTTGAGGGTCAAGATATTGATATATTGACATAGTTTTATTTTATTTTTTATCAATTTGTAAATCAGGAATAGAAGAGATTTGAACTTCTTCTAATTCATAATCTCCTTCTATCCCGATTTTGAATTGTATCCATTCCGACCTTGCATCACCGATGCTTGCAATGGAATTAAATTGATTATTTTGGAATGTTGGAAATCTAACCTTTTTCCAATTTTCTACTGTAAAAGTAAAATCTGCTAAAGCCGTTCCTATTTCCTCATCAACGGTTACAAGGGTATCATCAATTTCGGTTATATGAGCCAAACAACCGCTTCCGCTTCCGCCAACCACAATAATTTCATCTCCTACATTAAACCCTGTAGAAGTAGTATTAAAAATGTTTTCTTCTACCCAAGTTCCGCTAAAAATATCAGCATTAACCCCTTCACCCAATTGAGATTGCTGGGTTCTATATTTTACCACAAAATTACCTTCTGAAGTATTTGGTTTAGGAACGAAGTATTTCAAGGCGATATTGTGCCATAATTGTTTAATATCTGGAGAAGGTATTTTAGAAAATACTATCCAGCCATTATCAGCGTCACCATCAATAAAAATTCCTTCTACTTCTCCATAAGTAGCACCGCAATATATATTAGTTCCGCTGAAAAATAAAGCCCCAGTTTTTGTCAGTGTTATTTGATTATCAATACTCGCATAATGGTAAAATTGATTATCATTTAACCTCCAAACCCCACCAGCATAAGGATAATTTCCCTTCCAAAGCATTAGAATTTCTCCCTCATAATTCAGGAAGCCGTTTCTATGAGGAAGGGTTATTTCAATACCTTTGGTATATCCCGCCATATGACCAACTTGCTGATAAGAGCTTCCAGAAAAAGCATATAACTCGCCTTTAACATTGATAAAATAGCAAATATCATTTAAGACAAAGCCCATTGTTGCTCCGCTTGGAATTTCAATAGTTCTGGTATATTCTGAATAAGGGTCATAAGCAAGAATAAGAGAAGGCAAAGATGAACCATCTTTATTAGTAAACCCTGTAAAAATCATTGATTTTGTGGTCGCCATCCAGTTAGCATAATAATTAGTAGGAGCAACTATTCTCTCATATTCCACATCAGTAAATTGAGAAGCCAGTTTAGATATTGAGTGAATTTTATTATCATTGGCCACGAAAATAACTTCTCCTAATCCCCAAACTTTTAGAATACGAGGATAATCACTATTAAGTGCTTTTTGTTTTAAGAGACCTTTCCAGATAGAATGCCACTGGCTATCTTCAGTATCAAGCATTTTAATATCATCAGTAGTAGAAACATAAATTCTTTCAGTAGCAGAAGGTAAAGTCGTTTTAATCATCCCGCTTAAATCTTTATAATGGGTATTTTCTTTGTAAGGAATAGCAATAGTAGCAGAAACATTCCAAGCAGTAGATGAGGTATAAGTGCCAGGGTCTAATGTTATGCCTTCATAAAATCTTTCAGAAGATATAATATAAGCACCTCTATTTCCCCCAGCTGTGCTATCTTGTTTTAAAAGTCCACCAGAAGGAACAAACAGCATACTTTGAAAATTAGCAGGAGGAGCAGTTATTGCCACAGTATTGCTTAAACCATGAACGCTTCCAATAGCAAACCAAATCGCTTTTTTACTTTCTGGTAAAGATACAGAAGGAGGGTTAAATGTAGTACCGTATACTATTGCCGCCGTGCTTGCTATATTATCTACATCTCCATTTTGAATAACATACATTATCATTGAAGCAGATTCAGTAGTGGAAGAAGTGCTAAATACAGTGTCCTGTTCATCTCCATCAGCCACTCTATAATATGCCTTTAAGGTAGAAGCATTATTATAGCCTGCTTGGGAAAATAACAATGTCCACGATGTGCCACTTAAAGAGATATCAGTATTAGAATTATATGCCAGCAATGCTAATACAATATCTCCTGCTGTTATATTAGGAGGCATCGCAAAATGACTCCACTCGGGTTTTCCATCAGTTGTTTGCCTATAAAAAGTTCTTGATTTAATTCTTGGATAGCCAGAAGGAGTGGTTTGTTTATAAGTAATTCTAACTTCTCCTCTGCCTCCTGGTGATTGACCCGCTGATGTGGACATAGCCCCACCTCCAATAATTCTACTATCTCCATCACCCCCACTATATTCGCCTCCCATCCCAGGATAAGTTCCAAGTCCACCACCGCCACCTCCTCTTTCCCCAGCCCCACCGCCACCTGCCCTATTTCCTGTTCCTGTTTCACCTGGTCCTCCACTATATTTTACATCACCAACACTACTTGCCGCTGAACCTCCAGCACCACCATTAGTGCCACTTTTACCGCCTTTAGCAACAACTACATTAGTATTGAAGGTAGAATCTTCTCCATCAGTATTTGCCGCTGAAGTTCCAACTACCACAGGAATGACATTAGTAGGTGTTAAACCTGTAACTAATTTACGAGCATAAGCACCGCCACCACTACCGCCAACATTGGTAGATGAACCCCCACCAGCACCCCAGCACTCTACTACTGCTTCTGTAATTCCAGTAGGAACTGTCCAATTTCCATCAGAAGTAAAAGTATCAGTAACCAAAGTATAATCCTGTAAAGCCCAAGTTGAGCCGTTATAATTTAATAGTTGTCCATCAATATAAGGGTCATCAGCTTCAGCATCCCCATCGCCTCCATAAGCAATTTTTACTAAATAAAAGTTTTCATTATCAGCACTGCCAGTTCTTGAAAATACCAGCCAATAAGTTTCATCATCGCTAAAATAAACATCTGGGTTAGACCAGTCATCTTTTTCAAAAGTATAATCAGTTAAAGTAGTAGTTAAATTACCAGCAAGTTTAGTAACATAAGAGATAGTGTCGCTTGGGACACCACTATTATCCTCACATATTTCAATTTTAATACTATCAGTAGGACTTCCAACTTTTCTTAAAGAAACTGATAATTCTTTAAGATACCCTGTAATTTTAATAGATTGAGCCCACTTGATATTATCCTCCTCCCCAGTGATTTGGAAAGTAGCAGTGCCTTGATTTCCTAATAAAACATCGTATTGTAATGATTCTAATTCCTCGTCGCTATCGTCTTTTAAGGCGATAATATCGCTTCCCTCGTTTATGTATCCTAAACCAGTGCTTAAATCCTCTATAAATGATTCTGGAGACGATTCTGATTCATCGGACTCAGCCAATTTCAAAACACTATTTTCAGCAATAGCCCAAATCTTTTTAGTATTAGTAGGAGCAGAACCGCTTTCTCCACTATTCAAAGTTGCTAAAACAGCCCCATATATAGAACCCCAAGTAGGAGTATGTAAATTAAATTTCTTTCCTAATTTAATTCTCCCCTGTGAGTGGAATAAATCAATATTAAAAGTATTGATAAGATGACCAAAGTAATCTCCTAAATATGAGATTATCCATTTTTTATTTTTTGGGGAAGGTATTGTAATCATAGTTGTTTAATTATTTTGCTGTCCAGCCAGTATTGCCTGTGCCAGATGTTTTTACATATAAGGTGGTATTTGCTCCACCGTTAAGGTTTAGATATATACTTCCCGTTGGTGCAGTTACCACTCCTTCGGGACTTCCGCTTCCAATTTTGAAATAAGCAGAAGAGCCTCCTGAACCTAATCTAATATCAGTTGTTACATATAAGTTAGTAAACGGCAAGCCAGAAGTTCCAAAATCAGCCAAAGCCTGCCAATTAGTGTTGCCAGTGCCTGCTGTTTTTACATAGAAAGAAGTGTTTGCTCCTCCATCAAGATTAATATATATACTTCCAACAGGAGCAGAAACATTATTCTCTGGGTCTCCGTGTCCTTTTGTAATATAAATATGAGAAGCATCTGTTCCCAATCTTACATCGCCTGTCACATATAAATCAGTAAATGGAAGAAGAACAGTTCCAAAACCAGCAGGAACTTGCCACCCAGTGTTTCCAGTTCCAGTAGTTTTAACATAAAAAGAAGTTTCAGTTCCACCATCAAGATTTAGATATAAACTTCCTGTTGGAGCAGTTACCACTCCTTCGGGACTTCCATTACCAAACTTAATATAAGCAACTTGAGTTCCAGCACTGTCTCCATAACCTAATCTAATATCCTCACCGACATATAATCTTTTGAACGGAAAAGACGCAGAACCTAAATAAGCAGGAAAGAAAAGATAATAATCATAAGAACCATCACTAAAAGCCCAAGTCCCATCAATGGTAATAGTGTCTGAAGTATTACTGAGAATTTTATGGGCTTCATATTGACCTTGAGTGTTAGCAATGTATAGAATTCCATTGTTATAAGCGGTAGTAATAAATTGATTAGGTTTGAATTTCGCAGTATGGTCTGTTAAAGTATTGCCTCCTTGTTTTATAAATCCTGTTCCATCAACTAAAGGAGTTAAAAACGAACAAACAAATAATCTGTTAATATCTGGCTGATAATCCATCGTTAACTGTCCTTCTTGAAGCTGGCTAAAATCAACTCTATTAAGAGCAGGAGGCAAAGAAGTCATATCAACATACTTTTGAGCTGTTATAGAAGCCTGTATACTTTCGGTTGAAACGTTAGGAATAACTGCTAATCCAAACCCTGCTTGTCTTTGTTTTTTATCCAAATTCTTTTGTTTGTTGCTAATAACAAAGGGGACATTAACCATATTTCTACTATCAGGAGAAAAACCCCCAACAGCGGTATATGTTTTTGCTTTTACATCTCCCTCTAACAATTCTTTGAGTTCTTTAACTTCTTTTTCTAAATCTTTTATTCTCTTTTCATAATCAGTAGTTGGTTCATTCCTGTTCTCAACTGGAAAATCTAAAAATTCATTTTCTGACTTTTTGAAGTTTTCGCTTTCAATAATCATAATTTTTTAGTAAAATAATTTATAACAATAGTAATAAGCCCACCTATAAATCCTCCAATAGTAGAAATAACGGTCATTTTTCCTTGAAGGTTATCCCTAAATTTCTCCAATTCATTGATTTTGCCATCGTGCTTATCCAATGTGCCGTTTATTTTATCTAATCTTTGGTTAATAGCGTCTAATTTACCGCTTATCTCTCCTAATAAATATTGAATATCATCTTGCTTCATAGTTTTTTGATATTATGAATTTTAGAAGTATGTTTATCATAATTATCTAATTCGTGCTTTACCTTGAAAGGTCTCAAATCAGACACCAAAGAAGTTGTAGATTGCATTGTTTTTTCAAAAAGCGTTCTTAAAGCAATTGTGTTTCTTGAAGCCCACTCTAATTCTGCCTGTAAAGCCAAAGTTTGAGTTTGTAAATAATTCAAATCAGATTGAATAGCAATAGGGCTTACTTTCTCATATTGTAAAAAGGTGCTTAAAGCAACGGTCTCTCCCTTACATTTTTCTAAAGTAGTTTGTAAAGATACTGTCGCATATGTCAGTTTCTCTAATAAACTATACAAAGCGACCGTGTCTGCTCCTGATAATATCATTTCTAATTCAGTCCATAAAGCAGTGGTTGATTTTAATTGTTCTTCTAATTGAGAAGTTAGAGCAACACTATCTTTCTTGAAAGTTTCTAATAAGGAATGAAGGGAAGTAGTTTCTTTTAATGTCTTTTCTAATAAAGATTGAAGCGAAACTGTCTCTTTTAATTTGTTTTCCCAAGGGAAAATGTAACGTTTGAATGGTAACGTAGCCCACTGATAATATTGAGAGATTTCTTGAGCGGAAAGAACACGAGAAAAGAAAAATGCTTCATCTAAATAACCATTATAATAATACTGAAGTGCTTGTCCATTTGCTCCTACCCCAAGTTCAAAATATTGCGTTCCTGCACCATAAGATATATTACCAGTTCCAGTATTATCAGTTGCTTCTAATTTTCCATCAATGTAAAGGGATATAAGATTACCAGAAACAGTTACAACAACAAAATGTGGTTTATTGTCATTTACGTAAGAAACAGAATTTACTGCTTTACCTCCTCCAGTAAAACGAACAAAGGCATTGATTTTTTGATTATAAACAGATATTTCATAAGCAGATAGATTTCCACCTGTTTTACCCCCATAGCATAAGAAAATATATGGGTTATTATTAGTAATACCAGTTTTTATCCAACCCCCAAATGAAATATTAGTAGTTGGTTGAAAATCAGAATGACCGCTAACTTCAATATAATAAGAAGAACCGTTAAAGTAATATGACGATGGAGTAATAATCCCAGGAACACTTAATGCCCCATTAACTGTTCCGTGATGTGCGTATCCACTCAAATCTATAGCATTTTTTTCTAATGCCCACCAACCTTTTAAGAACTTATCTCCTCTAAAGAATGCCCCTATATTTCCTCTCTGAAATTGCATATTATGATTGTAAGGTTTTTAGAGTATAAGTTACAGCGTGATTACCACCAGTGCTATCCAATGCCGCTCCCGTATTGTTAACTATACCAATACAGAATTTTCTTGGTAGATTACCAGCAATAGCTGTATTAAATACTCCATAATAAGTAGTAGACGCAGCATTTGCCGTCATTGAACCTATTTTAGTAGCATTTACTGGAGTGAAAGCCGCATCTGAACCGCCAAAACTATCATCATAATTCGTGCCATCTTCCGACCTAATAAGATAAATATCAAGATAACCAGAAGTAGCTACACCAGAAGAAGCGGTTTTAATTTTAACCGCAATATCTGCTTCTATTCCTAATACTGAACTATTATCTATTGCTGTTGACCCCCTGCCAGCAGCATTTGCCAAAGAAGCAAGGGTAATGGTTGCTGTTGCTGAATTTGCTAACTTTTGTTTATATTCTGCCATATTTTTTATTTAATTTAATTGACCTTTTTTA
>ENA-UPXM01006939-UPXM01006939.1-activated-sludge-metagenome-genome-assembly--contig:-NODE-6939-length-10356-cov-6.395787_pt1 | contig 10356 bp, 23 predicted proteins | sample MGYA00238178_ERZ772708 | MGnify/ENA primary metagenome ERZ772708 (study PRJEB29002, sample SAMN05720212) | activated sludge metagenome | isolation source: anaerobic digester from wastewater... | reverse complement strand
CCAGTAATTTTAACTAATTTTGACTCTGCTAATTCCTTAAGTAGTTGGTTCATAAGTAGTTGGTTCATAATTGGGTTTAATACTTATAAATTAAGTATAGCAAAGACTTCTTCTTTTGCCTCTTCAATCTGTTCAATCTGTTGCTCTTGCTTTATCTCTACCTGTTCTATTTTCTTATTCTGCCTATAAAGGTTTAATCCTATAATACTTATTCCAGCCACTATGACTATAAATCCTAATAAGGAAGCTAGTCTACTATATGGCTCTTCTTTAGCAAATTGACCTTTCTTGTTTCTTGATTGTTTCATAGTTCTATGTTGAACATTAGCTGGTTAATCTGACATACTCGGCCATATCCTCACTTGGTATTCTACATACCATAGCACCTAACTCTTGCTCCTTCTCTGAAGTCCAACCTCTCTTTTGGATTGACTTGAACTTGTTTATTGCTAAGATGGTGATTCCACTTAAATTGCTCATAGTTTTGTTTTAGTAACTTATACTATTATTATATAGCATAATAGAAATAATAGCAACCCCCCTTAAACCCGTTATTTTTATTGAGTTTACTTAAAACAAGAGAAATCGGAGTAATCCTTGGGACGGAGAGGGTCTTTATATTTTTTCTTAGTCCCTTGATAAATTTTCTCCATTGTTTCTGCTTTTATTTTATAGCGCGTATCATTATTTATTTTATATAATTGAGAAACATTAACATTAACAACTTGAGCAAGATCCGCTACTCTAATATCCTTAGAAGAGCAATATTTTACTATTTTATTTTTTTTCATAATTTTAATTTAAACTTTTCTTAACTCTGGGTTATACCCTAATTCACTTCTAAACTTTTCTTCTTTTTGCTGACGTTTTTTTATAACCTCTGGGTCTGTTGCCAAGAACTCTCCGCTTGCTTGAAACTTTTGTCTCCACCTGGCCACATCTGTTTCAGCTGGTAGATACTTAAGATAGCGAAGTGGAATTGCTAAACCGTCGGCTCTGCTCTCTACTAAAGAGTTTCTATAAAATCTCATTAGAAGATAACAAAATAATTCTTCGTCGTTATTTCTACATCTTTCATCGTCCCTTAGACAAATTCTTACCATTTCCTTGATTGTCATTTTTTTATTTTAAGTGTTCGTTTTGCCACTGACCATTATACTCAGAAGCAGCTTCTGCTTCGAAAAAAACCATTTGCCCTATTCTTTCGTTCTTAGGAATATTAATCTCTTCGCCTGAGAGATTATAAATAGTGCAACCAACTCGCCCTCTATAACCGGGATCATATATAGAGCCTGTAATTAAAATTCCTTTTCTATTATAAGAAGACCTGTGAGTGAAGGTGGCAAAAATATTTAAGGGTAGATTTACTTCTTCATTTAACAAAACATTTTTGCTTTGTCCGTGAGGAATAAAACACTCTTGCTCAAGAGTAAGGTCAATCCCTACTTGCTGAACCTCTGTAAAGGGACTTCTTTTTAAAACCTTCTCATTACAAATTCTAAGAGGATTAATTTGAGACATACTTTATTATTAAATTAATTAATTAATGATTTTATTTTATTAATATTATAATTAGCTAATAATAGCTGGTCATTTGTGGCTCTTTTAAAAAAGAAATCCACAGGTTCCTCTCTCTTTCCCCCCTCAACACTACCATCTTCAAGAATCTTTTTTCTTTTAATAGCATTCCAAAAACAAGAAGAACTATCGTTAGAAATAACCCAAGGGAATTTTTGGGAGGAGATTATAACATCTTCGTAGCTATCCCCTAACCCCAGCAGGTGAACAGGCTTTGATAACTTAAATTTTTTATCTATAATTTCTAATAACTTAATTCTATTTAGATGTAATTGGCTTTTATCTAATTCAAAAGGTTCTTTTTTAGTATATCTTTTTCCTTCTCTTTGAATAACCCTACCTGTTGTTAAATGATTTATTCCTATTACATCAACCTTGTCGTTATTTAAGTAACTTTCAAAAAGCTCTAAATATTCAGTTAAGTTATCTGCCTGAACAATTGCAGCTGTTTTTACTTTTATATCTGGGTGATATCTTTCCTTAACGTAGAAATAATTATTTAAGGCTTTTTCTGTTTTTATTTTATCATTAAAGAAATCAGGAGCAAATATTAATTCAGCATTAATCTTTTTAGCTTTAATAAATAAATCATCTATTCCATCTGGAATACCTCTTTCAAAAGCCCCGTTATCTAACCAGATTGGTATATTCAATTCTAGAATAGCTTTTTCATAATCATTAATAGTATCTCTATTTATTAAATGAGATAAAGCTAAAGTAAAATCGCTGCTTTTACCAAATCTTTTAATGTATTTCGTTGGAACTATGAATGATAAGAGCATAATAATTTACAAATATCAAATAATTTTAATCTTACTGAATAACCCTCCATTTTATTAATTCGAGAAACATACTTCATAAAGACGGCATTTAATTCTTCTTTTGACCAACTTCTGATTTCTTTCTCTGTAAAATCTTCTTTAATTTTATCGTAAGTTAGATAATTAATAGCGTCAATAAGTTCTTCAGAAGCTTCTTTACGCATATCCTTTTCAAGAAAAGTAAACTCGCCATATTTCTTTTGGCCATATTTATGTTTCTTGATTAACTCCTCTTCTAATGTCATATATTATTATTATATAGCATAACTAAAAATAAATCAACCTCTTTTTAATAATTCAAGAAATTCTAATTTTGGATTATGATTTTCTTCTGGATTAAGAAATATTCCGCTGATTGAAGAGGTGACTGTTTCTGCGGATGGTTTTTTTATACCTCTCATGCCCATGCAAAGATGTTTACCTCTTATAACAGCAATAGCTCCTCGTGAGTTTATTTTGTCTGTTAATGTTTTAACAATATCCTCGGTTAGCGTTTCCTGTAAAACAGGTCTTTGGGCTAAGAGTTCAATAATCCGGGGAATCTTAGACAAACCTAACATCCGACCGCCTGGAATATATGCAGCATCTATTTTATAAGAGACAGGTAAGAAATGGTGAGGACACATTGAAAAGCATTCAATATTTTGAATTATAACCATTCCTTTGTAATCAGAAGGAAATGACTTATTAAGAATTAAATCTATCTCTTTTTCAGAGTCTAGACCTTTAAAAATTTCTTTATATTCCTTAACCATTCTTTTAGGTGTTTCGTGAAAGTTTTCATCAGATAAACTTAAACCAAGTCCTTGAATAATATCCTCCCAAGCTTTTTCTATTTTATATTCATTGATCATATGTTTAATTATAAGAATAAATTAAAGGGTCTGCTTCTTTGTTTTTATTAAAGGCCTCCAATCTTTCAGTGCAAGAAGAGCATTTTCCGCAAGATATTCCTTTTTTACTAGGATTATAACAGGTGTGAGTAAGACTATAATCAACTCCTAGCTTTAAGCCTTTTTTTAGAATAGAAATTTTGTTCATTTTTAAATAAGGCGCTTTAATTTTAACCTTAATATAAGTTCCCTTCTCTGAAGCTCTGCATATTGCTTCTAAAAAATCTTCTCGGCAATCGGGATAAATAGAGTGGTCACCTGAATGAGCTCCATAATAAACCTCTTTAATATTAAGAGATTCTGCTAGACCTACTGCTATAGAAAGCAAAATCCCATTCCTAAAAGGAACAACTGTTTTAAACATGTTTTTATCTTCATAGTGTCCGCTTGGGATTTCCTCGCTATCTTCGTGGGCAAGTAGAGCTGATTTGAAATTATTAAATATTTCTTTTAATGAAAATTCTTTTTGCTCTACTCCTAGCTTCTCACAAGTGGCTTTTGCTTTTGCTAATTCAAATTTATTGTGGCGGCTTCCATAATTAAAAGAAAAAGCGATAATGTTTTTAGAACCATGTTTATTTACTAAATCATAAAGAAGAGTAGTGCTATCTAATCCCCCTGATAAAATAATGGCTTTTTTTTGTTTCTCCATAAATTTTTATTATACCCCTCTCTTAGAATCCCAGATTAAAATATGGGCCCTAGGTGTGAAGTTGTATTTATTATTAATTGCTATTTGAATAATTTTTAACATTTTTTCTTCTTGTTCTTTTTTAGTAGCCCCTTCAGCCATCAAATAAATATCTTCGTTGGAAGCCTTCATTTTTTCTTGAATTTTTTTAATTTCCTTAATATCTTTTTCGTTACTAACAACAAACTTTAAAATAAAATTAGCTTCAATAAATTTCCACCGCAAAAACAATTCTTTCTTAGAGCCTTCCTCATTAAATTGAGATAATTTAGGGCTAACATTAAATTGAATAAAAGCCTTGTTATGAATAAGTGATAGTAACTTAGTTGGATCCTGGGTTCCATTGGTTTCAACTTGGAACCAAAAATGCTCCCTGTTCTCCTTAAAATAACGATTAACACCCTCATCTAATTTATTAATCAGGTTAGCAACCTCTTCAGATTGTAGTAAGGGTTCTCCTCCTGTAATAACAATTGATTTGGTTTCGTATTTTTTAATTTCGCTGATAACTTCATCTACACTTTTTTCATTACCCTCTCTATGATATTTTGAATCACAGCCGGGGCAAGATAAATTACAACCAGAAAGCCTAATAAAGATAGCGGGAACTCCTATATAATTCCCTTCACCTTGAATGCTTTCAAAAATTTCGTTAACTCTCATATTTTTATAGTTCTTCTATTATTCCAATAATTTCAGATAAAATTAATAGAATAATAGCCATTAATAAATTATTAAATAAAAATAAATAACCAATAATCCTGACACCACTTTTTATAAAGCTTAAAAACTGATGTTTATTCTTCATATGATACTGAAGCTTTTTCCGCCTCCCAAATAGTTAGATTAACTCTGCTTCTTTGCTTGATTTCACTTTTAATTAAATCGTGAAGATATTTTGCTAAATTTTCTGCTGTTGGTTCAAAATTTAATATAGTGTTTAAGTCTCTGTGGTCTAAGAAGTTAATAATTTCTTTGATTTTTTTAAAATCGACAACCATTGAATTAATTAACTCCTCTGTGTTTATTTCTACTAAAACCTTCCAATTATGCCCGTGCTTATATTCATTACATTCATTAGAATAAGCGTGCGTTAATTGATGAGCCGCACTGAAGCTGTGCTCTAATTTTAAAGTAAACATATATTTTTAAAATTAACGTTCGTAAGTGGGCTCAATAGCTAATTCTTCCAATGCATCTACCTTTGCTCTAGATGCTTCTTTTTCTTGCTCATTGACTATTTCTTTATGTCCCTCTCTTATCGCCTCATCCTTTTTAGTTTTTAAAGCATCTTTTTGTATTACTTCTCCCCCCTTGAGACTCTGAGAACACTTTCTGCAAACCCACTTCTTTTCACATTCTTCTAATGAACCAAATTTCTTAACGCGTTTTTCATAGGCTTCAGGATTAGTTGGCTTAGCCTCACCACAAACAGAACACTTAATCTTTCCCCAGGATTTTGTCATAGGATTAAATTAAATAATTATTAATATCTTTAGAATATAAAGATCTTTTTAAAGCGTTGATATAATTTATAACTTGAATCTGAGATAAAGTAGAATTATGATTAGAAGCCAACCAATCATTACAAGTTATAATTTTCTCTTCGAGAGAGGTGCCTTTCATTGAAGTTCTGACTTTCTGCCAATCTTCAAAATAAATAGCTCTTTTAATGTCTTTCCTTTTAATCTTGCAAAGCTTAATAGATAATTTCATGTTTCTTATCTGCTAACTCAATATCATTATTATATAGCAAACAAAAAAATAAAGCAACCCCTTATAACTTAAGCTTTTTTAAGACCCGTTGATTTTTTTAAAAAACGAGAGTATAATTCTTTATATTAAAAACCGGCGAAGGGACAACCACTACACAGCATACACAAGTGTATAAATATATATTAGTTTAAATTAATATATATGCTGGATAGCTGGGCAGTTAGCTGAGCCGGGTATAACTGATAGTATTTAAACTACTGTATCTACTTAAAGAAGTATGACTACCAACAAGATTTCTCATATTATTAGAGATTATAAGTTTTCTAGATTTACTAAAACTATAGGCTTAACAGAAGACGATTATAATTACATAAATAAGAACAGAGGGAAGAAAAGTAGAGCAGGTATGCTAGAGAGCATCCTTTTATTTTATAAAGAAAAAAATGGAGGACTTAAAAGAGATTTTGGCAAAAAAAAAGATAACTAACAGCCCAAAAAGAGAAAGCTGGCAACTAGAAGCTGTTGATGCTGTAAATAAATTGGCTGATGGCAAGGATTTTAAGGCTTCTATTTTTAAGTGTTATAGACAGAGCCGTTCAAAAGCTAAAATAGCTCTTATAGATTCGCTAGAATTAGGTAAACCTTTTTCTAGCTATTTTTTTAAAGTTTTTAATGGGCTTAAAAAAAGTGCTAATATTAAAGAAGATTAAAGGGGTTGCCATTATTTCTGTTATGCTATATAATAATAACATAGGATAAGAACTGGTAATTCGCAGGAGGATTATTCCAGAGGGGGCCTAAGATGCACTGGTTTTATCTAAAGGAGGGGAATAGTTCTTTAGGAGGGATTTAAAAATTAAACTATGTCAAGCTCAATCGTAAAATGCCAAAGTATCTGACGAGAGAAACGGCTACTAATAAAGGAAGTAAAGCTCATTACTTGAAAACTCTACCACCGCCATCTGCGAGTATATTATCTAGTTGTATAAGATTATTAAACTTAAACTACCAATATGACTGTTCACTCAGTTCAGTGTCCAAAGTGTCTTACTAAGATTACAGACCCAGACGAGATTGAGTTCGTAGAAGCTAATGGATTTTGTATGGACTGTGAAAAAGACTTACTAATGTCAGATCAAGAAAACATATAATAATTAATTTAATAAAAAAGTATGTTAAAACTCGTTATTTTTATTTTAGTTATGATTTTCAGTTTTATTCTAATTGGGTTAATTGTTAATAAAAATAGAGAAGAAAAACTGAACAGAGAAGAAAAAAAAGAGAGATGTGTTATTTTAAAAAAGAGCTCGAGACCCTACTCTAATATTAAATGGTCTAGCAGGGAAAAAAGAATCCTTGTTAAAGCAATTCTTAATAATAAAAAAATTAAGCAGGTTTTAGAAATAAAAGGATTAAAAAGACATTCCCGGAAAGGTATTTTAGACAAGTATTATAGAGTTAAGAATAATATTTGGGAAGGATAATTTAAAATATGAAGTTTTACGGGATTAAACAAGGAGATAAAATAAACATTGAATGGTCTTCTGTTAAAAAATATCTAATGAAGCTTGCCGATGGTGAGCTCTTTAGATTAGAAATAAAAAAAAGAGAAAAAATCAGGTCTTTAGAACAAAACAAGTTATATTGGTTTTGGTTAAATTTTATAGCCCAGGAACTAGGTTATGAAAAATATGAAACAGAGCTTATACACGAAAGATTTAAAAATCTTTTTTTATTAGATGAATCTCGTAAAATTGCACTTCCTAAATCTACGACTGGGTTAACCGTTCCCGAATTTATAAGTTATTTGAATAAAATTGAAAAATATTGTAGAATAGAATTAGGAATTATATTACCGCAAGAAGAAGATTTAATAGAAATAGAAAGTAACTACGAAATAAAAAATAATTATGTATTTTCAAAAAACTAGATGGACTAATGCGAGAAAGCAAGAATACAACGGTTTTAGATATGATAGTGGTTTTGAAGCCGCTTACGCAATGGAATTAGATCAAAGACTTAAGAATAAAGAAATAAAAAGTTATGAAAGGCAAGTCAATCTAGACTTAGTTGTTAATAATTTTATAGTTTGTCAATATAGAATTGACTTTATTATTTATCATTTAGACGGAACTCTAGAATATGTAGAGACCAAAGGATATCCAACGGATATATGGAAGCTCAAGTGGAAGTTATTTGAAGCTCTTTACTCCATAGATCCTAATAATATACTAACCGTAGAAATGCAAGGCAAATATAAACCCCCCAAAATAAGGAGATATAAGAAATAGCTCTTGATTTTTTTAAAGAAATACTATATAATTTAATTAGTTCTTTTCACTAGGATCAACCTGTATTAAGATTGATCCCGGTTATACCTTCACCGGGTATTAAGAGAGATAATTTCTCTCTTTATGGCGGGGTAGAGCAGTGGTAGCTCGTTGGTTTCATAAGCCAAAGGCCGTTGGTTCAAATCCAACCTCCGCTACAATTATTTTTTTATGAAATGAATAACAAAAATTCTCTACAAGTATTGTCAGAGTTTACAAGCTGTCTTAATGATAGTTATTTTCTTTGTTATGGAACATGCCTCGGAGCATTAAGGGAAGGTAGCTTTATAAAACACGACCTTGATATTGATGTTGGAATAATGAGAGGAGACTTTAAATTAGAGTATATTAACTCAATAATTGAAAAAGGTTTCAAATTAATTAGACTATACGGCAGTTTAGAGTGTGGCTTAGAGTTTTCTTTTAGAAAAAACGGAGTGAAAGTAGACCTTATGGTTTACTATCAAATTGGTAGAACAATTTATAATTGTCTATGGGATAACGGAGGTATTAATGGTTTAAGCGATATGATTGTTCACTCTTATAACGTGAAACTTTTTAATATACAACAATTAGAAATATGTGGAGTTTCTTTTTATTCACTCGGTCTTGAATATATTAAATCAGTTTACGGAGAAAAATGGAAAAAGCCAATAACACCTTGGAATTGGAGAACTGACCATTTGTGCCACGATTATCCTTTAAAACTTAAACTTAAACAATTATATGGATAAATACTGGTTTAATTTTTATAATCAAAATGAACCGCCAGTAAAACACACAAGATTCGCTGAGTGGATAGAGATTTATTTTATTGATATTATAAAAAAGAGAGACTTAAAACTTCTTGATTTAGGAGCTGGAAATGGCAGAGACACTAAATGGTTTGATAAAGGGCAATTTCAAGCTTATGGTGTTGATAAAAACTACGGTGAAATACCGGAAGAAGATATTAAAAGCGGTATAGTTTACAGGTTGGATTTTAAAGAGATTTTAGATAACGAATTTTTTAAAGACTCTGATATAGTATATTCAAGATTTTTTCTACACTCTATATCAAATGGTGAGATTAAAAAGATTGTTGATTTTTCTAAAAAGTATTTTGTTGCAGAGTTTAGAATAAAAGGAGATAAACCAATAATTTATACAGACCATAAAAGGAATTTTGTAGACATCGGTTGGTTAACAAACTTGTTAATTAGCAATGGTTTCCAAATACTAAAAATGAAAGTTGGTAGAAACATGGCAAGATATAAAAACGAGGATCCTTTAGTAGCTAGAATAATAGCAAAGAGATGGTAAATAAAATATCTTTCATAGTAAAAACGTTTAAGAGATACGATTGTCTTGAGAAATTACTCAAGAGTTTATATTATTACTATCCAGAAGCTGATGTTATAGTTGCGGATGATAATGAAAAAATTAATCGTAAGTTTTACAAAAAATGGAGTAAAGTAAAGTTAATTCAACTTCCATTTGACAGTGGTTTATCTGTTGGTAGGAACGAAGCAATAAAAGCTTCTGATAAAGAGTTTATTCTACTCCTAGACGACGACTTTATTTTTACAGATGAAACAGACATAGAAAAGTTTTATAAAGTAATAAACTATGATAGTGAAATTGGTGTAGTTGGTGGTTGTTGTCTTGAACACGGTAGCGAAGTTCACTATGAACATAAGTTTACTTTTAATAATGGAGTATTAAAACACGTATCAGATGGAGATATTTGGAAAACAATAGACAAAATAAGATTTAAATATACTGAATGTGTTTTGAATTTCGCCTTATTCAGGAAGGAAGTTTTTAAAGACATTCAATGGGATAATAAATTAAAACTAGCAGAGCATATTGATTTTTACTTAAGATTTAGGGATACAAAATGGAAAGTAGCTTATACACCGGTAGTAAAAATTATTCATCAAAAAGTAAGAGACGAAGATTATAAGTATTGGAGGTCAAGAGCTAAATATTTCTCTGCTATAATGTTTAAGAAAAACAAAATAAAGAAAATGATAACACAAAAAGGAACAACAACCGTCCTTAGAAATGGTAATAAACTTTTTACATATAAAACAAAAATAATTTAAAAAAATATGACAATAAACTATTCACAAATTAAAGAGCTTAAGTCAATTTATAAAGAGTATAAAAAAACATCTGAAATAATTAGTGAGCTTAAAAAGACCTACGAAGATAGATATGGAAAAAATATCGTAAAGCTTAATAGAGATGGTAAAGAAATTGAACTGTAAGAAAACGTTTTATGGACAGAGATATTTCACGGTGGTATTAAAACTCAAGCTAGAAAAATAATGGCTGAAAAATAT
>ENA-UPXM01006921-UPXM01006921.1-activated-sludge-metagenome-genome-assembly--contig:-NODE-6921-length-10373-cov-7.543613_pt1 | contig 10373 bp, 10 predicted proteins | sample MGYA00238178_ERZ772708 | MGnify/ENA primary metagenome ERZ772708 (study PRJEB29002, sample SAMN05720212) | activated sludge metagenome | isolation source: anaerobic digester from wastewater... | reverse complement strand
AACCCCGACTGGTTTTGTATCCGTGAAAATCACGCACCGCCCAATCGATGAACCCCACCCAAAAAACGTTGTTAGTCACTCTCGTGTCCATGAGACTTCCTTTCACTACTCAAAAAAAGCGACGCCCAGCATAGCTTTTTAAGTCTCTGGGCGCTACTTAAAAAGGTTTACCACGAAATACGAAAAGGCATAGCCTGTTTCGCTTGGTTCATGGTTCAATAAAACTCCAACGCGATTAGCCCATTCAGATGGGCTTGTGACCCGCCCCTGTTGTTTGTTACTCTGAAGGCCATGCGATATTTCTGGCCTATTTATCTGACAACGTTTGTGGCTGGCACGGTGGTTGTCTTTGTGACGGCACCTCTGGCCCGACCGTATGTTCCCGAATGGATGAAAGCCTCGACACCGTCGGCGGCGACGAATGTTGTGCGGCCGGTCGTTGCCGCACACATCCAGAGTTCTGGTCGCACGGTGGTGCACGCGGCTTCCGCCGGGCAAGCGCCCACGACCATCCAAGAATCGCAGCTCGATGAACTGCCGCCGGCCTTGCACGGCATCTACCTGGCGCAGCGTGGCGAACGGCCCGGCTGGGGCATCACGCACCAACGTGCGGTCTATTACAAGCCTGACGGCTCGCGCGCCGGCCATGTGGAAGGCGGCGTGCTGTTCGACTTCCAAGGCGTGCGCACCTCTTCCAAAGGCAGCATGGTCGAGTGTATTCTGCATGAGGATAACGCCCCGCCCTCTCCCATGCTGATTAGTGCATCCGACGCCTACCTCTTCACCGGCGACCACAAGAAACTTTCGCAGCGGCAGCGTGATGACCTGAAGGCTTACTACACGTTGACCGGAAAAATAGCGAGCCGCAAGAAGGAGCTGCTCCAGCAGGCGGCAGACAAGAACCCCCACTTCCCGGAGTATCAAGCCGCCTACAAGACGCTTATGGCCCACATCGAAAAGGCCAAGCAACTTTCGGACAAGCGTGACAAGGCTACCGATCTGGAGAAGATGCGGATCGAGGATTCCCTGCGGCAGATGAAAACAGCCGAAGCGCAACTCCGTAAAACGTATGACGCGATCCACCTGAAGTTCCGTACTTGGAAGGAGCAGCACGCCAACGAGATCGCCAAGCCGGAGGACGACGCGCAAATCCAGCAGTGGACACAGCAGCGGCTCGCCCTCATCTCGCGCGTGCCGGGCCTCGCCTACTGACGCGCCTCACTCGCCGTGGTGCGGCGTGTGCATCGCCGGCGTCGGATCAAGCACGTGGCAATCGGCCCCGTGCCGGATCGCCGCCAGACTGCCGCCGAACGCCTCGGTGAAGGTGGCCGAAGCCACCTCGCCCAAGGCGTGCATGCCCGCCGTGCCGTTGATACAGAGCACGTGGGTCGCGTGTCCGGTCACCACACTCAGATTGTGCGAAACCATCATCACCGTGATCTCTTGCGTGAGTGCTTTGAAGAGTTCATACAGGCGGCTGGCGTGCTCTGGATCAACATTCGCCACCGGTTCATCCAGCAACAACAGTTCGGAGCCGCCCGCCAACGCCTGCGCGATCAACACGCGCTGACGCTCGCCGCCGGACAACTCGGCAAACGCGCGCCGTCCGAAACCGGCCAGTCCCACCCGCTCCAGCGCCAGCCCGGCCGCTGCGCGGTCGGCCCGTCCGTAGTGCCCGAAACGGCTCTTGGCCACGCGCCCCATCAGTACCGCCTCGTTCACAGAAACCGGAAAAGCCGGATCGAACGGCGCGGCCTGCGGCACGTAACCGACACGCGTGCGCACCGTTGCAGGTTCGGCGCCCAATACGCGGATCGTGCCGTAACGCGGCGCGTATTCGCCCAACAGCAACTTGAGCAGTGTGGTCTTGCCGCCGCCGTTCGGACCGACCACCGCCACCAATGCGTGCGGTGCTACGCTGAAGGTGACGTTATGCAACACCTCATGTCCGTTGTAGGAGAAACAGACATCACGCACGTCGATGACCGGTTCGGTATCAGCGCTCATGGTGGGTCTCCCGCCGCCAACTTCGTCGCCACGTCGCGCATCAATTCCGGCCACGATTCGGCCAGCGGATCGATGACTTCGACACGCGCGCCGATCTGTCGGGCCAGCGTTATTACCGGCCGCTGGTCATACTGCGGCTCGGCGAATACGGTCCGTACACCAGCCTCTCGCGCTTGCCGGATGACCGACGCCAGATGCCGCGCGGAAGGCGTCCTACCCTCCTCCTCAACCGCCAGCAACACAAACCCGTAACTCTCTGCGAAGTATGCCCACGACGGATGATAGACCACCCATGCTCGCGTCCGCAACCCTGCCAGCCGCTCACGCACCGCAGCGTCGGTCGCCCTGATCTCGGCCACGGTCGCCGTCAGCCGCTCAGCCAAACCCGGCCGCAACAACGGCAACGTCCGCTCCAAGGCTGTTACGGTATTCGAGGCCATGGCGCACATCAGGTGTGGTGCCAACCAGATATGCGGGTCGCCGCCTGCCGTGCAGCAGGCATGTCCCGGCGCACTGTGATCGTGGTCGTGATGACCGTGCGCGTGCGTACCACGCTTGACGATACCGGCGTCCATCGCCGCCACCGCCAGCGATGGGTTGAGCGCGGCAGCGCGTGCGACCAGTGGCGTCTCGAACGGCATGCCGACCGTCAGGTAGAGCGAGGCCTCCGCCAGCTTGCGAAGCTGGCGCGAATCGGGCTCGTACGTGTGTGGGTTCGCCCCTGCGCCCAACAGTGTCTGCACCTCGGCGGTTTCGCCAGCCAACCGCTTGACCAACCACGCCTGCGGCGGGATCGACACAAACACCACGGGCCGCGCCTGTGCGCCGAATACCGCGAACAGCAGGAAGAGCGCACAGAACCTCATTTGCGCTCCTTGGCCAGCGCAGATTTCACCGAAACCCCGGCGATCTTTCCAAGACGTCCGGAGAGTGATCCCAACTCGTCGGTCGTAGTCTCCACCACCAACGTAATCACCGAGATACCCTTCTCGCGACACGGCAGGCCCACGCGCGCCAAGATGATCTCCGCGTGTTCGGACAACACGCGGTTGACCGTCTCGACGCCTTCGCGGTTCTCCAGAATGATGCCGACAAACCCGATGCGCCGCTCCATCCGCTTCCCCTACGCTTTGCTCAGTTCACGGCTGCGCGCGGCGGCGGCGGCCAGTGTTTGGCTGATGACCGTATTCACATCCGACGCCTCCAGCACCGCCAGGCCCGCTGCGGTCGTGCCCTTTGGCGAAGCGACTGCTTGGATGAATTTGCCGATGTCGCTCCCCGTGTTCTGCAGGTAGACGGCGGTACCGATCAGCGTCTGCTCCGCCAACAAGCGCGCTTCCTCCTCCGGCAGGTCGAGCGCCACCGCCGCCTTGATCATAGCCTGTAGCACGTACGCCACAAACGCCGGTCCGGAACCGCTCAGCGCGGTGACGGCGTCAAAGTGTTGCTCCGGCAACTCCAGCACGGCACCCGCCATGCCGAGAAGCTGCATTACGGCTTCCTTGTCGTCAGGCGTGACATTTTCGGCCGCGCAGAAGACACTCATGCCTTCTCCTACGCTCAGCGCGAGATTGGGCATCACGCGCACCAGACGCGGTTTGGTTCCAATGACCCCTTGCAGCGCTGCAAGCGTCTTGCCCGCTGCGATCGAAATCACCAGATGCTCCTCGTCCAGTTGGTCTTTGATCCCAGTCAGCAGTACGTTGATATCCTGCGGCTTCACCGCAACCACCAACATATCACAATCCTCAACAACCTCTGCCGCATCGTCTGTGACTGCCACCTCATACCGCTCGGCCATCCAATTGCGCCGCTCTTCCGAAATATCGCAAACGGCGATCTCCCACGGCTCGCACAGTTCGTCCTGCACCATCGAAGACAAAAGCGCCTCCGCCATCTTGCCCGCGCCCAGAAATCCGATTGCCATTGTTTGCTCCTATCGTTACCGTTTTTCTCTTGTGAGGCCCTTGCAAAATCCCTCGCTTGCAGGTGTGGCACGGGCATCTTGCCCGTGTTTCATGGGCGGGACGCCCATGCCACGAGGGACCTTACAAGAGCCTCTCATTTTTCACCCTCACGCATAACCGTGACGACGCAGCTCTGCACGCAGTTCGAGTTGGAAGGCCCGCATGTCGGCAGGCGCTGGCTGGTAGCCCGGCGTTTCCGGCTCCAAACCGAAGCGCCCGTACTGGTCGATCAACCAACTCGCCTTAGTACCGTCCGAAAAGGTCACGGTGCCGCTTATCATCGCGCCGGGACGCATCACACGATCAAGCGACAGCGATACCTTTGCTGCCGGCGTACCATTAGGCGTCGTGTTATCGTCGAGCGACTCATCGGCGTAGGGATCTTCAGCGTAGGGATCGTTGTCATCCATCGATGGTGGTGGCGGCGGCGGTTTCGGCTTGGCCTCTTCCGGATCGGGCTTATCCTGCACGGCAGCGCCGAGCTCCAACACCAGCAGGCGGACATCCATATAGGTCAGGGCGATCCCGAACTCGTTTTTCAGGTTCTCCTGGACATTGGCGAGCGAGGCCCCCGCGGCCAGCCATTCTTTCACGCTTTGACGCTGTTGGTCGGTTAGTTCCATCGTTCAAAATCTCCTATTTTAAGACAAACGCACACCGGCGCGCGATCCAACACAGTCGAATCCGCGCCTAAGGGAAGAGCCGAGAGTTGCGGTATTCCGAACCGGCAACCACCCCGCCTCAAAATCGCTTGGAATAATAACACTAAGGGTCACGGAGGTGGAAGTGTAATCAACTTTTTGGGGGGCGGGGTAGGGGACGCGACCCTTCTCCTCAGTTCCACATCATTCGATCCAGCGACCGGTATTGAATCGCTTCGGAAATGTGAACGGCACCGATCGATTCGGCACCGGCCATATCGGCGATCGTGCGCGCCACCTTGATGATCCGGTCGTAGGCGCGCGCACTGAAGTTCAACTCGCTCATCGCCATTTTCAGCAGGTCGGCGGCATCGCCGTCGAGCCGACAGAAGTTCTGCACATCGCGCGGCGTCATTGCGGCGTTGCAGGCGACATGTGGCGATCGTGCAAAGCGCTCGCGCTGCACCGCACGGCAGGCCGCCACACGCGCACGAATGACCTCGGAGGATTCACCGCGCGCCAGCGAGCTGAGGTCGTGATAGCGCACCGGCGGCATCTCGATGTGAATGTCGATGCGGTCAAGCAACGGTCCGGAAATCTTGTTGCGGTAGGCTTGAATCTTCTGCGAGCTGCAGCGGCACTCGCGCTTGGGATCGCCGGCGTAACCGCACGGACAGGGATTCATCGCCGCGACCAGAATAAAGCGCGAGGGAAAATCGAGCGTGGCTGCGGCACGCGCGATCGTGACACGTCCGTCCTCGAGCGGCTGGCGCAGTACCTCCAGCACGTTGCGGTGAAACTCCGGCAGCTCATCGAGGAAGAGCACGCCGCGATGCGCCAGACTCACCTCGCCCGGCAACGGATGCGTGCCGCCGCCCAGCAGTCCCGCATCCGAAATCGTATGATGCGGCGCACGGAAGGGCCGATGCAACACCAGCGCTTGATGGCTCTTGAGAGTGCCTGCTACGCTGTGGATGCGCGTCGCCTCCAGTGCCTCATCCAACGTCATTTCCGGCAGGATCGAGGCGATGCGCCGCGCCAGCATCGTCTTACCGGTACCGGGCGAACCGATCATCAGAATGTTGTGGCCACCGCTGACTGCCACCTCGATCGCGCGCTTGGCGCTCTCCTGTCCTTTGACATCTGCAAAGTCCTCGACATGCCGCCGCTCGCGCTCCATCAACTCGGCGATGTCCACGCGGAACGGCTCCAGTTTCAGGTTGCCGGCGAGGAAATCAACCGCCTCACGCAGATGTCGCACCGCGAAGACATCGATGCCCTCGGCCACCGCCGCCTCTTCTGCGTTGTCTGCGGGCACGAGAATGCCACGCATGCCTTGGCGGCGCATCTCCAGCGTCACTGGCAACACACCGCGCACGCGGCGCACTTCGCCACTCAATGCCAGTTCACCGATCATCGCGTAGCGTTCGATCTGCGGCATTTCGGCCTGACTGGTGGCGGCGATCAATCCCACCGCGATCGGCAGGTCGTAGACCGGCCCCTCTTTCTTGATGTCGGCAGGCGCGAGATTGATCGTGTTGCGGCCGGGGGCCGGACGGAAACCGGCGTTGTGAATCGCCGTCCAGACGCGATCCTTGCTTTCACGCACGGCAGCGTCCGGCAGTCCCACGATCACAAATTGTGGTTCCCCGCCGACCGCGTTGACCTCGATCTCCACGGCATAGGCATTGACCCCGTAGACCGCGCCCGAATAAACCCGTGACAGCATGCGTTATGTTTCCTTTATTTCGCGGGCGGAGCCCGCGAATAGACTGTAAGGTTTTGAGGCTGTAAGGCTGTAAGGTTTCATTGCTTGAGCGTTGAGCGCTCTTTCACCCTTCACCCTTCACACTCAAAAAACAATGGTATCAGCCCTGAAGGGGCGTGACAAGCCTCACAGCCTCACAGCCTTACAGCCTCACAGCCTTCTCTCTCGCGCCAGCGCGCGTACGCCCCGCACGGTGTCGGCAACACCCGCCCTTCCGCGCTGCTCAACACCATCTCACCGCTCTCGATCTCACCGCCTAGCCCTTCGACCGCCTGTCCCAAGACATTACCCAGCACCACCGGCGTATAACCCGGCGTGTGTGCACTGAGCAACATGAATAGCGGCGCTTCGGAGAGCAGATCACGACAGAGTCGCAGCGTCTCCGGCAGATCCTTTTCGATCTTGTACAGTTCGTTGCTCTGGCCACGTCCAAAGGTCGGCGGATCCAAGATCACCGCATCGTAACGCCGCTCGCGCCGCACCTCGCGGCAAAGGAACTTGTGCGCGTCATCGGTGATCCAACGGATCGGATGCGCCTCCAGGCCGTTCAACCGGGCGTTGTCGCGCGCCCACTGCACCATCCCCTTCGAGGCATCCAGATGACACACCTCCGCGCCGCCCAACGCCGCTGCTAACGTCGAGCCGCCCGAGTAGGCGAAGAGATTCAGCACGCGCACCGCCCGCCCGCGCGCCACGCCCGCCCGCCGCACCGTGTCGCGGATCCAATGCCACTGCGCACGCTGTTCCGGAAAGATTCCCAGATGTCCGAAATCAGTTCCCGAAAGCCGGAAGACAATCCCGCTCACGCGGATCGTCCACTGGTCAGGCAACGCCCCGCGATTGTGCCACTGGTTGCCCTCTGTCCGGTCAAAGGTTGCGTCGGCGCGCGCCCACGCCTCGGCCGACAGCGTCGGCTTCCATACCGCCTGCGCGCACGGTCGCGACAGCACCACGCGCCCGAACCGCTCCAGTTTGCAACCATCGCCACTATCCAGCAGGGCGTAGTCGTCGTCGTTCATTTTTGGCCTCGCCTCATCTTCTGGTTCTGTGGGCGGCGTTCCTCTCGTGCTGCTCCACGCCCGCCTTGCATCCGGTTCCCTCTCGTGCCCACGCACCTCCGTGTGCGTGGTCCGCTACGCGAGCAGCAGCACTGCCATGGCGCTGAAAAAGAGCCCCAGCAGAATCTTCACAACCACCAGGTTGCGCTTGCTCCACTCGATCAGCGCCGTGAGCTGCATACCACGATGAAAACAGACAAAGACCACCGCCAGCGGCAGCACAAAGAGCAGATTGTAGACGATCAGCAGCAGCCAGACGCAAAAATTGGAACAGTCCTTCTTGAGCATGTACATCAGCACCGGCACATAGCTCTGGCCCGTGCAGACGCTCTCCAGCACCGTCACCCCCGCGCCTGTTACCAACCCGCCCAGGATCGATCCGCCCGTACCCAGGCGGCTGCGCATGATGTTGTGGATACGCGTCTTGAACGCCTTGGGTATCTGCAATGTCACATCATCCGCCCGCTGTGACTTACGGAACCGGAAGGCATCGCGGAATGAGAACAGCGCCAGCGGGATCATGCAGAGCCCCAGCACGGTTTCCACCACCCGCTTCACCGTCGTGAAACTCGGCGCTTGACGGAACACATAGAGGAAGCCCAGCCCAAGGCCCATGTAGACCAGAAACGAGGCGGAGATGAACGAAATCCCCACCAGCAGCCGCGTGCGCGGTGCCGCCCGCGCCACCGCCAGAACGCTCATAAAGAAGATCAGCGTCGAGATCGCACACGGATTGAAACCATCCAGCAGACCACCCAAGGCCACCACCGAGAAGGTCAGTCCACTCGCCTTACGGCGTATCACCGCCTCGGCTTCGTCTTCTGAAAGGTCAGGTGCTTGCGGCATGCACCACGCCGGATCCTGCCGCGCCCCCAACGCCGCATTCACGCGCTCCAGCAACTCGCTGGCGATCGTCTCATACCCCGAGAGAAATACCGTGTGATCCACTATGATCGACACGCGTCCGCTCTCGTGGTTGTTGCAGCGTTCTTGATAGGCCACCAACAGCGGAATCGTTTCCGGCAGCAACACATCATGCCGGACCAGCTCATACAGCCCCTCGAACAGCGCTTCCAGTTCCGGCAACACCTCGCGCTCGACCCGCTCACACTCCGTACAGCCCGTCGAGAAAAACATATCCAGCCGCACGCGATCAGCATCGGTGGCGCCGGCAGCACTGGCGCAAACGCTCAGCACAACACCGAACACCAGCGCCAAGCGCGCGGTGCGCTGTTTCTGGTTTCTGGTTTCTGGTTTCATTTCTTGTTTGATCTGTCAGATCCGTCTGATCAGCCCGATCCGTCTGATTTCGTCCCAAAACCTCATGGCCTTACAGCCTCACAGCCTTGCAGCCTTCCCGCGCATCAACATTCCGCTAACGCCTTCAACATCAACGCCGACCACGTCATCACGCTTGTGAACTGGTCCAGCCCGAACGACTCGTTCGGACAGTGAATCTTATCCTCCTCGCGCCCGAAGCCCACCAGCAGCGGTGCTGCGCCGGTGATCTGATGCAGGCGCGCCACCACCGGGATCGATGCTCCCGCCCAACGGAAGGTCGCGCCGCGCGCGTCCATTTGTCCCAGCACATCAGCCGCCAGCCGGAAGACCGGCGAGTTGAGCGGCAACCGGAAACCCTGTGCGCCCGCGCACGCCTCGGAGATCGTCAGCGTCATGCCGCGCGGACAATGCGCTTCGAGATGCTTGCGCACCGCCGCGAATGTCTCCTCCGGCCGCTGATCCGGCACCAGCCGTGTGCTGAGCTTCGCCACCGCCTTCGCCGGAATCACCGTCTTCGAGCCCGGCCCGCCGTATCCGGAGTGGATGCCATTGATCTCGATCGTCGGCTCGAAGCAACCGCGCACCACCGCATCCAGTCCCTGCTCGCCGCCAGCAGGCGGACAGCCGACGACGCTCGCGTACTGCTCATCCGTCAGCATGTTCTGCCGCGCGATCGCCATCTCCTCCTCCGAGGGATGGTGCACGCGGTCGCGGAAGCCCTCCACGGCAATCGCCCCCTCCGCCGTATGCAGTGAGGCGAGCAGCGCCGCCATACCTTGTGCCGGATTGGGTGCTACACCGCCGTGCTCGCCCGAGTGCAGATCGTATGCGGGGCCGGTCAACGTTACGGTAAAATGCTGTACCCCGCGCAGGCCGGCCACGATCGCAGGTTGGTTGTTCGGCCCGCACGCCGTATCGCTGACCATCATCACATCGGCCTTCAAGCGCTGCTTCAGGATCGGCGCGAGGTCATTCAACGCCGAGCTGCCGCTCTCCTCCTGTCCCTCCAGCACCAGTTTGATCGTCGGCAGGCTCTCGCCGGTCTCGATCAGCGCCTTCACGCCCTGCAGAAAGCCGAACACCTGCCCCTTATTGTCCTGCGCGCCGCGCGCGTAAACACGCCCGTCAATCAGTGTCGGCTCGAACGGCGGAGTCTGCCACTCATTCAGCGGATCTTCCGGCTGTACATCGTAGTGGCCGTAAAAGAGCACGGTCGGCGCATCCTCGCGTCCCGGTCGCTCCGCGATCAACACCGGCACCGGCAGGCCGCGTCCCGGCGTCAGGATTTCAGCCTCGAAGCCCAGCGGTTTCAGAAACTGCTTCAGCCACGCCGCCGCGCGCGCGCATTCGCCCAACCGCCTGGGATCCGCGCCGACCGTCGGAATACGCAACAACGCGAACCAGTCATCTAAGATCGCCTGCCGGTGGGTTTCAAAATAATGGGTTACAAACGCCGCGTCGATCATGCTACATCCTCTCTTGGGAAATAAAAAAACCGCCCACTTCACGCCGAGGCGAAAGTCAGCGGTTCAAATGGAGGTGCGAAGCGGAATTGAACCGCTGTACGAGGTTTTGCAGACCTCTGCCTAACCACTCGGCCATCGCACCTTTGGAGAAAAGGCTACTTTTTCATCCCGGCACGCAAACGCTC